>VOFH01003867.1_pt1 | contig 51320 bp, 63 predicted proteins | sample 5384091 | NCBI WGS metagenome assembly VOFH01 (sample SAMN12384727, study PRJNA508395) | human gut metagenome | isolation source: healthy gut G | host: Homo sapiens
CTTTTACCAAAATACTAACTCCAATCAATGGTTCTCCTTTTGAATCAGTAACAGTACCACTTGCAGTAATTGGTGTTTTTTTCTGCTGCTCTTCTTTATTACTCTTCGCAGAAAGTACAATATGATTATCTACTATTGAAAAACTGACATTAACTCCTCTGAATAACTGATTCATTACATTATTCAAAGATTCTTTTGTTACCTTGATAGATATGACACGATTTATATCGACATCATTTGTGTTATAGACTACTGACATTGAAGTTTGTTTCTCTATCTCTTTCAATGCAGTATTTAGAGGTACCTTCGATAGATTAAGGGTAATCATTCGTTCCTGCCCATAAGCTGAGGCAAAACTCGAAAACAACAAAAGGAAGAATAACAAGTATGAAAACTTGTGTTTTATAATTTCTTTCATCTTATTCTTTTTAATTAGAAATAGTTTTTAGAGAATTTGTAATTAGAGGCGGTAAATGAGATTACCGTTTTCACACAAAGGTTTCATGTATCTCTGTTTCTCATAATTAATAAATTTAAAGGTTATACTTAAAATAAATTCCATAAGCGCTTATTCAATAGTAATACATTTTATGTTGTAACCTTACTAAACGAAGATAAGATTTTTTTCGAAAAAATAGAATAGAAAGATTCTAATTGAAAATAAATACTCAAATATTTGATAAATAGAATCTTATGTACTTATTAAAATCAGGCTGATTTATTACATTTGCATACATTTTGCATACAATATATGTATGCTTTACCTATTGTATAGATATAAATATTCATTTTATATTCAAATATTCAAAAGATGGAATTTCGGTTTTAACCATATTAGATACCAGAAGAGCAAAAAAGAGTGGACAGTTTCCTGTTAAAGTTCAAGTGGTAGATAGAAGAAAGCAAAAATATTACTCAACTGGGAAGGAAGTGTCAAAAGAAGATTGGGCAAGGTTATTAAAAGTAAAAAGCCGGTTATTGGCAGAAATTCGATCAGATATAGAGAGTAGTTTTTCAACTATTAAGCAACAAGTTAACGAACTGATACAAAAAGGAGAATTTAGTATTGAAACATTAAGCGCCAGGTTAGGAAGGCAGATGAATGATATGACTTTGCGCAGTGCTTTTCGCTTAAAAAAATGAAAGAACTGGAAGCCAATGAACAAGCAAACACTTACTTAAATTATCAAAGTGCTTTAAAAAGTTTAGAAGATTTCGGAGGTTCCACTATACCTTTGGAAAACATTACAATTGATTGGCTTAAACGTTGTGAAAAATTTTGGATATCAGAAGGTAAAAGCTATTCAAGCATAAGTATTTATTTCCGAGCTTTAAAGTGTGTCTTAAATCGTGCTGTACATGATGGTATTATAAAAGAATCATCTTTTCCTTTTGGAAAGAATAAATATGAAATTCCTGAAGGGTGTGGACGTAAATTAGCACTTACTCTTTCTGAAATAAAAAAAGTAATGTCCTATCAATGTGAAACAAAAGATATAGAAGAATTTAGGGATCTCTGGGTGTTTTCTTATTTATGTAATGGCATTAATTTTATGGATTTATTATTTCTTCAGTATTCAAATATTATGGATGGAGAAATATGCTTTGTACGCTCTAAGACATCTCGAACTACCAAACATAACAAAGAGATACATGCAATCATTACTCCTGAAATGTGGAATATTATTCAAAAATGGGGTAATCCAAGATTAAGCCCGCAAACGTATATTTTTAAATATGCTAGAGGAACTGAAGATGCCTTTGAAAAGATTAGATTGGTACGGCGTATTATAACCAAATGTAACAGAAGACTTAAAAAAATAGCCCAAGACATTGGAATTTTTCAGTTGACGACTTACACGGCAAGGCATTCTTTTGCTACAGTATTAAAACGTGGAGGTGCAAAAACCTCATATATTTCTGAAAGCTTGGGACACTCTAACTTATCTGTAACCGAGCACTATTTAGCATACTTTGAAAAAGAGGAAAGAATAAGGAATGCTCAATTATTGACTAACTTTAATCTCTAGATTAATACATTTGCATGCAAATTGTATGTACAATGAAAAATGGACCAATAATTGATATAGGATAAAAGTGAGTATAATATTAAAAAACGCATATTCAGATTACCTATAATTTAGAATATGCATCTTGTTATCAGGAGTGTTTTCGAAAACCGCAGGGATTTCCACTTTAGCCAAACGTAATTCAAATAAAAAAAGGATAATATTATTGCAATTTATTCTTTTTATCGCCCGCGTAGTGATAGAATAATATCTAATATTGACAATATTAATCAAATGAAAAGATTTCGTTCTTTGTATTATCGGCACTAACTAGAAGAAAACAACTACTATAAAACAAGTTATTATTATTCTTTAAATGATTTGTTAGGTTCCATTTAAAGAATCAAAATGTTCCACACCGAGAAACGAAGTGATTCTCGGTGTGGAACATTCCTGAGAAAACGTCTTTTATCGAATATTCATACCGCATATATGAATAAAAACAAGTTGATTACTGCATATTCATGCGCAATCTTACTAACTTTTTCTCTCATTCATTGAATTTACTTAATTGTATTTAGTCTGACATCTTAAAAATAGAACATCTAATCTATTTATCTAACAAGAATAGAATTTAGGAGAAAGTATATGAAACTGATTTTCTCCCAAACAATCACGCTTGCCAACGCACAACCTATAAAAGTAACCTTAGGAGAAGATACGCAAGTATTGGACGAAGTAGTTGTTACTGCATTGGGTATCAAGCGTGCAACTAAGGCGTTAAGTTATAATGTACAAGAGGTAAAAGGTGACGAATTGACAGCTGTAAAGACGCCAATTTTATGAATTCACTATCAGGAAAGGTTGCCGGTGTTCAGATTAATAGTGGTGCAACCGGTGCTGGTGGTGCCACACGTGTTGTTATGCGTGGTATGAAATCTCTGACTAAAGATAACAATGCATTGTATGTAATTGACGGTGTACCTATTTTTAATACAGGAAAAAGCGGTGGCGAAGGATTATTTGGAGAGATGGGAGGATCAGATGCTGTTGCTGACTTAAATCCGGACGATATTGCTAGTATTAGTATGATGACCGGTCCTTCTGCGGCAGCATTATATGGTTCTGCTGCGGCAAACGGTGTTGTTTTTAATTACTACTAAAAAAGGCCAAACAGAGAAAACTACCATAACAGTATCCAACAGTACTACTTTCTCTAAAGCATATATTATGCCGGATATGCAGAACCGTTATGGTACAAGTTCCGGATTATTCAGCTGGGGAGAATTGACAAACCGTCGATATAACCCATCTGACTTCTTTGAAACAGGCTCCAATGTTATCAATTCGGTAGCATTATCTACAGGAAATACCAAAAACCAGACCTATCTTTCTGCTTCTACAACTAACTCCGGTGGAATTCTTCCGAATAACTCCTATAACCGTTATAATTTTACGGCACGTAATACCACCCATTTCCTGAATGATAAACTTGCTCTGGATATCGGTGCACAATATATCGTTCAGAACAACAAAAACATGGTTTCTCAAGGACAGTATTATAACCCTCTCCCATCACTGTATCTATTCCTCGTGGAGACAACTTTGACGAAATTCGTTTGTATGAACGTTATAATACTAACTACGGCTATATGGAACAATATTGGCCTTATGGTGATGCAAGTTTGTCATTACAAAATCCATATTGGATACAAAATCGCATCAACCGTACTTCCAACAAGAAACGTTATATGATGAACGCTTCTTTGAAATGGCAGGCTACAGATTGGCTCAATGTTGTCGGTCGCGTCAATCTGGACAACTCCGACTACCGGAATAAAAACGAAAAATCAGCTTCTACATTAACAACATTCTGTGGTGTAAGCGGTGGTTTTGAAGATGCCATGCGTCAGGAACGTTCTTTATATGCCGATTTCCTGGCTAATATAGATAAAACATTTGGTGATTTTCATTTAACAGCCAATGTTGGTGCTTCCATATATCATACTTCAATGGATCAGTTATATATTGCAGGTGACCTGGTTATCCCCAACTTCTTCCAGATCAACAATATTAATTTCTCCGCCAACTATAAACCGGACCCTACCGGATATGAAGATGAAATTCAAAGTATTTTTTGCCAGTGCTGAATTAAGTTGGAAAAATCAACTGTATCTAACTGTAACCGGACGTAATGACTGGGATTCAAAACTCGCATTCTCCAAACAAAAATCGTTCTTTTATCCGTCAGTCGGTTTATCGGCTTTATTATCAGAAATGGTTAAACTACCAGAGGTGATTTCTTATGCTAAAATACGCGGTTCGTATACAGTGGTAGCCTCTTCTTTCGATCGTTTCCTTACTAATCCGGGGTACGAATACAACAGCCAGACACATAACTGGGCGAATCCGACCGTATATCCGATGGACAATATGAAACCTGAAAAGACTAAATCCTGGGAAATCGGTTTGAACTTGAAATTCTGGGGAAATCGTTTCTATTTAGACGCTACTTACTATCGTTCTAACACATTGAACCAAACATTTAAGGTAGATATCCCCTCTTCTTCCGGATATAAACAAGCGATTGTACAAGCTGGTAACGTGCAAAATCAGGGTATTGAATTAGCTTTAGGATTCAGTGATAAATGGGCAGGATTCGGATGGTCTTCTAATGCGACCTTCACTCTAAACCGTAACAAGGTGAAACGACTGGCAAGCGGCAGCGTGAATCCCGTGACAGGAGAAGCTATCCAAATGGATGAAATGAATGTGGGTTGGTTAGGTAAAGAGAATGTAGCTCCTCGCGTCATCCTGACAGAAGGAGGTTCCATGACTGATATCTATGTATACAACCAGCTGACAAAAGACAATAACGGTAATATAAAAGTCGATCAGAATGGTAATCTGGGTATCACTTCATCAAACACTCCGGTAAAAGTAGGTAATCTGGATGCTGATTTCAACCTCGGATGGACCAATCATTTCACTTATAAAGGAATTGATTTAGGAGTTGTATTATCAGCCCGTGTAGGCGGATTAGCTTATTCGGCTACTCAAGGTATTTTAGATTATTATGGAGTATCCGAAACGTCTGCAACAGCTCGTGATAATGGTGGTATACCTATTAATAACGGCAAAGTTAACGCCCAAAAGTATTACCAGACTATTGGTACGGGTGAAGGTGGCTACGGTCGTTATTATCTATATAGTGCAACCAATGTACGTTTGCAGGAATTGAGTCTAAACTATACACTTCCTAAAAGATGGTTTAAAAAATGTGGCGAATGTTACTTTGGGTATTGTAGGACGTAATTTATGGATGATTTATTGTAAAGCCCCATTTGACCCGGAATTGTCTGCCTCTACCTCCAGTAACTATTATATGAATGTAGACTACTTTATGCAACCTAGCTTGCGTAACTTCCGTTTTAATGTGAAAGTTCAATTCTAAAAGAAAAAGCTAATGTTATGAGAAAATATTTAAGAAATATCACAGTCGGTGCCGCTCTGTTGTTACTGGCAGGAAGTTGTACCGATAAATTTGAGGAGTATAATACGAATCAATATCAAATTCATGATGCAGACCCTGCGACTTTGATGAAGTCTATGATTGAAACAATTGTGAATATTCAGCAGAATGACTCTCAAATGCAGGATCAGATGGTGGGACAGTTAGGTGGCTATTTATGCTGTTCTAACACATGGAGTGGTACAAACTTCAGCACATTCAATCAGAGTGATGCCTGGAATGCTACCCCTTGGAACACTCCGTTTGAAAAAATATATGGAAACTTTTTCCAAATACAGGAAGCAACTAATTCTACGGGACATTATTATGCTTTTGCGTGTATGATACGTGCAATAACAATGCTTCGCGTTGCAGATTGCTACGGACCAATGCCTTACAGTCAAGTAAAGAAGGGTAATTTCTATGTATCTTATGATACCCAGGAACAGGTCTATACCAGTATATTAAGTGATTTAGCCAATGCAGCCGATGTTTTGTACAACTATTATGTAGAAACAAACGGTAACGCACCATTGGGAGCCAATGACCCCGTTTTCGATGGAAATTATTCAGGTTGGGCTAAGCTAGCCAATTCAATGCGTTTACGTGTTGCAATGCGAATCAGCGGAACATGGCCTGGCATTGCTCAAGAGGCAGCTGAAGCAGCAGTAACACATAAAGCCGGATTGATTGAAAGTAACTCGGATAATGCTATGCTTTCTTGTGGCACGCAGAGCAATCCCTATCAACTGGCAGCTGTAAGTTGGGGTGATCTGCGTGTGAATGCAAATATTGTAGATTATATGAATGCATATGGCGATCCACGTATGCCGAAGTTCTTTAATAAGTCTACCCTTGCCGGGAAAACAGATAAGTATGTAGGTATGCGTACTGGAGATGCTGATTTTAAAAAGGCAGATGCAGCAGGATTCTCTATTCCTGCATATACGGCAACTTCTAAATTAATGGTTTTCTGTGCTGCAGAGACAGCGTTTTTACGTGCAGAAGGAAAATTGCGTGGTTGGAATGTCGGTTCTAAAACAGCAAAAGCCTATTATGAAGATGGTATTAATTTATCAATGGAACAATATCAGGTTTCAGCCACTGAATACTTGAAGATTGACGAGGCTCCTGTTGTATCACATGAAAGTGATGCTGTGCAAAATGCTACTGCTACAATTACCAATACAGTGAGTGTGATGTGGGATGACAGCGAGGCTGATAACGTAAATGGAAAGAATTTCCAACGCGTCATTACTCAAAAATGGATCGCCAATTATCCATTAGGATTGGAAGCATGGGCTGAATATCGCCGTACAGGTTATCCGGAACTTTATCCTTGTATCGACAATCTATCAGATTGTGGAGTGAGTAGCCAACGCGGTATGCGTCGTCTAAGCTTCCCTTATACAGAGGCACAAAACAATAAAGCCAATTATGATCTGGGAGTAGCAGAACTAGGCGGTGCTGATAACGAAGCTACTGACTTAAAGTGGGCTAAAAGAACTAATTTATATAATGCATAAAAAGGACTTTTATGAAGAAAATTTATTTATTATACATTGTACTCATATCACTGGCAACGACCTCATTGATCGGTTGCAGTGACTGGACGGAGTCAGAAGCAAAAACTTTTCCCGAATCGATCGTATCGGATGAATATTATGCGGCCTTGCGTGCCTATAAAGCAGACAGATCACCAAGTTGCCTTTGGCTGGTTTGGTGGCTGGAGTGGTGAAGGTGCCTATATGAAAAGCTCTTTAGCCGGTATTCCTGATAGTGTAGATATTGTTTCTATTTGGGGAAATTGGTCGAACATTACAGAAGCTCAAAAAAAAAAGATCTGCAATTTTGCCAACAAGTTAAAGGAACTCGTTTTACCATGTGTTTTATTATCAGAAGTGTAGGCGATCAAATTACTCCGCATAATATTCGTGAAAATTGGGAAAATATGGGATTTTCATCCGAAAAAGAAGCTGTGAATGATTTTTGGGGATGGCCTTCCGATGAATCAAATAAGGAAGCAATAGAAGCATCCATTCGCAAATATGCAAGCGCCATTGCCGATACAGTAAACAAATATGGTTACGACGGCTTTGATATCGATTATGAACCTAATTTCGGCAACTCCGGTAATATCGTAGACGAAGACGATAGAATGTTTGCATTTGTTGATGAACTAGGCAAATATTTCGGTCCGAAATCAGGAACTGGTAAATTATTAGTTATCGATGGCGAACCACAGAGCATAACAGGTAGACCTGAAGTCGGGTTATATTTTGACTATTTTATCATTCAGGCTTACAATAATAGTAGTCCTGGCAGTGATTCTAAACTCGATAAACGTCTTATCACAGGCGGCGTAGCAGGTGCAGGACTTGTTCAGACGTATAGCAGTGTCATGTCTGAAGAACAAATCACGAAGATGACCATCATGACCGAGAATTTCGAGGCTACTGATGCTGCTATGGACGGTGGATATGATTACACTGATCGTTATGGTAACAAAATGAAATCTCTCGAAGGAATGGCACGCTGGCAACCAAGTAACGGAATCCGTAAAGGTGGTGCAGGAACCTATCATATGGAAGCAGAGTATGGAACTTCACCAGAATATAAAAATATACGCCGTGCTATTCAAATTATGAACCCGTCATCACATTCATTACTTAAAAATTAATGTAAACTATGAAACGTATGAATTATATAAAAATTTTATGCTTCTCCGCAGTCATAACAGGCTTAGGAAGTATAGTAAGTTGTGGAGATGCAAAACACGATACTTTAGATACACATGCTTATATTGAAGAAGCTCTTTCCAGTACAAGTCAAAAAGTGACCGTACAGGCTACTGGAGAAAGTTTTACTACCCTAAATGTGCATCTTAGTAATCTTTCTTCTACAGATAATCATTATAAATTGGTTACAGATCAATCAGTACTGGACACTTATAACCATATTAATGGAACCGGATATATAATGTTGCCCAAAGATTATTATACGTTGCCGGAAACGATTACTGTAAAAGCAGGACAATATGCAGCCGATGCCCTCTCCATCGCTTTGAAAGCTTTCAGTCAGGAAATGATGAAATCGGGAGAATCATATGCACTGCCTGTAAAACTAGTATTGCAAGATGGAAGTATTTCACCGATGGAAAATACCGGAACCTTTGTTATTTTGGCAGAAAGTATTATCGAATTTTCAGCTCCAATGTTTGTTGGCGCTCCTAGTTTAAAAGCTAATAAATTCACAGAATCTCCCGAAACGTATTCACAATATACGATAGAGGTTCGTTTTCAGGTAGCCCACACAGCTGACCGTGACCGTGCAGTCTTTAAGAACGGAGGAGATGATGCAAACTTCATCCTTTTACGTTTTGAGGATCCTCAAAGTGACAATGAAAATTATAAGGCACATTCATTAGTACAGATTGTAGGACGTAACCGGCTTTATTTGAATCAAGTAATTCTTTCAAGCCAAACGAATGGCAACATTTAGCATTGGTCTGTGATGGTTCCAACTATCGACTTTACATAAACGGAGTTGATTCGGGTGTGTTGAGTATACCAACAGGAGCAACAACTTTCTCTGATGTAAATTGGTTCTGCTTAGGTGATGATTCTTATAGTAGATGGGGAAACTGTAAAATTTTGATGAGTGAAGCACGTATCTGGTCCGTAGTTCGTTCCGCTTCTCAAATTCAGAATAACATGACGCAAGTTAGCCCTAAATCTGTAGGTTTGGAAGCCTATTGGCGATTCAATGAAGGACAAGGCAATGTATTCGAAGATGCAACCGGCAAAGGCCATACTTTGACTACTTCTGCTACTCCTACCTGGATTGACGGTATTTTATCTACAGATAAATCTACCGAATGGAAATAGTAAAAATTTAATTGTATGTACATATGAAAAATATATTTCAATCACTATCAATAGCAACTCTACTCGGCTTGTTTGTCCCATTCATTTCGTCCTGTAGTGATGATGAAGAAGTTTTTAACGAGTGGAATGCTACGTATGTGTCTCTACAGAGAAATGACTATTTATCGGGGAATGTAAAAAAGTTCAATCTGACTCATGATGCGAATGGAATCGGAGGAGATGAAATTAAGATGGCTTTTACTGTAAAAACACAGAAAGCAGTCTCTACAGATATGGTTATCGCATTAAGTGCAAAAAGTGAAACAGAAGGGCTTGATGCAAGCCAGATCGTTTTAAGTTCCTCACAGGTTACTCTCAAAGAAGGACAGATGACTTCTGAAGAAATCACTGCGACGGTCGATCCAACGATATTCGCCAGTATCATGGAAAAAACAAGTTTCTCTTTCAGTGTCTCAATCAGTAATGTAACTACCAATGATAAGAACACTGTTATTAGCAGTAGTTTAAGTACTTACCTGTCATCATTAATAAAGCTGCCTACTGTAATCTAAAAAGTGGTACTCCTAGCAATAGCCAACTTATCAGTAATCGTGCCGGCTGGATTGTTAATGTGGAAGAAGGAGTAGACGGCGCGCCTAATAATTTAATTGATGGCAAGACTGGAACTGACGTTGCTCTAAATAATAAAGGCTTCTGGTTCACTGTTGATTTAGGAGAAGCTAAGGTTTTAACAGGTATCAAAACGAATCATTGGGCAATGCATATGCTCCTAGAGAAGTGGAAATATTACAGTCTGAAAATGGTATGACATGGAAATCATTAAGTTCATTAGCAATACTCGGTAGTAGTACACAGAATATTACGTTCATCTCTCCTATTACTACGCGATATCTGAAATATCAGATTATCACTATCTCTACAAACGGTCGTACGGATGTTACAGAATTTAATGTTTACGAACCCAAAAGTGAATAAACATAATGAATAGGTAACATAGAAATGATAAAATAGAGGGTAATCCAATGGATTACCCTCTATTTTAGAAACATACTTCACAAACATACTTCCAGACTATCAATCTATCTCCCAAAAGAATACTCCAGATCTCTACTTGTTAGTTCATCTTTGTACATCTTTCTTATGAATGGTTTTGAAAATTTCTCCTACTGAATCTTTACGCTATTATCCGGTTTCAGCCGTTTCAGTTTTTGTTCGTAAACGCCTTGATAAAGAGCGACATTGATATGTCGGGTTAAAGTCGTCGACATGCCGGGTTAGTAAAAGAGTCTCTATTCGCATAAAACGAAGGCTATGTTTCACTCAAACAGCGGCTCTATTGAAGGTAAATAGAGACTCTAAAAAAGAGACTATTTACATCTCCTTTTTGTTTTCAGGTTCGCGTTCAGCCAAAAGCACCGATGAAAAGGAACAGATAGACTGAAAGCTGAATGCGGTTTTTTAACTAATTCTATTTAGGGGCTCACCACGGTGAAGTTTTTCAAAACTGCACCAAAACAAAAACGAACAAAACTTGTTTCTGTCAATGATCTAAGAAAATTAAAGGGGGATTCTTAATTTAAGAATCCCCCTGTAACTTATTTAATCTTATTTCTTCATCACTCGGACAGTCCGTCCGTCTTTCTTATAAGAGAAATGATTTGTATGCATTAATACATTCAGTATCTCATCAGCAGTGCTATCAGTAGAGAATTCACCGGTAAACCGTTCTGATTTCAATGCTTCATCCTTATAGATAAATTTAATATCATACAACTTCTCCATAATATTGGTTATTTCCAATAAAGAATGTTGCTTGAATTCCAACTTACCTTTAATCCGAGAAGCACATCTGTAGGCTGGTTATATTCAATCAACTCTGCCTGATAAGTATCCGTATTTACATTCAATGTCTGTCCCGGTTTCAGTAAATAAGCCATTCTCTTCCGTTCGTGGAGAATCCACCCGTACCAAACCTTGAAGCAAGGTAGTCACTACCCTATTCTCTTCTTCACGCGCACGCACATTAAATTTCGTACCAAGCACACAAGTCTTGATTTGCTTACTGTTTACTATAAATGGAGCATGTTTATCATGGGACACCTCGAAATAAGCTTCACCCGACAAATCGATTTGGCGATCCGAACTCCAGAAAGAATTATGATAAACTAATTTAGAAGATGCATTCAGCCATACCTTACTACCATCCGGCAACACAGTCTGCGCTCTCTGTCCGGCAGCAGTTATCACCTCATAATCCGAAAGCTTATTGGAAAGTAATCCCCAGGCAATTCCACCGGCAAAAACAAGTCCGGTAAGAAAAGCAGCAGACACAGTAGCATAACGTCCCCAACGGATTGAGATATTTTTCCGTTTAGTCTTTTTCTCCTTTTCTCTGATAGCCGACTTAAATTTATCTAATGACGCCTCTGTATCTATAGCATTCATCACCGCTATACGTTCACCTACAAAAGAGTATAATAAAGTTGCTCTAAAGTTTTCCGATTCCCCGGTTCTTCCTCGCACCAAGCTTCCACCCGGGCAGCTTCTTCATCATTACATTCACCCTGCAGATAATTCACCAAGATAGTTTCATCCATGCTCTTTTACCTTTTTACAATAAAAAACTATAAAACCTTTGTAGTAATACAGTTGTGAGTACAAATATACTAAAGCGAAAAAAGAAAAAAATATTTTTTCTCGCATTTTTATTTCATTTATCTACTTCTTTCATTATTTTTGTCTTACATAAATTAAAAGAGAATGCCACAATCTCCGATATATTTGGATATTAATAATAATAAGTCCGTTATCACTGCCCTAAAAGCAGGAGAGGAAAAAGTTTTTGACGTCGTCTACAGACATTATTTCCGTAGGCTATGTGCTTTTTGTTCTCAATATGTAAGTGAGCAGGAAGAAATAGAGGAGATTGTACAAGAAACAATGATGTGGCTGTGGGAAAACCGTTGTACTCTGATGGAAGATCTGACACTCAAAACACTTCTTTTTACGATTGTCAAGAACAAAGCTCTCAACCGTCTTTCCCATTTTGAGATTAAACGAAAAGTACATCAGGAAATCGTAGATAAATATGATAGTGAGCTCAATAACCCGGACTTCTTTTTGAGTGATGAGCTTTTCCGTCTATATGAAGAAGCATTAAAAAGACTTCCGAAAGAATATCTCGAAGCCTACGAGATGAACCGTAATCAACATCTGACGCATAAAGAAATTGCCGAGAAGCTGAATGTATCTCCACAAACGATTAATTACAGGATTGGACAAGCCTTAAAGCTATTGCGAGTAGCTTTAAAAGACTATCTACCTTTATTCATACTTATTTTCGGACCTAATTTTTTCGAACAATCATGAAATCAAACTTCGTATTTAGTAGTTCAAGCCTGTTTATCGGACTTTTTCTTTTCTTCTTCACAGAAAACGTGTGTTCACAAGAATCCGCTGACAACTGGACTCTTAAACAAGCCCGTCAATGGACACAGAAGCAAGAATGGGCGAACGGGCTGAAGGCAATGCCTCATAAAACAACCGATTATCAGGAGTTTGCGTCACAATATCACAAGAACAAGAAAGTGTGGGACAAGACTTTCCAATGGCTAGCTACCCACGACCTTGCGAATATGCCTGCCGGACGATACGAAGTAGATGGTGAACATTGCTACATCAATGTGCAGGATGCAACAACACAAGATGTCAGTAAACGTAAAATTGAAGCACACCGCCACGGCATCGATCTGCAATATGTAGTAAAAGGTACCGAACGTTTCGGAATTACTTCAGCCGAATATGCAGAGCCTATCACTGAATACAAACCGGATGTTACTTTCTACAAAGCCAAGAAAATAAAATATGTAGATTCCACTCCGGATACATTCTTCATGTTCTTCCCCAAAAACTTTCATCAGGCATTGGTAAAAGGCAGGGAAAGAACCGGAGGACATACGAGTCATTGTTGCTAAAATCGAATATATCCCTTAAACAAAAACATGAGTGAACTTTTAGTCTATAAAGCCTCCGCAGGTTCGGGTAAGACATTTACCCTGGCAGTGGAATATATCAAACTGTTAATTCTCAATCCCCGCGCCTACCGGCAAATTCTCGCTGTCACCTTTACCAATAAGGCAACTGCAGAAATGAAAGAACGCATTCTTAGTCAGCTTTACGGCATACAGATAGGCGATAAAGATTCCGAAGCCTACCTCAACCGAATCAAAGAAGAGACAGGAAAAACAGAGCAGGAGATACGGGAAGCGGCAGGCGTCGCCCTTAGCTATATGCTGCATGATTACAGCCGGTTCAGGGTAGAGACTATCGACTCATTTTTTCAATCTGTCATGCGCAATCTCGCACGGGAGCTGGAACTTAGTCCGAACCTGAATATCGAGTTAAACAACACCGAAGTTCTTAGTGACGCCGTAGATAGCATGATTGAGAAACTAGGACCCACTTCTCCCGTCCTCGCATGGTTACTCGATTATATCAACGAACGAATTGCCGACGATAAACGTTGGAACGTGTCGGACGAAGTAAAAAGTTTTCGGACGCAATATTTTCGATGAAGGTTATATTGAAAAGGGAGAAGGACTCCGGCAACGACTGCGTAATCCGAACACCATCAAAGAGTATCGCAAGCAACTGAAAGCGCTGGAAACAGAAATTCTGGAGCAAATGAAAGGATTCTACGACCAATTCGAAGGAGAACTGGATGGACACGCACTGACTGCTGATGATCTGAAAAACGGTTCACGCGGAATCGGAAGTTATTTTCGTAAACTGAATAATGGTATTTTAGGCAATGATATCCGCAATGCTACTGTGGAAAAGTGTCTGGAAGACGCAAAGAACTGGGCAACCAAGACTTCTCCCCGCTACGCGGACATCATTAATTTAGCCAACTCTAGTCTCATGCAAATTCTGGAAGATGCTGAAAAGTTACGTTCAAGAATAATTTGTTACTGAATAGTTGCCGGTTATCCTTGCAACATCTCAATAAAGTGCAGCTTCTCGCCAATATCGATGAGGAAGTGCGCCAGCTGAACCACGATAACAACCGTTTCCTATTATCGGATACCAATGCCCTGCTCCACCAATTGGTGAAAGACGGTGACTCCTCTTTTGTATTCGAAAAGATAGGAACGAATATCCGCAACGTGATGATAGATGAGTTTCAAGACACCAGCCGGATGCAATGGGGAAATTTCAAATTGCTCTTACTGGAAGGATTTTCACAAGGAGCAGACAGCTTGATAGTAGGAGATGTCAAACAGTCCATTTACCGTTGGCGGAATGGTGATTGGGGAATTCTCAACAGCCTGAATAATCACATCGAACATTTCCCGATCCGCGTCAAGACATTAGCTACCAACCGGAGAAGTGAAACCAATGTTATCCGGTTTAATAACCAAATCTTCACAGCTGCCGCCAACTATCTGAACGGAGTATATAAGCAGCAGTTAGGCAAGGATTGTGAGGATCTGCAGAAAGCCTATGCCGACGTTTTGCAGGAATCTCCCCGAAGTACAGAAAAAGGATATGTAAAAGTCTCTTTTCTCGAACCCGACGAAGAACATGATTATACCGAACAGACATTAATTAGCTTGGGAGAAGAAGTGCAACATCTCCTCACCTCCGGAGTACAACTGAATGATATAGCCATCCTGGTACGAAAAAATAAAAGCATTCCCCGAATCGCCGACTACTTCGATAAGGAGCTACACTATAAAGTGGTATCAGACGAAGCCTTCCGCCTTGACGCCTCTCTTGCCATTTGTATGATGCTGGATGCACTGCGATTCCTTTCCGATGAAAATAATAAAATAGCACGTGCCCAACTGGCCGTAGCCTATCAAAACGAGGTTTTACAGAAAGGACTGGATTGGAATACTCTCCTACTCCTCCCTGCCGAGAATTATCTTCCCGCCGCTTTTCTTGAAAAGACAAAGGAACTAAGGCTAATGCCTCTTTATGAGCTTTTTAGAAGAACTTTTCAGCATATTCGAGATGAATCTTATCAAAGATCAGGATGCTTATTTATTCGCTTTCTTTGATGCAGTAACCGATTATCTGCAAAGCAACTCTTCCGAGCTAGACGGATTCATCCGGTATTGGGACGAAACATTATGCAGTAAAACAATTCCGAGTGGCGAAGTGGAGGGTATCCGGATTTTCTCCATACATAAATCCAAAGGACTGGAATTTCATACGGTACTCCTACCCTTCTGCGACTGGAAACTGGAAAATGAAACCAATAATCAGCTAGTATGGTGTGCCCCGCAAACAGCACCATTCAATACATTGGATATTCTTCCTATTAACTATTCCACCCAAATGGCTGAATCGATTTATGGTAACGACTACCTGCAAGAACGTCTTCAACTTTGGGTAGATAATCTCAATCTACTATACGTTGCTTTTACCCGCGCTGGAAAAAATCTCATTATCTGGAGTAGAAAAAAGTCAAAAAGGTACCATGTCCGAACTATTGGCAAACACCCTACCGATAGTAGCCCAAGAAGAAGGGATTGACTGGGAAGAAGACTGTTACGAGCAAGGACAACTATGCTCTTCCGAAAAAGAAAGAATCAAGACATCCACAAACAAGCTAACCCAGAAACCAGAGAAACTCCCTATTCGGATGGAATCCATGCGGCATGATATTGAATTTCGTCAGTCCAACCGCTCTGCTGACTTCATTCAGGGCATTGAAGAAGAAGATTCGGACGACCGCTTTATCAACCGCGGACGTATGTTACATACTTTATTTTCTGTCATCGAAACTGCAGAAGATATCGATCCAGCCATTGAACGGCTTATTTTTGAAGGAGTTATCAGAAATGATGAGAAAGAAAAAGTGGCTCGTGAAGTTGCAAAGAAAGCTTTTTCTTCTCCTGAAATTCAAGATTGGTATTCCGGAAAATGGACACTCTTTAATGAATGTGCTATTATCTATAAAGAAAAAGGAGTTTTGCAAACCCGTCGTCCGGATCGTGTAATGATGAAAGACGATCAGGTTGTTGTAGTCGATTTCAAGTTTGGTAAGGAAAATCCTAAATATAACAAACAAGTGAAAGGATATATGCAACTTCTTACCAAGATGGGATATAAGAATATCACCGGCTACTTGTGGTATGTGGATGAAGAAAAAATAGAAAAAGTATGAAAGCTGTTCCTCTCATCGGCATTGCCCGCCATCGACTAACGATTGACGGTGAAGGAGTTACAACATTAGTTGCTTTCCATGGCTGTCCGTTGCGTTGCAAATATTGTCTCAATCCAACTTCTCTACAGCCTGATGGCGTTTGGGAGAGATACGATTGTAACCAACTCTATGAGGAAGTACGCAAAGACGAACTTTACTTTCTGGCGAGCTGCGGAGGAGTCACATTTGGAGGTGGAGAACCATTATTACAAAGCGAATTTATCAGGCAATTCCGCCAACTCTGCGGACCGGAATGGAGAATCACTGTCGAAACCTCTCTCAATGTTCCGCAACAGAATGTAGAAGAACTGATTTCTATTATAGACAATTACATAGTCGACATCAAAGATATGAATAATAACATCTATCAGCGATATACCGGAAAGAATAATGAAAACGTCTTAAGTAATTTGCGATATTTAATCGGGAAAGACAAAGCCAAGCAAATCGTTATCCGGACACCACTCATCCCTTCCTATAATACGGAGAAGGATATTGACCAAAGCATAGAACTTTTGAAAGAAATGGGAATCACCCAATTCGACCGATTCACCTATAAAACCCTAATGATTAATGCCATGGCAAGAGGAAAACAAACCTGTAAAATCTTAAAAGAGATTCGTCAGCAGATAGCCGAAGCGAATGATATTGAATTCATTACCTCTGAATGTCAGTATCAGGGAGATTGTTTGGGTACTTGCCCCAAATGCGAAGCTGAAGTTCGATATTTGGAGCAACAGCTTGAACGAAAACGCCGTGTAGGTAAGGCCATCACTCTGTTTGGACTATCAACTGGTATACTTACAATAATACCTCCTACTTCATTGGACGCAGAAACACTGCAATGCCCTAAAATGAATTGGACCATTACTGCTGACAGCCTGATACAAGAAAAAAGACATGAAAGGGGAAGCCCCTTTTATGGTCCGGAAAAAGCTACCGGAATTTCCCGGAGGAACAGAAAAATTTATAGAATTTCTGAAAGAAAATCTTCGTTATTCAGAAATAGATAGTATTGCTAATAATACATACACTGATGTAAAATTCACTATAGATTATGACGGACAAGTTATCAACCCTAAGATTACCCGCAAGATACACCCCAAAGTTGAAGCTGAAATATTAAGGGTCATGTCTCTCATTCCTCGTTGGACACCCGGCATATTGGCAAATGAGACAGTACAAGTGACATACAATCTGATGCTTTCATTCAGTGCGATGTATGGCCCGGAATTGAGAATCACTTATACTCGTATAAACTATCCTGACGTTTACGAGAAAGTACCTGTTATGCCCGATTTTCCTGAAGGCCAGCAAGCTCTCATGGAATTTCTTGCAAAAAGATTCAATACCCTAATACAGGAACAGAAGGTAATGGTGTACAGGGCGTACTATTATTCAGTTCATCGTTGATAAAGAAGGAAATATAGTCAAACCAAAAGTTTTACGTGGCGTAGATCCTTATCTGGATAAAGAAGCTTTACGCGTCATTAATCAAATGCCTAAATGGAAACCGGGAGAACTGGAAGATGGTACTAAAGTTGCTGTTTATTTCACCGTACCTGTTATGTTCCGATTACAATAAATACAAGAATCAGAAAATAGTTTAATCAATATGCAATCATTTCTCCAACTAGTCGCTCATGATTTATATACCAAGATAGGAAACGACCTGTCACGTACGGTACTCGTTTTCCTAATAAACGTGCTAACTTGTTCTTCAATGAATATTTAGCAGGAGAATCCGATAAACCGATCTGGTCACCAGCTGCCATGAGTATCAGCGACCTGTTTCAGAAACTATCCGTACAGAAAAGCGGCGATCCTATTCGATTGGTCTGCGAACTTTATAAAGTGTTCAAAGAGGAAAACACGGAGTCAGGAAACATTGGACGATTTCTACTTCTGGGGCGAATTGTTGATTAGTGATTTTGATGATGTAGATAAGAATATGGTCGATGCCGACAAATTATTCAGCAATCTACAAGATTTGAAAAATCTGATGGATGACTATGAATTCCTTGACAAGGAGCAGGAAGAAGCCATACAACAGTTTTTTCAGAATTTCTCCATTGAAAAACGGACCGAACTAAAAGAAAAATTTATTTCCCTTTGGGACAAGCTAGGTACTATCTACCATCGTTACCGTGCGAACCTGACAGAGTTAGGCATTGCTTACGAAGGCATGCTCTACCGGAACGTGATCGAACAACTCGATACCGACCAACTCAAATACGACAAATACATATTTGTCGGGTTCAATGTTTTGAACAAAGTAGAAAGTGACTTTTTCAAAAACTGAAAGATGCCGGGCAAGGCACTCTTCTATTGGGACTATGATATCTTCTACACCCAACAAATCAAAAAACATGAGGCCGGAGAATTCCTGAAACGTAATCTCGAGGAATTTCCGAACGAACTCCCGGAAAGCTTTTTCAACACCTTTAAAGAACCGAAGAAAATACGTTATATCTCCGCTTCTACCGAAAATGCCCAAGCACGTTTCCTTCCCGGATGGATTAAGGCGATAACAAACGATCATTCACAAATTACCGTAGAAAAGGAAAAAGAAAATGCTGTAGTGCTTTGTAATGAAGCTCTGTTGCTTCCCGTACTTCATTCCATTCCGCAGGAAGTGAAGAATGTCAATATCACCATGGGATTCCCATTGGCTCAAACTCCTGTTTATAGCTTTATCAATGCCGTAATGGAACTGCAAACCAATGGCTATCACTCCGATACCGGCCGATTCACTTACGAGGCAGTATCCGCCATATTGAAGCACCCCTACACCCAGCAATTATCGGATCCCATGCCGGTCCCCTGGAACGTGAACTGACACAGACAACCGTTTCTATCCACTCCCGTCAGAACTTAAACAAGATGATTTTCTAACTACCCTCTTCACTCCGCGTAATGGTATAAAAGGGAACTATGCGACTACCTGCTCGAATTAATCAAAAGCATATCCAACCTCTATCGCAAAGAAGGGGAATACAATGATATTTTCAACCAGCTATATCGGGAATCCATCTTCCAGAGCCACCTGAAAATCAACCGTCTATACAGCCTGATTGAAAGCGGAGAACTAAGCGTGCGTACCGATACTCTGAAACGTCTTATTACTAAAGTGCTGACCGCTTCTAATATCCCCTTCCACGGAGAACCGGCTATCGGAATGCAAGTCATGGGAGTATTGGAAACACGTAATCTGGACTTCCGGAATCTCATTATATTGTCTCTCAACGAAGGACAACTTCCAAAATCCGGAGGAGATTCCTCTTTTATTCCCTACAATCTCCGGAAAGCACTTGGCATGACGACCATCGAACACAAAAACGCAGTATACGCTTACTACTTCTATCGTCTGATACAACGGGCAGAGAATATCACGCTACTCTACAATACCTCTTCGGACGGTCTCAACCGTGGAGAAGAATCCCGCTTCATGCTGCAATTACTTGTAGAAGGTCCACATGATATTACTCGCGAGTATCTGGAAGCCGGACAATCTCCGCAAAACACGTTGGAGATACAAATAGAAAAAACACCTGAAAGTACTAAGACGAATCTATCGTGCTTACGATACTGCACTCAGTCCAAATTCACTGGTTCTCTCTCCTTCCGCCCTTAATGCTTATCTGGATTGCCGGCTGAGGTTCTACTACCGCTATGTAGCGGGCTGAAAACACCGGACGAAGTGAGTGCTGAAATTGATTCCGCTCTATTCGGAACCATTTTCCACCTCTCCGCCCAATTAGCATACACCGACCTGACTGCAACCGGAAAAACGATACAGAAAGAAGATCTTGAACGCTTATTACGCAATGACGTGAAGCTACAAAGCTACGTTGACCAAGCCTTCAAAAAAGAATTATTCAAAGTTTCTCCCGAAGAAAAACCGGAATATAACGGCATACAACTTATCAATTCCAAAGTAATCGTTTCTTACTTGAAACAGTTGCTTCGTAACGACCTCCAATACACTCCTTTCGAGATGGTCGCTATGGAGAAGAAAGTATCAGAAGAGATTACTATACAAACAGGACAAGGACCGTTCACTCTCCGTCTGGGTGGCACAATCGACCGTATGGACGCAAAAGAAAGTACATTACGTATTGTAGACTATAAAACAGGAGGAAGCCCTAAAATTCCTGCCAATATCGAGCAACTGTTCACTCCTTCGGAAACGCGTCCCAATTATATCTTCCAAACGTTCCTGTATGCCGCCATCATGAGCCGGAAACAGCCTTTAATGGTAGCTCCCGCTCTGCTCTACATCCACCGGGCCGCATCGGAAAGCTATTCGCCTGTTATTGAAATGGGAGAACCCCGCAAACCGAAGATACCGGTGAACAACTTCGCTTTCTTTGAAGACGAGTTCCGTGAACGCCTGCAAGCATTATTAGAAGAAATATTCAGCGAAGAAGAGCCTTTTACGCAGACAGAAGATACTAAAAAATGTTCGTATTGCGATTTTAAGGCTATCTGCAAACGATAAACCGAAAATAGAATATACCAATTAAATAAGGGCACAATTTACATATCTATGCAAACCGTGCCCTATTTATTATTTTAGTCTGTATTATCTATAGTTATCTTATTTCTCCAACAATGGAATTGAGAAACTAAATGTAGACCCGTCTCCCTTCTTTGAAGTAAACCAAAGTTTACCGCCATTTTTGACAACAAAGTCCTGACACAATAACAATCCGAGTCCCGAACCTTCCTCATTGTTTGTACCGAAGGTACTGAAATGAGTATCCGTATGCAGCAACTTCTTCTGATTCTCCTCATCAATACCGCAGCCACTGTCCTTCACGCTTACGATAGCCATACCGTCCTCCTCAGTCAGTGACACCACTACTTCCGAACCTTCATTGCTAAACTTAATCGCATTACTGATTAAATTACGAATCACCGTCTTAATCATGTCTATATCAGCACGGACAGCCACACCACAGGCACATCCTGCACAATTCTTAATATTCTTCAGACCGGCCACCATCGTAAAGATCTCACTTACGCCCTCTACGACTTCCACCATATTAAGCTCCTGATAAACCACTTTCAGTTTACCAATCTGGCTCTTCGTCCATTTCAGCAGATTATCAAGCAATGAGAATACATCCTCAGTTGTCTGATTAGCCATTGTCAGCAACTCATACATCTCCTCACCGATTGTCTCGCTTGGCAGATTCAGAATCAGCATATTCAACACCATCTTGATAGAACCCATCGGCGAACGCAAGTCGTGCGCAATCACAGAATACAGTTTGTCGCGCCCCATGATCGTCTTACGCAACTCCTCCGTCTGCGCCACAATGATCCGTTTCGCTGCAACCAACGAAATCTGGTGCGTCACACGAATAATCAATTCCTCTTTATTGAACGGCTTGGAAATAAAGTCATTACCTCCCACCTGAAATCCTTTTACGATATCCGCCGTGCTATTCAGCGCAGTCAGGAAGATAATAGGAATATCAGCCATTTCGGGGTCTGCTTTCATTTGTTGAGCTACCTCAAAGCCACTGATATCCGGCATCATTACATCCAGTAATACAAGATCCGGATTTTCCTTCTTCACTTGTTCCAACGCCTGTGTTCCATTACCGGCAGTCACAATTTTGAATTTCTCGTTGGTCAAAAGTACCTTTAATAAAAGGACGTTTGATATTACATCGTCCACAATAAGGACTTTATATTCAGAAGGATTAATTTCCATATTCATAATTTTCTTTTTTTATGCTTCAGACATTTTTAAAATATTCAATCATACGCTTCAGCCCCTCTTCAAGTTCAACAGTAGGCTGCCAGCCCAATTTCTCTTTAGCCAATGTAATATCCGGTTGGCGTTGCTTCGGATCATCATCCGGTAAAGACTTAAATACAATCTTCGAAGATGAACCGGTCATACTAATGATCCTTTCCGCCAATTCCAATACCGGAAATTCATTCGGATTCCCCAGGTTTATAGGACCGGTAAAATCGTCCTCCGTCTCCATCATCCTTATCATTCCCTCTATCAGATCATCGATATATTGGAAACTGCGCGTCTGCTTTCCCATCACCATATATTGTTATATCTTCATTATTCAACGCTTGAAGAATAAAATTAGAAACAACCCGTCCGTCATTCGGCAACATTCGCGGACCATACGTATTAAAAATACGGATAATCTTCACACGCACATTGTTCTGACGGTGATAATCCATAAATAATGTTTCTGCGCAACGCTTTCCCTCATCATAGCAAGAACCGGTATCCCACCGGATTCACATTTCCCCAATAGCTTTCCGGTTGCGGATGAACGATTGGATCTCCATATACCTCACTCGTAGAAGCCTGCAACACCTTTGCATCCAGTCTCATCGCCAATCCCAGCATATTGATAGCTCCCATCACCGATGTCTTGGCCGTTTGTATCGGGTCATGCTGATAATGAATGGGAGACGCGGGACAAGCCAAATTATAAATTTCATCTACTTCAGCCGAATAAGGATAAGTGACATCATGCCTCACCACCTCAAAATGATGATTATCCATCAAGATGAATGATATTATCTTTCGAACCCGTAAAAAAATTATCCAGGCATATCACTTCGTGACCTTGTTTATTAGCCGCGTACAAAGATGAGAGCCTATAAAGCCGGCCCCTCCACTTACCAGAATTCTTTTCATTCTAAATATTTCTATTGTTTACTAATAGAGACGCTGTCTCTTCGTTTTGTTTATGGTCACAAATGTAACCGATTTGCTTAAAATAAACAATTTTCGGAGAGGATATTTTAAAAAAAGCAGATTTAAATAGTTTCAATTTCCGAAACAACTTGCCACTGACAAATGTTTATAATAGAAAAGTATTATTTATTAGAACTATTATGATGACAAATAATCCAAATGCAAACCTCATAGAAGCGATGAAGGAAAAGCTTCCGCTCAAAGGACAACTGGCAGATATGTTAATGGACACGCTATACATAGGAAAAGAGGCAGTATACAGAAGATTGCGCGGTGAAGTACCTTTCACCTTACAAGAGTCGGCTCTTATTTCAAGAAAACTGGGTATATCGCTAGACAAGATTATAGGACTAAGTTTCAAATCGAACGCCATGTTTAATATAAACATTGTAGATTATGACGACCCGTTCGAGAGTTACTACAATATCCTTGAAAAATATGTCTCGCTAATCAATACGATGCCGGATGACCCGAATTCTGTAATGGGAACTTCTGCCAACATTATTCCCCAGACTCTCTATCTGAAACATGAGCTTCTGGCAAAATTCCGTTTATTCAAATGGATGTACCAGAATAAATATATTGATTGCAAGAGTTTCGAAGAATTGGATATTCCACCGAAACTGGTCAATATCCAGAAAGACTATGTAGCAATGACACGTCATATCCACTCCATAGACTATATATGGGATAATATGATTTTCCAACACCTTATCAACGATATCCAATACTTCGCCAGCATCCATCTCATTTCCGACGAAACAAAAGAAGAAATCAAAAAAGAATTATTCTTATTGGCGGACGAACTGGAAGAACTGGCTATCAATGGTAAAACAGCCGGACGGCAATCGTGTACGCATCTATGTGTCGAATATCAACTTCGAGGCAACATATAGCTATGTAGACACCAATAACCTGCAACTGAGCCTCATACGTATTTATTCCATCAACTCCATTACCACGATGGACAACGAAATTTTCTGTACCTTAAAAGAATGGATTCAATCTCTGAAAAAGTTCTCCACTTTGATATCCGAAAGCGGCGAAATGCAGCGTATTCAATTCTTCAAGCAACAGCGAGAAATTATTGACGCTCTTTAATTTTATTTTCGCAGATTAGAACTTCAAAAAAAATTAAGTTCCAATAAATGAAAGTAGATAAGAATCTTATCTACTTTTTTTCATTCCCTGTTCTCATCCTACCCACTTGATTCCCAATCAGAAAAAAACACATACATTCATCTCTGTTTTTCCACACAAATCTTTCAAACACAAGACGTAATTTTGCATAGAATGTATCACAGAGATTATCAACATTAAAATTAAAGGAACAAACAATGAAAAATGGTATTCTAAACGAATTAATATCTACAATGAGGGAGCGAATTCCTCAAGATATGAATCTGGCCAATACTTTGGCTGACATTTTATGCATGGGAAAGGAAGCTGTCTATCGCAGATTGAGGGGTGAGGTGTCTTTTACAATAGACGAAGTAGCGCTGCTTTCTCAAAAACTCGGCATTTCTATCGACCAGATTGTAGGTAGCCATGTATCTAATAAAGTTACTTTCGACCTGAACTTACTTCATGCTTCTAGTGCGCTGGAAAGTTATTACGAAATAATCAACCGTTATCTGCAAATTTTCGACTATGTGAAAACAGATAATACGACGGAGGTGTATACTGCATCCAATTCCCTGCCCTTTACACTTTATTCTTCCTATGAGAATTTGTCTAAATTCCGTCTTTGCCGATGGATGTATCAGAATGGGGATATAAAGACGCCACATTCTTTGGAAGACATGTCTGTGGATGAACGGATCGTCAATGTGCATAAGAAGCTGAGTGAAAGTATAAGACAGTGTCCAAAAACGTTTTTCATCTGGGACACAAATATCTTTTATTCTTTTGTGAAAGAGATCAAGTACTTTGCCAGCCTGAATCTGATAAACAAGGACGATGTCATGCATTTGAAAGAAGAACTTCTTCAGTTACTTGGCGTGGTAGAACATCTGTCCATAAAGGGAGAGTTCAGCGAAAACAAGAAAGTGTCTTTCTATCTGTCCAATATCAGTTTCGAAGCCACTTACAGCTATATCGAGAAACATGATTACCAAGTCAGCCTGCTGCGGGTATATTCTATCAACTCGATGGATTCGCAAAGCTCATATATCTGCCAGATGCAACGCAATTGGATTCAATCGTTGAAGCGCCACTCTATTCTGGTTTCGGAAAGTGGAGAAGCACAGCGTATCGCTTTTTTACAAAAGCAATTGGAAGTTATCAATACGTTGTAAACAATTGTAGATTTTAGGATATAAAAGAAAGAGATGTAAAAGACGAGCTGTATCAGAATGAAGACAAACAAGATTCTGATACAGCTCTTTTCTTTTAGCTTTTATTCTATTGTGCGCACACAACGATACCAAGCCCAAGTTGTGGACTCTACCGTAGCCCATGCGCCGAATTCACCATTATTATGTCCGACCAGCCAATAGTTGCTATCGCGTGAAGTCAATGTCCAGTGCACAGCACTAATCTTCTCGAATCCGTTCCCTGTCCAAGTAGTCGAGTCACCGAAACCTTGGTTTTCGATATTGGTAACAGCCCCTCCCATACTGAGTACTAAATACATCTCACGCTGAGTAGGTAGACGCCAGCCACTCCCTTTGCTTTCGCATGCCGCTTTTGCTTCCGCCCAAGTTTTACCATTACTACTGGAATTTTCAATCTGAAACTTAGGAGCAACCTTATTCATTGCGCCACTTGTATCCGGAGTTTCACCTGAAGCAAATAACACCGAAGGATCTGTTCCTCCACTGGCATCGCGAGAGACAATAGTGACCCCCGAGGATTCTACCATCAAATAAGGGTACTTCTTTCCGCTATTTGTATTATTCCTTACGCAACGAAAATAATTATTCTTACTAACAGGTTCGAATCCAATAACCTGCCGACATCTCCATCCCAAAACGTGTTGTAGAGCCTTTAGCCTCATAGTATGATGAAGACCAGTAGTTACCTGTCCAGTTTTGATACCACCCATATATATTCTGACCGTCATGATAATTATAATTCTCCGCATTACCACCCAAAGCATTTTCATAGACAAATGACAGCAACAGTTCACTAGCAGTAGGCAGACGCCAACCATCGCCTATATTCCTACAGATATCCTCCGCATCGGCTACATTTTCCAACCGTCCCACACTTTGCTTCGTCTCGCCTATTTCCTTATAATATAGCCTGTTATCAAACCGAAGCGGATAAAGATAGAAAAGAGGTTCCCCGGCAGTTGTGTAAGATTTGGTTTCGGACACCATCTGAAGGTCAATCGTACGATAAAACGGGAATTCTTCATCCGCCACGGTATGCATTACATTTCTGAACGTGATTCTTATCGTTCCGCTTTTTCCTTCTTTCCACTTGCCGGGGTGAAGCTTCAGCCTGAAATCGTATCCATGACCAACCACATCATTTCCCTTGCCGTCATCATAGCCTATGATAGACTCAAGATACATCTTGTCGTCCGCATTCTTTCTACCTATAATTACATCATTATCCGAATCGGTCCGAATCAGTCCGGTGCCATCATCGTTCGTTATATTCAATTCCTCAATATCCATAATTTCCCAATTGTTATTGACAAACAATTGCAAGTATTGCTCCGCACCCAGATTGACTTTATAAGTACGACTATTGACTGTAGTGGAAAGATATCGGAGTGAGAACTCCAGCTCCCCCTGATTGATCGGGAATTGTACTTGAGTAAGGTATCCTTCCTTATCGTACAGGTCGAACACCATGAAAGTCCCAACGCCACCACCAGCCTGCACCATCTTCAACAGTACCATCGCCTGCTCTTCGCGGATTAGGCTGTATGGTAAACGCCTGCACCCTTTCACTGAATGGTACCGTATTCGTCCTGTCTAATTGCGGAATTAAACCGCCGGCATTGTATTGGATCATACCGATATCGTTAGCGTCAAAAAGTTTACCTTCTATCCTATCCACAGAAAACATGACATACACCGTCTGCGGTTCAAGAGGGAGTTCGTCACCATCAGGATTTCGAATCGGGAAAAAAAGACCTCTCTCCAACACATTTCCGTATGCATCGACAAATTTGATAATTCCCGGATCTATTGTATACTGCGTCACTTCAATATTGTGAGTCAAGCGCCCTGCTGTCAACGTAACAGTAGCCTTACGCTCAACACCTATAGTTTCATTATTAAAATAAGGAATCTTCAATTTGAGTTGGGTATCATCGTTCGCAACGCCCGATGCCGCATCACTCCACCTTCAAATTTGAGCCAGTCGCTCCCTGCAGTAACGGTGGCCTTCCAACCGCCGGGATTGTCAGTAAAAACGTCTATGGCATAACTATTATTCTGGTATTGAGTTACAGCGACCTCCGATTCACCCACTCCGAGCATATATTGCCCATTGTAGACTACATCTTTGACCTTATCACGGTCATAGTGTATCAATCGGATTTTAAGGTTGGACATGACTGTATAAGATGCCAACGCCTCGCTAAAACTTTTATAACCGGTACCCAACGCCTTAGTAATGGTAATGATGTATTTATGGTTTCGCTTCAAGGGCAAATATTCCACCTGCTCTCCTGTATTTCCGTTTTTGGTAAAATCCACCCGGTAAAATGTCGATTCACCCGTACCGATCTTTCCTTTCACAATCAGGCAAGTAGCATCTTTACGGCTCGCTTCTCCGTCTTGTCCCGCACCACCGGCATCCCCTGCCGCCAGGGACTCAAATGTATAAATCTCCCCATCGTAGGGTGTGTTGCCATTTACGGAGTAAAGGATTGCATTCCCTTCCTCCGTCATTTTACCACTGTTCACGCAGGGAGAACCGGAGTATCCGGAGCCGGGTCAGTAACCTGCCCGTTCGTGTTCCACGGCGGAGCAATGTATCCGGTGGTATTGTAATTAGCCAGGTAAACCTCTTCGACCGTGAAATTCGAAGTGACACTGTTATTATGGATATCGATACGCGCTAGCATACGTTTCATATTTATGTCGGTTATCGGATTCATCGAAGGAGTGATTTTGCTTATTACCTTCTCCCCGTACATCGGAATCCGCGTATACCCACCGGTTGTCGAGCCGTCTGCCAGCCATTTGCCGGTCTGGGTGTGAAGCATCTCTTCCATTGCCTCAACCTTGGTGGTCACTCCCTTCATGAAGCCCGACACAATATTATCAAGTTCCTTATTTGCCACAACCACGATGCAGGTAGATGCGGTAGTGGGAGAAAGTACGGCAGAGAAACTCACAGTGGAATTGTCAGCCAAATCCTGCGTAACTTCTGTAGCGCTGGCCCATTCCAGGTATACCGCCGGTGTTTTTGACATATCAAAAACAAGAATATCCACCGTTTTTATTTCGTCTTCTTTCTTTGCAGTTCCCGCTCCGGTCATCGTACGCGAAGATACGGACGGGAGGTTTACATCGGGAACCGTTAATGTAAACCGGATACCGTTTCCTGCCGGAGAAGGCGTCGACTCTAATTCTTCCTGTACGCATCCGGTAAGCCATACCGTCATCAACAGAACAGACAAAAGATAGCACCTTCTTATTATTGAAATCCCATATTGCATATTTCTATTTCCTTTCCTTAAACTTTGATATTACATATTCGTCATTATGGTGCGGTCAATGTCACCGTTATTGGCAGATTATCACCATTCGTATTGGTTAGTGTGAGTCTAGCCGTATCACCGGACACAGCATCGGCTCTAAAGTAGAAGTAAACCGCATCACCACTCACGCCACTTGTTTCGAGCATTGTCTCACTGTTAAGCAGAATTTTATCCGGATCCTGTATCTGGGTTATCTTCCACTCCCACGTTCCCGAGTTACCCGAAGTAAAGACAAGCTTGCGACGTTGCATATTTCCGGTTCATTATCGTTGCCGTCCAACTCTACGTTCGAGGTCAGCCACTCTCCGTCTTCTCTCCACTGGCTCAACAGTACATGGTGCTGCAGATTACCAGCATTGATATAAAAGCCTGTTTCCCGCTTAGTTCCGGTTCCGGAGTTAAATCCGGGCATCACAACCTGGATATTATACGTATACACTCCTTCCGAAAGAGATATCTGAGTCATATTAACTGTCGGCCACGTATCCATGGTACTTTTTGTTTAATGACGCCCCCGGCAGAAATCCTGTATCCGGACTAGCATCATAATTCGTTTTCACTTCTATATTGACAGTGACCCCATCACCAGCCGTCTGTACCTTGGTCTGCGATAATTTGAGATAATACTGTTTATCGAAAATTACATTCACCGGGCTTTCCGTCCATTCAAGCGGGGTAGCTGAAAGCTGATAGGTTTCGTTGGATATCGTAAGATTGTAGTTGATGTACTCGCCCGACTCCCAAGAATGCGGATTCTTGGCGATAATATCACTGAACAGGAATTCCCGGTCGCCAAAGTTGGTGGTAACAACGATTTTGGCGGTTGCGGAGAAAGCGTCAGTCGGCAACATGAGGAATGTATCACCTATCAAGGTGGCATCTTCGGTCACCGTTTTGTTACCGATGAGAGTAGAAGCGACCTTCCCGGTGACGACATCGCTCCAGACAAACTTCGGTTTGCCGTTTTTCGTCGTGGCGGTTGGAATTTCAGTCACGGCAAGTTTACCGCTTTTTCCCACATTCTGGAATTCTATTTTCTCGATAGTCACCTCATCCGGCACAGGAGCTACTTTCTTGAATGTAAAGGTAACCTTGGTCAATGTGTGGTAGAAGTGTATATTCACACCTTCAACCCATACAGGGTCCCGATATAGCCGCTAATACATCGACATGATTAGCTGCGGACGCATTCGCTGTATAATTCAGCACCATTTCTCCGGGATTAGTGAAACTCGCAGTAGGCGCATTCGCATCGTTGTACGGATACCAGGAGAAGAACTTCATGCTCGCATTCAACAATCCTGGCCAATATTGCAACGGCGAGATGGTGGCTGTCAGGTCGGCGTTAACCGTAGCACTTGCATTGAAGTATGGTTGGGGAACAGAAGCATTGGGAGTCAGTGAGCCGTAAAGACCGAAAGTCTCTTCTTTCAGATCGGTATTCGAAGAGATTACCGTACCACGAGTGTAGACATAGCCGCCTTCTCCGATACGTTGCACAACAATTAATTCCTTATCACACGTCATCTCTTCTCTGACACACGAAAAAAGAGGACAACCGAAAGGACAGCCATTGCCATAATCATCCTAATATTATTAATAGTCTTTATCATCTTACTTCTTTTCCGAAATTAAAAACAATCAACGAAAGATATTACAAGTCCAGATCCAAAGTCAATGTCTTGTCTTTCACCCCAATCTTCTACGCTTATCGTCAGTATCTGAATACCTATTTTTCCTACGCGTGCCGTTACCTGATACACGTTGTTCCGACGGATCTCCGTAAAAGGTTGCGCTGTCGGACTACCTGTGTCGTCAACCTTTGTTACGCTTTCAATTACTTTCCCGGTTATTCCGGTGACGTCCGAAGGCCCTTTCGGGACATTAGCCATACTGATAGACAGTCGGTCGGAATAATCCGACTTGAATAGGCGTTCGGCTGTGTAGAACGAGCAAAGCAACTTCCGGTTTTCAGCTCCGGGAGCCGATGAGTATGCCCAAGTTTCTGTAGTCGCAGCCGTCCAGCTATGCGTTAATAAATTGCTTTCCGACACGTCTTCCTTCACCTTTCCGTAGTTTTTTGAAGAGTCGGCGTTATCACGCGTGCCGTTATCCACGTTTCCCATCACGAAATAGCTATCGTGGGAGAAATTGTGCAAGGTGACACTGGTGCTTCCGGCAGTATATCCGGTCACTGCCCCGCCGTCTATAGCTTCGATAAAGACATCTACCCGGGCTACGGCACGTTCGATTACCATTTGCACTGTTTTGGTTTCATCGGGTGCTATGGATATATCCCGGATCACCCCTGTCATAGGCATTCCAGTCGTCGAAATGATCTGCCCGTCATTATTCAGTATGCTGGAGATATCGTAAATCATCTCTTGCAACGTCAAAAGATTAGCTATACCGTCAAGTTGGCTTGTGAGACTCTGCGGTTCGTTGGCAATAACTACGACCAGGATATCATTGCTGGAAGTCACTTCGAGAAGTTGCGCATCTATATCAGTAGCTGTCTCCGGAGTACTCAACAAGATATGTTCATTCACATCCAGCCTCACGCCACCGGGCGTGCTGCCGAATACGATAAACCGCATGGAGTTTATCTTCTCCTGTTGTTCCACATCCCCATTGTTCACCAAGTCGATGCTAAGTTGCGCCCGGGTAGTATGGGCAGGCAACTCATAAGCCACATCAGCTTCTCTACTACATGAGAACAAAAGGATGGTGGATGCCAGATAAATGATATGTAATAGCTTTTTTCTCATTCTTAAACTTCCATCCCGTGGAGCCAATGAATCCAGGTCCCCACGACAATACCAATTTGAAGGAATCCTCCTCCGTTTTTTTCAACAACTGTAAATACCAGGTTCCATTCACTCTGCCTGTCAAGATACTCCTGAAAGGGAAGTTCCGTTCCGTCGTAACGGGAAACCGGCCGGGCAATGCTCAATAGTGTCATCAGATTGTAGCTCCAGACTTCGGCTTCGGTATTCGCATCCCTTATAATAAACTTATAATCCCATCCGCTCCTGTTGAGCAAACGCATCGTATTCAGGCGTGCGGACATAACCACATCGGATATTTCACCCGGACCTGTATAGTAAGGCACATAAGTAATTGGCCCTTGTCCTGTGGGTTCGTTTTCCCAGGAATAAACCGCATTTTCCGGTGCCTGAATTTCAAATGTATATTGTGTGCCATCCACTTTATTTTCCTCATATCCCATTAACGCGAGATTAAACCGATTGGTGTCACGTATCAGGTTCACCGGATAAATTTTGTGGTTGGTATTGGATGGCAGGTGGTCCACTTCCACAACTTCTCCGAAGTAAAGATGCTGAAATTCGAAATTAACACCCCCCGTCTCCCGCTTCAGGGATACAATGACCTGTTGGAGGGTGCTAGTTCCCGGTGCCAGTTTATTACCTGCATTGTCCGAAAGCCGGAATCTGTCAGACAGACTTCCGACGGTCAGTACTTTATAACTTCCGAAATCGAGCTCGTCGGTCAACGACATTCGGTTTCCACCAACCAGCGCAGCAACCTTGACACTTTTGGTGAAAAGCAATTTATCATCGCTATCGAACACAAGTACATCCACCGATTTAACCTGCGGATTAAATGCATCCGCATATTCCATATTGTAGTCGAATACAAATTCCAACCAAAGCTCGCACCGTGGCAGGTCTTCGCGTATACTGTCGCACGAAGCCATACATAGCATCGAAGCAACGATAAGGAACAGCGATTTAGTTTTTCCGAACATATCTTTTTCTTTTAGGGGGCAACCCTATCGGTTTGCCATTTTATATTGTCAGAGATCTCTATTTTGTGACCTCCGGTTATTTCCTCTTTTTAGGGGCGCGCTTTGCATTTCATTGCATCTCGGATGCGCCGGTATATTTCAGTGCTGTTTTTGGGAAGCCTGTCACCGGCTTGTTTTTACTTTTTTCGGCGGTCTGTTCCGTACGGAATATCTATTTTAAAAGTACAGGGCAGGCAGTCCGCACTGCCCTGTTTTCTTTGAAAGTAAAGAGGTTCTTTAGATTTCGAAATTTGTAGTCCAGTATATCCACGGAGCAACTTTAATCTCAAAAGTGGAGATAGGCACCTTTCTTATCGATATCTTCTTCTTCATCCGGATCTTCGGGACCACCACCAGGATACCACGGTGTACCGTTACCATTCACCTTTGTCAGCGTAAGCGTATAATAGTTATTACGTACTACACCGTATTTCCCATACTCCATGTAAGAATTGGCTGCATTGTCATGACGAATCTCATAGTAGTAATAGTTGAGACTCTTTGGATACCAATAGATGCAACCTTCTTTTTTACACAGTTCACCACCATTCTTAATGTTGTTGTCATCAAGAATAGTCTGTGTAAGAAGAGCAAAACTACCCGGATCATTGGCGGTAAGTTCAGATTTTATCTGAGTATAGAACAGTTCGCATGCCGAAACTAAAAGTTTCTCCTGGGCGGTCATAGGGTCTGAGGCTGTTTCTTTAGCTTTGGCAGGCGTATAAGCAGCCAGCAAGTCGGCAAAACTCTTGAAGTTTACAGAGTTAGTTCCGTTAGGAAGACGATACCAGTCATCTCCTAAAGTAAATTCACCGGACTTCCAAGGTGCATACTGTCCCTTAAGTACCAGACGCGTAGCCGCACCGAACTTCTGATATCCTTCAGCCATCGTATTCTCGATACAGTATTTATAATTATCACCCGCATCTGCACTTTCAGCAACCCACTCTACCTTAGGTTCGCGGTTAGCATCAAGTGTATTCTTAACAATGCCTGTAAGATATTCAGTTCCACCTGCAGTCGTAAAGTTCGGGTCGACTGTATAGAAGTTACTTTTGTAGAATCCGGTAGTATGAGATGATGCTGTGGTAGTCTTCTTTGCAAAAGGATAGAACAGAGAGTTATAGTAGTCTATAGTCCAGTTTCCAAAATCAAATTGTCCAAGACTTGCATTTGTTCCATCTTCAAAAGGTCCAACTGCTAATGGACTGCCAATCATAACCTCCAATTTTGCAGCAAGGCGTTCTATCTCAAGAGTAGCCGGATTACTTTTCGCTGCATTCTGAGCTTGCGCTTCCGATTTATAGTCACTGACCAAAACAATCTTGTCCGATACATCGAGCAGACATTCATCTTTCCATGCATGATTGGATGGATCCGAATCGGAATCATCGTAGAATCCGACATTAATCATTGCACAACCATTGGAGTGTACAACCTCCTCTACCAGATAAGCATTGTTGGGCTTAGTATTGTTTTCAGGAACTGTAATCATTCCATTGATGGTAGCATAGGTTGCACCCTCTGAAAGATTATCCAAGCGATCCTTTAATTGGTAACCCGGATTGGCTATAACAAGCAAATACTTAGTATTCGGATCCACTTTAACCGGAGTATTCGGAGTCGTAACTCCACTATTTGTTCCGAAAGAACTTGATCCCAATACCGTGGCATACTTAGTTGCCTTTTCATCCTTAGTCACCACCTTACCCGCATTGAACGTAATCACATAAAGCTCATTAATCGCGCTTTCTGCAGGCAAAGCCGGCTGTTCACCAGAAGCACGTGAACCAGGCACTTTTGGGATTAGTCAGACTAATTGATACGTAAGCTACATCATAACCTGCTCCCCCTTCAACCTCCGGATTTTCCTCCAGATTCTCATTTGAACAACTTGCTAATGCCACAACGGCCAGCAACGAAACTAAAATTGATTTAATCTTTAGCATAATACAAAAAATTATTAGAATTAATACATATATAATTTCCCACTTAATTAGTAAGTTTTACTTACCATTCTTTTCTCATCTCGGCAGCATTAGCCTTCTTCCTGACTAATTCTTCCAGATTGCCCCTAGCTGCATCCATACCTGACTGCTCTGCAGACCTTCAAATACTTCTTCGATAATTCATAATCTCCCTTCATTAACATTAATATTCCCATAGCATTATTATATTCCGGCAAATTCTTATTCGAATTCACCATACCCAGATAACGTTCAGCCGAAACCAAGTCATTGCGTGATAAAGCGGCAGTAGCAGCATTTATATTTGCAATCTCACTCTGCGGATACATCCGACAGCCGTTTCGAACACATCAATAAATTCTTGCGAGCCTGTCGGATAGGTATTAGCTACCAGAAACATTTCATTCAAGCTCAAATTCTGCGGACGCGTCTTGATAATCTCTTTCGCTTCCTCCACACTAAAATCCCTCACTTCGTAATTCACTTTGCAGATAGCCACACGCAAACTTGGGAAAATATACTTCAACAAGTATCGGTAAGGCGTCCCTCCGTGAAGTTGCATCAGTTTTGTTTCTCTTCCTTTTTTCAATAGGTATATTCCTGATAATATCCAGCACTTCGTCTTTATATTCCAATTCGATTGTTTCAAGCGCCTTCTCCAGTCCGTCCCAGTTTTCACCTCCAAAGACAATGTAGTATTGGTTTCTCGGAAAATCGTATCTGTGTGCCAGATAATCCCGAAGCGCCATGGCACGCCCTTCAGACAGACGTTTGTTCGCTGCCAATGTTCCTTCCGGAGACGCATAACCGATAATATCCAGACGGTTCACTTTCACATTCGGATCGGACTTCAGCTCATCGATCATCTTGCGGATTTTAGCTAGTTCCTGAGGGTTATTCATGTATTCGGGACGAATATTGACTTTATTCACCTCGAAATCCAGAAAACATTCTGCTTGAACATCCCGTTGTTTGATTTCTTCCACTTTCGGTTGCAGATAAGCAAACTGAGGAGCCGCTACGTAAGGCGTCCATACACGTTCCAACGTCACTTTGCCAAATTCCTCGATGTTCATTAATGCCGTTTCGCCGCAACCACATTCATCACGCTGCACGTCCAAGCGCGCATCCTTCATCCATGATTCGAACGGAACCAGATATTGATACCGAATCGTATCATTTCTTAGTTTTCCAGCTTTTTCCACTATATATGGCTTCTCGTAGCTTCTCTTCTCCTTGGCGCTCATCAACGCAAGCCCACGCTCATACGCCAAATACTCGTCACGACCTTTAATAGAAACTTTCGGAAGATTCAGAGTACGTCCGGAAGTCACCAGCCGCGGAATTAAATCCATTCCCCGGGCAGATTTCACTTTCACATTATTCAAAACAAAATCTATATCGACATGAATAAAATCACCTTTCTGTTCCAACCGCACCGGATTCACGGTAATGCCACCTTCGTAAGAGCGGGATTGAGCCATAGCTGTGTTTATATTCAGGCTGCAAACCACCAACATACACACAAGGAAACCTATATTTCTTATTATCATACTCCTTATTATTTAATTACATAAATAAGTGACACACTCGCTTTGGTAGGTCCGAAATAATTTTTGCTGCTTTCCTTTAGTCTCGTACCACAAGTAGCGCAAGGATACTTGTCATATACAATGTGCGCATATCCCACTCCGACAGATGTTTCTATACTCCAGCGTTTTTTCAGAATCCACGAATATCCTACGGAAAAGCCACCGCCATAAAGATATCCCTGATAACGCGTATGCTGCATATTGTCACTGATAAAAGACCAGTCGGGCCATCCCCCTACATTGAAATCGGCATAATGTCCGTGCATTCCGATAAACATACGGCGAAAACTCTCACAAAACCAGTAACGAACTTCAGGTTGTATCCCCCAATGACGGAGGCGTTTGCCGTCGGAAAGTTTCCACGGATTATAATTGACCGGAATGTCCAGCGTCCATTTACGCGCCAGTCCGATCTCCAGTCCCAAATTCATGGTAGTGGTAGCGTCATACAGCAGATTGCTTTTCAGCGCAACCTTCTGGGCATGCCCCTCGGAAATGGCACATCCGAGCATGAATAATATGAGTATAGCAACTTTCTTCATTTATATCACATTTACTGTTGTTTATTGCCCCAATTGAGTAACATCTATTTTTATGCGTTGCACATTACTGATGCCCGTTTTAACGGAAGACACCATTGTTGTGAGATGTACGATTCCGTTTCTGGAATCCGCCTCTACATCGGGGAATACCTTAATATAGATCTTACCGTCTTCAACGATAATGCGTTCTTCTCCTGTATGTCCCTCCGGCATTACGGAAGAATACAGACGAATCAATTTTTAGCACTTTCATCCACTTCGCCCGTAAGGCAGAAATAATCGATTTCATACACCTCGAATTTAAATTTCCAGTAGGCATGAGCTGAAGTGTACTTCCCGTAGCAGGAACAGCTTCCCTTTGTCTAATATGAACTTCTATGGTTTTTTCCAAATTTCCTGTTTTTAATGTTATAAATTCATGGGGATAGTTTCTTGAATGTCACTATAAGGCAGAGAGCCAAGCAAAGGATTGCTCAATGGCTTAATCAACAACCCGGCATATATATCCGCACAAGTTGTCACCTCTGGCGTTAATTGGATGAGAGTGCCGGTCACATTCGACCGTGCACACACATCACAGATAATAAAAAATCAAATATAAAATACAGGTTGTAAGTCTTGTTATTTCTCTCATTAATTCTCTAATGTACTTTCTTCTACTTCTTATATATCTCTCTTATTTCTCTTTTTGCTTTTTCTCTCAGGACAATATTTTTTGTCCAAATCTCATATTGCAAATTTCGGAATATTAAAGGAGATACAAAATTGTATTCATTTCTGTTACAGAGAATCAACTTAGAATAAAGAGGCTAATTATGTAGGTAGCGAACAACAAGGTTACGAAATTCACAACAAAAATACTCAATATCCTCATTTCTTTCGATATGCGAACATTTATAAAATTCCCAAGTTTCTTTCATAAAAACTTGGACAATGGAGGGAAGTTATAGTTTTTCGTGTCATTTAGACACAACTTAGGCACAAATTAGACAGAATAACTAGCTGTTTTATACAACAAAATAAGCTAATAACTTGTATAATTTGTGTCTAAATGACAAAAAGTTCAATTTCTATATGTATATATAGTTATCAAATTATAAGGTTTTACGCTCTGTTTCCGTAGGTGCCACCTCATCAGGAATACTGAATTCGCGATTAGCAAACAGATCGGCAAGTCCTGAAATTTGTTTCAGACGCAACAATTCATCACGGTCCATACCAATATTTTTCATTATCCATTGATCGGACATACCTGCCTTGTCAAGTTCCGCAACAATGTTGCACATCAATTCAATGTTATGCATTCCACGCGCACGGTTGTGCCGGATGGTTGAACTCATACGGTTAGACAGGTCTTTGTCTATCACCACAATCGGCAATAAGCCGTTTTCACGCTTATAGATTCGTTGGGAAGTTTTCAATACCGTATAGCGATGGTAGCCGTCCACCAGTATATAATAGTCGGCCTCTTTATTGTAATAACATACACAGGGCATCGTAAATCCATCCTCCCAGATAGACAGTTCCAGCAACTTCATTTCAGGCGGAGCCACGACATTCGGATTATAATCGTTCGCATATACTTTTTCTACGGGTACCGCCTTTACCTCGTAAACAGGGCTTTTATCTACACTCATGATACTATGATTCTATATTGTTCCATAATTTGACTCCTCTTACTCATCTCCTCCTTCGTAGGTGAGAATCCCATATATTTGCAGGCATGGTCATTCTTAAGAATACAAACGCACATTCGCTTATACGTGGGTATTTCTTTGAATTCCGGAATGTCAATATCATCCTGATATTCCATACGTACCGGTTTTTTCAACGTTTTGTAGTTACTGTTGTCCATAACGATAATCGGTACTTTCGCATCAATCAGCTTCTGGATGGTAGCATCACTTAGACATCCACCTTTTGTCCGCCAGAAATTCACGCTCACTGAAAGTTTCCGAAGATAGTTTTTCCGTGCCCGTTCCGGCAACGTGGACAGAAGGAAATACATAAACTCCCGCCATGTGTATCCTTCAGGAAGTTTCACCGATTGCCATCCCATAGCGTGAGTACCACCATACATACCGGTAAAGTTCACACCGTTCACCCTTCCGACCATTTTGCCCCAGGTATTGGGATCTAGCACCCGGTAAAGCTGCAAGCTCTCTTGCGCTTCATTAATAAAGGGACTTGCTACACGCTGACGCTCCAGATTGACTCCGGCACGATAATAAAGATCGTATAAAACATTATAATCCCATTGGAACTTTCCGTTGGCGTCCATACATCCGTCGTTTTCCAGTCATAAATAGGGTACGCGTTGTAAATATCGTTACCTACTTTTGAAGTCCATTTATACTTATGATACATCTGGAATTTGCGGCTCATGTAGATACATCTCCATCGATTGAAACTTTCCTGTGTACGGATTCCGATCAGACAACAAGTGCGCACTGCATCATTTTTAGTATGTATCCATTGCGCAAAGCGCATCTGGAATTCATAATCCCACATGGTTGTATTATAAAAAAGGAAAATCTTCTTTGGTCATTGCCTTTTTAGGCATGGAACGAACCCATATATTCTTTATGCTGTCCTCCCAGGGACGCCAAAAGGACTGATACATAGATGTACAGGTCGACACCCGGAAAGGAATACATACTCGGTAAACATCCAGAATATCCTTATTGGCCTCCAATATCCGGTCCACATAGTCGATGGTCATCTTATACTGGATTTCGTAATCCATGTGGAAAGACCCCCAAACGTATTTTCAAATTATTTTTCCGGATATAATCGATACACATATTCAGCAGTACCCCGCTGTCTTTACCTCCGGAGAATGACACATATATATTATCAAATTCATTAAATATAACTTTCAGTCGTTCTTGTGCTAATTCATATACATTCTTTGTGCCTGCTATTTTCTTTTTCGTCATAAGTTATCTATACATTTTTACATACCGTGTCCATTTCTTGTCCATCGATACAAATTCAAACTTTTCAAATGTTCCTTTATCTTGTACCAGTGTGACCGAATTGAGCAACCAACTCTCGGGCCCGAATTCCGCAACGATAGCGGGCAACAAATGCGACAGGATTTCCTCCCGTACGGCGTCTTCTGCCTTTACATAATAATTATTGATTACAGCTTTCTTCCGGCTTTTCTGTTCCACCGGCACGAAGCCCACCACTTCTTTATCTTCAATCGCAATGAACCACACATACTCTTCGCCCGTCTTGAAAGGGTAATTATTGTTTGCGCGTATCACTTCGGGATCCATCACCATCGGCGCTACAAGCCGATATAAGTGTTTGTCTTTTCCTTTTAATCGTATTATCTGTATCATATCATTCAAAAATGGACACACAAAAATAAGGAAAAAATATCAAATTCGTCATTTCTGTTCCTAAAACATTTGTTTTTCACACTATTATCTCTATATTTCGATATTTTTGAAATCACCCGTCCGTCATTCCTCTCTCACGTTTAAAGTAAGTCAGTATGGTGGCAAAGCTTAGATATTCCCGCCCGGGAGTATGCAACCGACTTTTAAACTGATAGTAGGCAAAGATGACTTCACATGCCAGTTTATATTTAAAATGCAGCTTTAAGCGGTGCTGCAAAAACTCAAACACCCGGCAGAGATATGCAAACACCTCCTCCACCCTAGCATTTGGAATCACTCGTGGCGCACGATTTACATCCGCTATATCTCCATTTCACTAAGAACATATTCCAGCTGCTCTATTTCCTCGCTAGTGTTTTGCATTGTACACTTCATTTGTTCTATTTTCTCTCCCTGATGGATGTACTGTTTTCGCTTTCGTTGTAAACGATCTTTTATTATTTCTATTCCTTTTCAACATTATAAAATTTAGTTATATATAAACGGTTTGACCTTACTGATTATTAACCGGCAAAACCGCCATATAAAATTTAATCTCGCATGCAAATATAGAGAAGATTGTTTAAATAATTAGATTTTTATTTAAAAATATTCATACTTATAACACATTTAAATTACCGGCATCATAAAATCGTTTTTCCTTCCAATGAAACGAATCGTACTTTTGCGGAATATTTAAATATTTTAAACAATGGATAATCAATCTTTTGACTGGCTGCTTCACGGTTGCCACGTACTATCCGAGATGGCAGTGGCTTATTTTCCCAACTATCAGGATAACTGATATAGACGATACGCTGGCAAATGCCCATACCCTCCTCGACCGATTGGAAAATGAATGTGGTACTGCCGAACATCTCCGTTCCACGTCACAACTCATAGAGGACACTATAAGTTGATAGAGGCCCGCATGGCCAGCAACAAGAACAGTGCTACAGGACTGACTACTGGATTTGCCGACCTTGACCGGGTGACATGCGGCTGGCAACCCGGTGAGGAGATCGTTATTGCTGCCCGTCCTGCGGTAGGTAAAACAGCATTTGCACTGCATCTGGCACGTACTGCAGCTTCTGCCGGTTATCATATCGCTGTGTATATTTTCACATATACAATATTTTTCTTGATGAATAACTGACTAAATGATGAAATTTCCAAAATGGTGGATACCACCGACGAATGGATCATGGGACGTATCGGTATAAAGGAACGGCATATCTCTGAAAGAGGAAGGACTGGGGACCTCCTATATAGCCCGTAAAGCAGCGAAGCAGTTGATACAACGTACCAGAACGAATCCGGACGATATTGATCTGGTTATTGTTGCTACCACCACTCCTGATTATCGTTTTCCTTCCACTGCATCCCTTTTATGCGAAAAGCTGGGATTGAAAAAGAGCTTTTGCGTTCGATATGCAAGCCGTATGCAGCGGTTTTTTTGTATGCACTGGAAACAGGAGCTAATTTCATCCGTTCGGGAAACTATAAGAAAATTATAGTTGTAGGAGCTGAAAAGATGTCGTCAATCATCAATTATACAGATCGCGCCACTTGTCCTATTTTTGGTGATGGAGGGGCAGCCGTCATGCTGGAAGCCACAACCGAAGATTTAGGTATTATGGATGCCGTATTGAGAACAGACGGCAAAGGATTACCTTTCCTGCATATAAAAGCCGGTGGTTCTGTATGTACCCCCTCCTATTATACATTGGATAATCAAATGCATTATATCTATCAGGAAGGACGCACTGTATTCAAATATGCAGTATCCAACATGGCTGATGCCTGTGAATCTATCATTGAAAGAAATCATCTTAACAAAAATGATATTGACTGGGTGATTCCTCATCAGGCCAATCAACGCATAATCAGCGCTGTAACGCAACGCTTAGAAAGGAGTACCTTCCGAAAAGGTCATGGTCAATATTGAACGATACGGTAACACTAGTGCAGGCACTCTCCCACTCTGCCTCTGGGATTTTGAAGATAAATTCAAAAAAGGAGATAACCTAATTCTTCACAGCATTTGGAGCAGGATTTGCTTGGGGAGCCATTTATGTAAAATGGGGATATGACAAATGCATTATATCTAGGCAGGAAGAAGTAATAAGCTGTTGTTATCAAAAGATACATACGATGATAACAACAAATAATGAATCAGTAATCTTTTTCATCTTATACAACTTTAGTGATTAGCTTTAAGCATCTGTTTATTGACATATTTAATCAATTGATATTACATTTCAATCCAGAATAATAGTAAAGAAAACAATTTTAAAAATAGCCAATATGTCACATTTATGAGTTCAAGTAGCTAATATACATAAATGTTATACATGGATTAGTCGCACGAATTATAATAATTGGTCGCACATTATGTACACCATATAATAAATGGAGCGAAGGTAAAAACATAAAAAAAGCACTAATATATCAAATATCAGTGCTAAGTATCTCTTCTTAATTATTTTTCGCGGTGCGTACGGGACTCGAACCCGTGACCCCATGCGTGACAGGCATGTATTCTAACCAACTGAACTAACGCACCATTTTTAGATATTGCATCCCTCTCGAATGCGGATGCAAAGGTAGATATTTTTTTGAAACCTACAATAGCTTTCATATCTTTTTTCTGAAAAAGTGGGTTTATTAAGAATTATCGTGTACATTTGCAAGCATTACATAAAATAGAAAATAGAATGAAAAATACACCAATTGAACGACATCTGATTGATGAAACCATAAATGAGTTTCAAATTGTCGATTTTTCTAAAGCAACCATTCGTGAAGTGAAAGCTATTGCTTCAAAAGCGGAAGCCGCATCAGGGGTCGAGTTTATTAAGATGGAAATGGGCGTTCCGGGGCTCCCTCCTTCCGCAGTAGGTGTGAAAGCAGAGATTGCGGCGTTACAGAATGGCATTGCCAGCCTATATCCCGACATCAACGGATTGCCGGAACTGAAAAAAGAGGCTTCCAACTTTATCAAAGCATTCATCAACGTAGATTTAAGTCCGGAAGGTTGTGTGCCTGTCACTGGCTCCATGCAAGGTACATTCGCTTCATTTCTTACTTGCAGCCAATGTGACGAAAGAAAGATACGATTTTGTTTATCGACCCAGGGTTTCCGGTACAGAAACAGCAGTTGGTTGTAATGGGACAGAAATATGAAACATTCGATGTATATGACTACCGCGGTGACAAACTGAAAGAGAAGCTGGAAAGCTATCTGAAAAAGGGAAATATATCAGCTATCATTTATTCGAATCCCAATAACCCCAGCTGGATCTGCCTGAAAGATGAAGAGTTGAGGATTATCGGTGAACTGGCAACACAATATGATGTGATTGTATTGGAAGACCTGGCCTATTTCGCAATGGACTTCCGTCAGGATCTGAGCAAGCCGTATCAGGCTCCTTACCAGCCGTCGGTAGCTCATTATACGGATAATTATGTCTTGTTGATTTCCGGTTCGAAAGCGTTCAGCTATGCCGGACAACGTATCGGTGTAAGTTGTATTTCCGACAAATTATACCACAGGAGTTATCCCGGACTGACAAAACGGTACGGTGGCGGAACTTTCGGAACGGTTTTCATTCACCGTGTGCTTTATGCGCTTTCTTCAGGAACTAGTCACTCTGCACAGTTCGCTATGGCCGCCATGCTGAAAGCTGCTAACGAAGGACAATACAACTTCCTCAACGAAGTGAAGATATATGGTGAAAGAGCAAAGAAGTTGAAAGATATCTTCCTCCATCACGGTTTCCATCTGGTATATGATAACGACTTGGGCGAGCCGATTGCAGACGGATTTTATTTCACCATCGGATATCCGGGAATGACCAGTGGTGAACTTGCTAAGGAGCTGATGTACTACGGTGTAAGCGCTATCTCATTAGTGACTACCGGAAGTCACCAGGAAGGATTGCGCGCGTGTACCTCTTTTATTAAAGACCATCAATATGCTCAACTGGATGAAAGAATGAAACTATTTGCTGAAAATCATCCGATAGCCTGATTATTTGACATAAGATATTCACAAAAGCCACTCTTAAAATGAAAAAAAACGGAAATAACGATAATTATTCCGTTTTTTTTATTAATTTAGGGGCATGAATATCAACCTGGACATATTTAAGATTCAATCAAATAATGTATTGCCATCAAGAGGAAAGATTCTAATATCTGAACCTTTTCTACGTGATGCAACGTTTGGCAGATCTGTAATTTTACTGGTCGATCATACGGACGAAGGAAGTATGGGATTGGTTATCAACAACAACTGCCATTGTTCCTGAACGATATCATCATGGAATTTAAGTATATGGACGAGATTCCTCTATACAAAGGTGGTCCGATTGCGACTGACACCTTATTCTATCTGCACACACTAGCTGACATTCCCGGTGCTATTTCTATCAGCAAAGGACTTTATCTGAACGGGGACTTTGAGGAGATAAAGAAGATATATATTACAAGGAAATAAAATTAGCGAATGTATCCGTTTCTTCCTGGGCTATTCCGGATGGGATAGCGAACAGTTAAATAACGAAATCAGAGAAAACACATGGTTGGTGTCTGAGGAAGAAAAATCCTACCTGATGAAGAGCAATATCAAAGATATGTGGCGGAAAGCTTTAGAGAAATTAGGCAGCAAGTATGAAACGTGGTCACGTTTTCCACAGGTACCCACACTTAATTAATGATGAACTGTGAACGACAAACAAAATAATATGCCATTCGTTCACAATTCGTCTTTTATCATGCAGTTTAATTTAGGATTCAAACACTGGAAAAGTGCTGCATCTTTGCAGCATCCTCCTATCTGCAACCAATTCTTTAACAAGCCGCATTGCACAAAACCGCAAGATGTGAATAGCTTCATACAAACATCATTGTCGACAGCTACGTGTGCATAAAGCTGACTTAAAGACAGAAAATCAAAAGCATACTCACAAAGCAGCTTCAATGCATCGCCCGCATATCCTTGCTGACGATAATCCTTATGCATAGCAATTCCTACCTCCCCCCGCGAATGAAGGGGAACAAAGTCCGTAATATCAATCGTACCAAGTATGCAGTGATCGGATTTTCTCACGATCATCAGACGTAGCTGCTTGTCGGCAAAAACATCGCATTGAGAACCTTCGATGTACTGTCGTAATACGTAACGGGAATACGGAACGGTGAAATTGCTGATATCCCACATCGACGGGTCATTTTCCATTTCGTACATCAGATCCATATCCTCTGGTTCCACAGCACGGAGATAAATACGGTCGTTTATTAAGAAGGACTGTTTCATAGTGCTTTAGTCTTTCGTGATATGAAGTTCGTTACGCAATCTTTTCTCACCAGGCAGACAGAAAAGAGAAGCAGTGAGACCAATCAACATACAAAGATTTCCTGTGGTACTAAGCGTCAGATAATAGCATAAAAGATTGGTAACGATAGCGACTTCCAATATGCCGAGACGGACAATGCTCCATTGCACATAACGTTTCAAGGCAAGCGTGATAGTCATGTGATCTATTTTCTTCTTAAGCACCAAGCTAAATAATTTAAGAGAAAGGGGAATACACAAGGCCGTTAGCAGAATCCCTAATGTCTCAAAATAATAAACGGCTTGTGCATTGTCTGCCAAACCTCCTACGGGATAGAGTTCAAACTCCTCCTGCCCCAAGCAAAAATGCCGGAAATACCCAAAAGAAAACATAACCGATATTCAAATTCCTGACAGCTCGTTTTATCTGTTCTTCCATGTTCGTTCTAAGTTTCTAAAGATTAATTGATTATACAGTTCCGGTGAAAAGAGTCCGGTTCACAATACTACGTCCCAGAGTTACTTCATCGGCATATTCCAATTCATCCTCCCACGGATATGCCGCGCGCTATCACACTTAGTTTAACCCCTAGTCTATCCAATTTACGATAGATATAGAAATTGGTGGTATCTCCTTCCATCGTTGTGCTCAAAGCCAGAATTACCTCCTTAATTCCTCCTTCGGATACCCGCCGCACCAGACTTTCAATTTGCAGGTCGCTCGGCCCTACCCCGTCCATTGGAGAAATCACACCGCCCAACACATGATAAAGTCCCCGGTACTGCTGCGTTGCTTCAACTGCCATTACATCACGAATGTTTTCCACCACACAGATAGTAGAAGCATCCCGCTGCGGATTAGCACAAATCTGGCAAGTTTCAGTATCGGATATATTATGACACACTTTGCAATACTTCACCTCTCGTTTCAACGTTATGATGGAATTCCCGAAAGCTTCCACAGTAGCCGTATCCTGACGGAGCAGATGCAACACAAGCCTCATAGCCGTCTTACGCCCGATACCGGGAAGTTTGGAAAATTCGCCGACTGCCTTTTCAAGCAGCATAGAAGGATATTGTTGGTTCATAGATAATATTTGCTGTTCTATCGATATTTTGGCGCAAAGATACAGATTATTGTTATAATACCTACAAAAAATACTACCTTTGCAGCCGATATGATGATACTTGTCACTATTATATGCTACTTTGCGGTATTATTATTAATAGCCCGTATCACCGGATGTAAGGGCGGATCGAATGCAGCGTTCTTCAAGGGAGAGAATCAATCTCCTTGGTACATGGTTCTTCGGTATGATTGGCGCCTCTATCTCCGGAGTCACTTTCGTTTCTGTTCCGGGAATGGTACGCGGAATGGATATGACCTATATGCAAACGGTATTCGGATTCTTTCTTCGGATATATGGTTGTTGCCCACGTACTGCTTCCTTTATATTACAGACTCAACCTGACAAGTATCTACGGCTATCTCGGGACACGCATCGGGACACATGCCTATCGCACCGGCTCTTTCTTCTTTTTATTGTCGCGTATGCTGGGAACGGCTGCCAAACTTTATCTGGTATGCCTCATTCTCCACACGTATGTATTTCAGGAAATGCATATCCCCTTCTGGCCGATAGCCGTCGGTTCGGTAGCATTAGTATGGATATACACCCATAAAAGCGGTATAAAGACAATCGTCTGGACAGATACCTTGCAGACATTCTGCCTGATTGCAGCATTGATCTTCATCATCTATTTCACCGTTCAGAAACTGGGACTTGATTTCAGTGGTATCATCCGGACAATTCAAGGCAGCGAACACAGCCGTATCTTCGTTTTCGACGACTGGATATCCCGCCAGAACTTCTTCAAACAATTCTTTAGCGGTATTTTCATCGTCATCGTAATGACCGGACTAGATCAGGATATGATGCAAAAGAACCTTTCCTGCCGGAACCTCCGGGAAGCACAAAAAAACATGTACTGCTACGGTTTCTCCTTCATTCCGCTAAATTTCCTGTTTTTATGCCTGGGAATTCTATTAATAGCGCTAGCGGGACAGATGCAACTGGAACTTCCGGCAATGAACGACGACATTCTTCCCATGTTTGCAGCCCAAGGTTACTTGGGACAATCCGTATTGGTACTTTTTACAATCGGTATTATCGCAGCAGCTTTCAGCAACTCGGATTCCGCCCTGACAGCCATGACAACCAGTGTATGCGTAGACCTGCTGAATACGGAAAAAGACTCTGAAGAGGTGGCACGCCGTAAAGAAAGAAGGTACATTTCTCTCTTTCTGTTTTATTAGCATTCTTCATCTACCTGGTAGAAATACTCAATAATAAGAGTGTTATTGACGCCATATATATCATCGCCTCCTACACATACGGCCCCCTGCTCGGAATGTTTGCTTTCGGTCTGTTCACACGAAGACAGACAAACGACCGCCAGGTTCCCCTCACAGCTGTCGCCTCCCCACTGCTCTGCTATGTTTTAGACTGGTGGATATTCAAAGAAACCGGATATAAATTCGGTTATGAATTGCTAATGTTAAATGGAACGCTTACCTTTGCAGGACTAATGCTTATGTCTAAAAAAGAGAAAACGCTGAAAGTGCCATAAAAACAGGTGTTCCGGAGTTTATTATAAATAATGGCAGAGTTTATTATAAACGACGCAATAGTTTATTATAAACGATGAGCGAGTTTATTATAAACGATTTTATAAAGAAATAAATGACAAGAAAATGGAAATAACAAGTGCTGAATTTGTGATTAGCAATACGGACGTGAAGAAATGCCCGGCCGGCATCTTCCCGGAATATGCCTTTATAGGCCGTTCGAATGTGGGAAAGTCGAGTCTTATCAATATGCTGACCGCCCGCAAAGGACTGGCCATGACCTCTTCTACTCCGGGAAAGACGATGTTAATCAACCACTTCCTTATCAATAAAAATTGGTATCTCGTCGATCTTCCGGGATATGGCTATGCCCGACGCGGACAGAAAGGGAAAGACCAGATACGTACCATAATCGAGGATTATATCCTGGAACGGGAGCAGATGACAAACCTCTTTGTCTTGATAGACAGCCGTCTGGAGCCTCAGAAAATAGATCTCGAATTTATGGAATGGCTGGGCGAAAACGGCATCCCTTTCTCTATCATTTTCACCAAAGCCGACAAGCTGAAAAGTGGACGACTAAAAATGAACGTCAACGCCTATCTACGTGAACTGGGTAAACAGTGGGAAGAACTTCCCTCCCTCACTTTATTTCCTCCTCGGAAAACCGCACAGGACGGACAGAAATTCTCAATTATATAGAAAACATAAACAAGGAAATCAATGTTTAATGAAAGCAGAATGAAAAAGAAAGTTTTGTACCTATTGCCTTTTTGGCAGTATTTATGCTGATGGCAACTAACAGCCAGGCGCAATCATGGTCCGACTTATTAAATAAGGACAACATTTCGAAAGTAGTAAATGCCATCACCGGAACCACTGAAATCGATCGACATGACCGGAACATGGACCTACAAAGGTTCGGCAGTAGAATTTGAATCGGAGAATCTGTTGATGAAAGCAGGAGGCGCGGCAGCCGCTACCATGGCAGAAAACAAGCTCGATGAACAACTAAGCAAAGTAGGTATTAAAGACGGCCAAATGAGTTTCACTTTCAATGCAGACAGTACTTTCACAAGTACGGTAGGAAAGAAAACACTGAAAGGCACTTACTCCTACAATGCTTCCGCCAAACAAGTACCTGAAGTATTTGCGATTTCTGAACCTCCACGCGAAAGTGAATTGCAGCTCTAATTCACTGGAATTGTTATTCAACTCGGATAAATTGCTAAAATTATAGCGTTTATCGGAAGTAAAAGCAATAGTACCGCACTGAAAACAGTTAGCTCACTGGCCGAAAATTACGATGGAATGATGCTCGGATTCCAACTCTCAAAATAGCAAAAGAAAGTCGTTTAATACTATTTCGCACTCCATAAAGTATATTTTAAGGAAAAAGCACTACCTTTGTCACTTGTAATCACTAAAGAGAAGGAAAAATGAAAAAGGTACTTTTTTTTATGACTCTGTTAGTAATGGGAACGCAAGCTTTGCATTTGCTCAAACCAATGCAGACATCAAGTTTGACAAAACAACTCACGATTTCGGTAAGTTTTCCGAAAACAGCCCGGTTGTCAGTTGCACATTTACCTTTACTAATATCGGTGACGCTCCTTTGGTAATTCATCAGGCTGTAGCTTCTTGCGGATGTACAGTACCCGAATATACCAAGGAACCCATCATGCCCGGTAAGAAAGGTACAATCAAAGTGACTTATAACGGAACAGGCAAATATCCGGGACACTTCAAGAAGTCGATTACTCTGCGTACCAACGCAAAAACCGAGATGGTAAGATTGTATATCGAAGGCGACATGACGGCCAAAGATGCAAAGTAAGAAAAAATAGACTATTACATAAAGGAGAATCTTTCGGTTCTCCTTTTTTTTTGTTTACTTTGAGGACGGATATGTAAATTAACACATTAGCAAATTATAAAAACTATGAAACAAGAAGAAGACAAATTCACCGGGCTACCCGAGAATGCGTTCAGAGAGTTGAAACCGGGAGAAGTGTACAACCCGTTAATGGCTCCCTCTAAAAGTTATCCGGAAGTTAACATCTGGTCAGTAGCATGGGGTATTGCCATGGCAATCCTTTTTTCGGCCGCCGCTGCTTATCTGGGGTTGAAGTCGGACAGGTATTTGAAGCAGCTATTCCAATTGCGATCATTGCCGTAGGAGTTTCCGGAGCTGCCAAAAGAAAAAATGCGTTGGGAGAAAATGTGATTATCCAGTCTATAGGAGCTTGTTCCGGAGTGATTGTGGCCGGAGCGATCTTTACCCTCCCCGCCCTCTATATCCTTCAGGCTAAGTATCCAGAGATGACAGTTACTTTATGCAGGTATTTATCAGTTCTCTGCTGGGTGGTGTATTGGGTATTCTGTTCCTGATTCCTTTCCGTAAATACTTCGTAAGCGACATGCATGGAAAATATCCTTTCCCAGAAGCGACTGCTACTACACAGGTATTGATCTCGGAGAAAAAGGCGGAAGCCAAGCTAAACCATTATTGATGGCAGGTATGATTGGTGGACTATATGACTTCATCGTAGCGACATTCGGATGGTGGAACGAGAATTTCACGACTCGCGTTTGCAGTGCCGGCGAGATGCTGGCGGAAAAAGCCAAACTGATATTCAAGGTCAATACAGGTGCGGCCGTACTGGGTTTGGGATATATAGTCGGATTAAAATATGCTTCCATCATCTGCGCCGGTTCACTGGCTGTATGGTGGATTATCATTCCGGGAATGTCCGCTATCTGGGGTGACAGTGTACTGAATGCATGGAATCCGGAAATTACCTCTACCGTAGGTATGATGAGCCCGGAAGAAATATTCAAGTATTATGCTAAGAGCATCGGTATCGGCGGTATTGCCATGGCAGGTGTCATTGGTATTATCCGTTCGTGGGGAATCATCAAGAGTGCCGTCGGACTGGCTGCCAAAGAAATGGGCGGTAAAGGCAATGTAGAGAAAAACATTATCCGTACGCAACGGGATCTTTCGATGAAAATTATTGCGATT
>VOFH01002956.1_pt1 | contig 51281 bp, 95 predicted proteins | sample 5384091 | NCBI WGS metagenome assembly VOFH01 (sample SAMN12384727, study PRJNA508395) | human gut metagenome | isolation source: healthy gut G | host: Homo sapiens
ATGCGTAATAGCAAGTCATGTTGTGTTTCTTGGCTTGCATAGTTTACAGTGCCATTAGCATCAGTACTAGCAAGAACAGTGCCATCTACAGTAATAGAACCACCGTCGATAGTCTCTAACTGACCTAAACAGCGTAAGAATGTAGATTTACCAGACCCAGAAGGACCGATAATAGAAACAATTTCCCCTCTATTCATTTTGAGCGATACATCGCGCAATACAGTTTGATTGTTAAAGCGTTTTTCAATACGCTCCATATTTACAAATGTCATAAGTACCTCTTAAATCGTCGCATCCTTTTATCTAAACATACTAATCATTGAGTATTAGTCCACTATATGAACAATAATTGGATGTAAAATACGACAAGCAACTACAGAATAGATTAATCTTCGTATACAGCAAATCTTCTTTCTAAGTAGTTGAAGATATTTGTCAAAATAAAGGTAAAGATCAAGTAGAACAAAGCTGCCACCAAGAAGGCAGAGATGTCAAAGTCACGTTGTACGATAGATTTTGTAATACGCAAGATATCGTTCATAGCCAATACGTATACGAGAGAAGTATCTTTCAACAAGTTAATCGTCTCATTCGCAAGTGGAGGCAATACGCGTTTAAACATTTGTGGCAAGATGATCTTTTACGCATCGTTTGGGCATAAGTAAAACCAAGAACCTTTGCCCCTTCGTACTGACCACGAGAGATGGATTGAATACCACCGCGGAAAATTTCACATAAATACGCTGCGTAATTTAATACGAATGTAAGCACCGCTGCTGTAGCATCATCCATTTGGACAGCACCATCTGTAATGATAGGTAATGCATAATAGACGAATAAAATTTGAAGCATTAGTGGTGTACCGCGCATCAAATATACGAAAGCTTCAACGATTTTGTCGAGCACTGTAAATTTAGATAAACGTACCAAAGCAAGTAGAATACCACCAGGAATGGATAAGATCCATACAATACAGAATAGCGATACGGTTACCTTCAAACCATCAGCAATGGTTGGGATAATCTGCAATAAATAATCTAACATGGAATACTCCTTCAAAACACGACTAGAGAAGAGGCATCTGGCCTCTTCTCTAGTGTACATTTCGTTCTTTAATTATCTGTTGTACAAACTGACCATAGTACTATTAGTATATCACGAATTGTACTATTTAGCATCGCTCTTATCTAGGTCTGCGCTAGAGCCCAACCATTTTTCAACGATTTTATCAGCAGTACCATCTTTTTTCATTTCAGCTAAGATACCATTGATTTTATCACGCAATGCAGTGTCATCTTTACGGAAGCCAACAGCGAAGTTATCAACACCGTAATCAGTACCTTCTACGATTTTGTATTTACCAGGTTCTTTTGTCATGAGGTAACGAGCGATAACACCATCTGCGATAACTGCATCAACACGTCCAATACCAAGATCCATGAAAGCACTTACAAAATCAGCATAAGATTTAGTTTCTTTTACAGTTTTACCGCTTGAGATCGTTTTGCAATGCAGATTCACCAGTACTTGCTTGTTGAACACCTACTACTTTGCCTGCAAGATCGCTTTAGATTTAATGGATTCATCTTCATTACGAACAACGATGTATTGTTTATCCTTCATATATGTGTTGGAGAACAAAATATTTTTCTCACGTTCAGGAGAAACTGTTAAGCCATTCCATAAAGCGTCGATTTTTTTAGATTTCAACTCAGCTTCTTTACTAGACCAGTCGATAGCTTTGAATTCTACTTCCATGCCAGCACGTTTAGCTGCTTCTTTAGCCATATCGATATCAAGACCTACGATTTCGCCTTTATCATCTTTAAAGCCCATTGAGGGAAGCTATCATCTAAGCCGATAACGATTTTTTTAGGTAATTCTTTATTAGCAGTTTTAGTATCACTACCACAACCCGTTACAAATACCATCATAGATACTGCTGCAAGGCCAACGGCCATCATCTTTTTCCAATTCATAACTATCCTCCACGGTGTATTACACCTTTAACTACTTGTTAATATATGCTGTACAGAACTCATGTCTGTACCTGATGATTGTATTATACTTTAGTTCATTAAAGTTGTAAATAGCTAATTTGATGAATTTTAGAATTTTTTAGTTCTCTCATGGTTCATACAGGATTATAGTACTAAATCCTTTGTATATACGCATACATTATGTATCTGAATGCTTATGAATCGCTTCAATCATGGCCATTTTGTCTTTATACCCTACCTGTGCGAGATCTAATGGTATTACATAAATCCCACCATGACCATTCATAGCCTGCAACTCACGCCAACCTTCAGTAAATCCAATGATATGCTCATAATCGACAAAGACAAAATATTCATCGCCATGAAAGAGGCTGTGAAAGTATTCTTTCACAGAAAAAGGCCTTCGCTTTAACACGAGGCCCTTTTTCACAGATAAATGCTTGACTTTCACCTAATCTATGAAGGGTCCACAATATTACGAGTAACAACAATGCATACCATATACGCTCAGCCCAATCGGAAGGCATATATTTTACAATTAAGGCGCAAACCAATAGACCGATGATACGACCGGCCCACTGAATTCCACGATGTATTTCTAAGCTCTGTTGTACGGTACCTGATGAAAAGCGTTCCATCGCCTCTTGTTTCGTCATGGCTTACCTCACAAATTGAAAGTCTACTATATGATTTTATTTACGGCACAAGCCCATAGCTTGCTCTACTTTACGATACATTTGACTTGCTTTAGCATGAGTTTTAGCAGCACCTTCATCGAGAATAACATCGAGTTCAGGGCTTGTAATCAACTCATTGTAACGTTGTTGAATTGGCTCAAGAGTTGCCACCAATAGGTCTGCGATATCGGATTTGAAGACGCCATAACCTTTACCGGCATACATTTCTTCGATAGCTTCATAGCTGTCTTTTTGTGATAGCACGGTAAATGCCCATCAAGTTAGAAATGCCAGGTTTGTTTTCTTTATCATAACGCACCGCGTTATCAGAGTCAGTTTGAGCGCGTTTCAATTTTTTTCACGATCAAGTCTGGTGCATCCAAAGACGAATTGTAGCATTTTGGTTATCATCAGATTTACTCATTTTCTTAGTTGGCTCTTGTAAGCTCATAACGCGAGCACCACCTTCGCCTACCTTGATATCAGGTACTACGAAAGTTTCACCAAATCTACGGTTAAAACGCTCTGCCAAATTACGAGTCAACTCAAGATGTTGTTTTTGGTCCTCACCTACTGGAACATAGTTAGTACCATATAACAAAATATCTGCCGCCATCAATGGTGGATACGTAAGCAACGCTGTAGGAATAGAGTCACCTTGCTTTTTGAGACTTATCTTTGTACTGTGTCATACGCTCTAATTCGCCAACCTAACTGATAGATTGCATAACCCAACCGAGTTTAACGTGCTCAGGCACTTCGGATTGCACAAATAATGTTACCTTTTTTAGGATCGAGGCCAACAGCGAGGTATAATGCAGCCAAATTACGAGTATTTTGAAATAACTCTTTTGGATCTTGCGGTACAGTAATCGCATGTTGGTTAACGATGCAATAATAACATTCATCAGTATCTTGATAGTCTAAGAAATTACGTAAAGCCCCCAAATAGTTGCCAAGTGTTAATTCCCCACTTGGTTGGATGCCGGAAAATATAACTGCCATAATAGTCTCCCTATATTGAAATAAACCAACAGTGCCGAGGCACTGTTGGTTATATATATTATTCTACGGTTACAGATTTAGCCAAGTTACGTGGTTTATCTACATCTGCGCCGCGTGTAATCGCTGCGTAGTACGCCAATAATTGCAATGGTACAACCGCAAGGATTGGAGCGATGAATTTATTTGCACGAGGCACATAGATTGTATGGTCTACGTGTTTAGATAATTCTTCGTCACCTTTCATGCCAATACCGATTACAACAGCTTCACGAGCTTTTTACTTCACGGATGTTGCTGATCATCTTATCGTACACATCTTCTTGTGTAGCCAATGCGATAACAGGTACGCCTTCTTCAATAAGAGCCAATGTACCATGTTTCAACTCACCACCAGCATATGCTTCAGCATGGATGTAAGAAATTTCTTTCAATTTCAAAGCACCTTCCATCGCTACTGCGTAGTCGATAGCACGACCCAAGAAGAACGCATCAGATTTGAAGCCATAATGTTTTGCAAAGGCTTTCATATCTTCGTCTACTTCAAAGATTTCATGAATCAATGTAGGCAAGCTTTTAACACCGCAAAGGATTTCTGCGCCTAAAGCCGGATCCATTTTACCATTTAATTGGCCAAGGTATACAGCGAACAACAAGCCTGCTACTAATTGAGTAGTATACGCTTTTTGTAGACGCTACAGAGATTTCAGGACCTGCCCATGTGTACACAGTGTTATCTGCTTCACGGGAAATACTGGAACCTACTACGTTTGTAATTGCCAAGGATTTAGCACCAATGACGTTTAGCCTCTTTTAAAGCAGCCAATGTATCGGATGTTTCACCGGATTGACTGATAACGATACATAATGTTTTATCATCAGTCAACGGATTGCTATAACGATACTCAGATGCAATTTCCACATTTACAGGAATGCGCGCCAAGTTTTCAATATATTGTTTTGTTACAAGACCTGCATGGTATGCTGTACCACATGCAACGATGAGGATTTTATTGAAAGCTGCTACATCGTCAGCAGTCCAATTCAACTCATCAAAATTACTGTTTTACCATCTTCGAGATATGTGTACCAAATGTATCGCGAACAGCTTTAGGTTGGTCATGAATTTCTTTCAACATGAAGTGTTCATAACCGCCTTTTTTCTGCTGCTTCTGCATTCCAGTTAACGTGGAATACTTCTTTATCGATAGCATTACCTTTCACGGTCAAATACGGATACATTATCACGAGTTACGATAGCTAATTCACCATCGCTCAAGATGTATGTATCACGTGTGTAGTTAATGATTGCTGGAATATCGGAGGCAACGAAGTTTTCGCCTTTGCCAAGACCGATAACCAATGGATTTTTTTTTTTAGTACAAATGATTTTGTCTGGCTCATCAGCACAGATGATTTCAAGAGCATACGCACCGTCAACACGAGCGAGCATGCGGCGTACAGTACTTACAAAATCGCCATCGTACATATCCTCTAATAAATGAGCTACTACTTCTGTATCAGTTTCAGATTTGAAATGGTACCCTTTTTTCGATGAGCTCTTCTTTTAAAGGCATGTAGTTTTCAATGATACCGTTGTGAACAACAGCAAATTTACCATCTTCAGATGCATGAGGATGGGCATTCATATCGGATGGACGACCATGAGTAGCCCAACGAGTATGACCAATACCTACAGTCCCTTCATTAGGATCTGCTTTCACAACTGCCTCAAGATTAGCAAGACGGCCAACCTTTTTTGAATTTTAATAACATTTTCAGGGCCGATAACAGCAATACCTGCAGAGTCATAACCACGGTATTCTAATTTCGCCATACCGTCCAACAAGAAATCAGATGCTTGATTAAAGCCAATGTATCCTACGATACCGCACATAAGTATATCCTCCTATAACTGGGGGCATTCTAGCCCCAGCCAAAAACTAAGGCTAATTAATGTTCTAGATTAATGTTCTAGATTAATGTTTCAATTATGTATTAAATATTAGTTCAATACAATTCATTCAGATATACTTTGTCCCCATCGTTACCGATGGGCTTTTTAATACCTGTTACGACATGAATATGCCGGAAGAGCATCCGCTGATTATTCGATCACTCTTCACCTCGTCTACCCTAACGACTGCCTTCGCGGGTACTTGCGCTATTCGCCTTTACGAATTTGGATTTCCTTTCTATGATATACGGCAGAATTAGTACAAATATGAATTATGTACTAAATCTATATTATACTAAAAAATCGATAAGATGTAAACCTCCGAACCTACTTCAAAGCAAAAACATAAAAAGATTTTTCTATACTCACTATGTATTTTCATTGTAAGAAATTATACTGCTATCAATCTATATTTTATACAATTAGATTTTATATATTTTTGAAATATATTTATAACATTTTGGAGATACTGATTATGAATAAAACAACCATAAAAAAAGAAACATAGAACACATAAAAATTTATAGATACAGAAAATTACGTCGTCTATCCACCTGCCGTATTAGGTGCCGCCTTATCTACATTAGCTATCATTCCAACCTTTGCAGCAGAAACACAAGCGAATACTAAAGCTGTTGTAAACCACTACAGAACAAAGTGCCTCCAACTCAGCGCCATCTGCTCAAGGTAGCACACCACCAAATGGTGCCCCACATGGCAAACCACCGATATTCAACCGCCAGTAGGCACTCCTAATGGAGCACCTCCAATGGAAGTCAAAAAAGCACCTCCAACAGATATGCAAAACGGAGCCCCTACATAATGGTTCCACAAGCCGAAGTAGATCCTAGTACTTTCACAGGTACGTCTATAATAACAGAAAACAAATCTATCGCTCATGAACGATTACTAATACAACATCTGACCAAAATGCTTTCATCGGCAAAAATAAAGAAATCGTAAATATCGAAAACAGCGTTTTCGATAAAACAGGTAATACTACAAGCGATGACAACAGTAATTTCCGAGGTCAAAATGCAGTAATTCTTGGTATCGATGGCAGCCAAATCAACATTAAGGAATAGCAATATTACATCTAACTCCAATGGTTCCAATGCAGTATTTGCTACTGGTGAAGGCTCTGTTATCAACGTAGAGAATACTAATATTCACACTAAAAAAGCGATTCCTCTCGTGGTCTAGATGCTACGTATAAAGGCACAGTAAATGGTAAAAATCTAACTATCACTACTGAAGGTGCTCACTCTGCTACCCTTGCTACAGACCGTGGTGAAGGAAGGTGCGATTACTGCAGAGGCCGCTAAATTGAACAACAACCTCTGGCGCAGGCAGCCCTATTATCTATTCAACGGGTAATATTACAGCTAACAATGTGAACGGCGAAGCTAATAACAGTGAAATTGGTGTTGTAGAAGGTAAAAAACTCCATTACCCACTTTACAAACTCTAATGTAACAGGCTACAAAGACAATGGTTCATGCTATACCAAAGCTTTCGTTGGTGATGCTGAAAGCGGTATTGCACGCCTCAAAGCTGAAAACAATACGCTCACAACCCATGGTACAGGTGCGTTCATCTATGTAAACAACACCACTGCTGAAGTAGATTTGTTTACTGGCAATGCTATTTCCATGCCAAATCACCACTACACTTGTGAAAGCTAAATCATCTTCCCGGCTGACTCCCGCTGGGGCAAAGACGGTGAAAATGGTGGACACCTCACACTCCGCGCATCTAACCAAGAACTTAGCGGTAACATTGTAGCCGACTCTATCAGCACCATCGCGATAGACATGGCAAATGGATCAGCCTTGTTGGCGCTATCAATACCGACAATACAGCTAAAGAAGAAATTACACTGAAACTCAGCAAAGACTCTACATGGACACTCACTGGCGACAGCTATGTAAAAACCTTAACTAAACGAAGACACAACAAATAGTAACATTCACTTGAATGGATATAAACTAGTTGTAGCTGATAAATAATGGCAAAAAGCACTACACTGAATTATTACAATTCAACGTAGTGCTTTTCTTTTTTATTCAAATCTCATAGCAGTTCAAATACAGATATCCTTTTTGATTTATCCTCTATTAAATATAAAAATGAATTAAAAATAAGAGTATGAAAAATAAAAAAGTTATGCTCCATCAATAGAAATCAACGCCGCATTTTTTGCATGTATCAATGTAGTATCAAATAAAGGTATATCCGTATCATCCTTGTTTAACAAGTAGTCCGATTTCAGTACAGCCTAAAATAACACCTTGTACACCAGATTTTACCAAATCACCAATAATATCTAAGTATTGTTGTTTAGATTCATTAGAAATAACACCTAAACACAATTCATTGTATATAATATCATTCACAAGTTCAACTTGATCTTCGTTAGGGATAACAACATGAATCCCCGATTTTCCAAGATGCATTTATAAAAATCTTGTTGCATCGTGTACTTGGTACCAAAGTAGACCTACCTTTGTAATACCTGATTTTTCTAACTCTACTGCAGTCATTTCCGCAATATGAAGGAGAGGGATGTGAATATGTCTTTTCTATTTCATCCGCAACTTTATGCATTGTATTCGTGCATATAACAATATAATCAGCACCGGCCTTTTCAAGAGATTGAGCCGCATCGGATAAAATTTCAGCGCTTCTATTCCAATCACCATTTGCCTGGCACTTTTCTATTTCTTCAAAATCAACACTATATAGAATACATTTTGCCGAATGTAAGCCGCCCAAAACTTGCTTAATAGTTTCATTCAAAACTTGGTAATACGTAATCGTACTTTTCCCAGCTCATTCCCCCAATTAAACCTATTGTTTTTCATAATGACCCTCTAATCTTAAAATAACCCAAAACAAAAAGGTTATTCATTATGATTATTCAATTTAAAATATCACTCATTATAAGAGTTAGTCCAGGGAGCTAACCCTTGTTCTCTACCGATAATATCAGCGATTTCTTGGCATAGTGCTTGTAGTTCTTCTTGGTTGGACCTTCTGCCATTACGCGGATGAGTGGTTCTGTACCAGATGCACGTACCAGTACACGACCTTCGTCACCAAGTTCACCTTCAGCTGTTACGATAGCAGCCTTAATAATATCGTTTTCTTCCCAACCAGTCTTTGTAGCAACACGAACGTTGATAAGAACTTGTGGGTATTTTAGTCATGATGCTAGCCAATTCAGAAAGTGGTTGGCCTTTTTCTTTTACAAGAGCCGCCACTTGAACAGCAGTCAACATGCCATCACCAGTTGTATTGTGATCCAAGAAGATTACGTGACCAGATTGCTCACCACCAACGGAGAGGTCATGTTCACGCATATATTCCAAAACATAACGGTCACCAACAGCAGTAGAAACTGTTTTCATTCCTAGTTCTTCTGCCGCTCTTTATGGAACCCAATATTACTCATAACAGTACCAACTACAGTATCATCTTTGAGTTTGCCTTCTTCTTTCAATTTAAGAGCACACAATAGCATGATTTGGTCACCATCGAGAACTTGACCTTTTTCGTCTACCAATAAGCAACGGTCCGCATCACCATCGTTAGCGATACCAAGGTCTGCATTGTGTTGTTGTACAGCCACTTGTAAGCCTTCGATATGTGTAGAACCACAGTGATGATTAATATTCAAGCCATCTGGATCGACATTGATATTGATAACCTTTGCACCAAGACCAGACAAAATTTCAGGACCTACGCTAGAAGCGGCACCATTCGCGCCATCATAGACAATCGTTAAACCTTCAAGGGATGTATCAACTGTGTGGCGAACAAAGTGAGCGTAGAAATGAGCTAAATTGCTATTGTACTCAATGGTACCAATGCCATCACCTGTCGGACGAGGTAATTCGTTATCTGCACTTTGACGTACATATACTTCTAATTGATCTTCTACTTCATCTGGTAATTTAAAACCACTACCATCAAAAGAATTTAATACCATTATCTGGATATGGATTGTGAGATGCAGAAATAACAGCACCTGCATCAAAGCCTTGTTGACGTACAAGGTAAGCTACTGCTGGGGTTGGGATAACACCGGCAATTACAACATTGCCGCCAACAGAGCAAATACCGGATGCTAACGCACTTTCAAGCATAGAGCCAGAAATACGCGTATCACGACCAATCAAGAATGTAGGATGGTCTTTTTTCTTTACAAAATATGTAGCCGCTGCACGGCCTAAATGATAGGCTAATTCAGGTGTTAAAATTCATTAACAACACCACGTACACCATCTGTACCAAATAAACGAGCCATAATTATCCTCCTCTAGGGATTGTGAAAATCACAAGTCCTTATATATTCACTGTTGTGTATTATATCACAATATATACACCACACATATATATACTATACAGATATACTATTTTACAGTACCAAAATGAACCTATACTGTAGTTTACTTTATAATATAGTACTACTAACTAGTTAGGTTTTGCATATTTTGCCATGCATATAATGGCAGTTTCTGCCCCATCAAGGGCTGCACTCATAATACCGCCAGCATAGCCTGCACCTTCCCCATAGGATAAAATCCACCTACAGTTGGAGAAATACGTTCTTCATTACGCCCCATGCGAAGCGGCGCAGAGGTGCGTGTTTCAACACCAGTCATGCATACCGTAGGATCATCAAATCCATGAATACGTCGTCCCCAATACGGCAATGCCCGTTCCAATACGGACGTTACGAATGGTGGCAAGCAATCATGTAAATCGCAATTTACTACACCTGGTTCATAGCTATATGTGCTATTTGTACGCTAGTTGCTTGTGAAAGCCCCAAAAACTGGCCTACGGTCTGAGCTGGTGCATGGAAGTTAGAGCCACCTAATTCATAGGCTTTACGCTCCCATTCACGTTGGAATGCTACACCATCCAGAGGATGATTACCAAAGTCATCAGGCCCTACATTAACTACGATAGCACTGTTCGCAACACCGCTATCACGAGCATATAAACTCATGCCATTTAACAACAACGCCACCATTTTCGGACGCTGATGCTACAACTTGACCACCTGGGCACATACAGAAGCTATACGCTGTACGGCCTGTTTCTTTATCGTGGTATACAAGAGAATATTCTGCGGCCCCAAGGCCCAAGCTAGATGGTTCTACACCATATTGAGACTCGTCAATGATAGCCTGATCATGTTCAATACGAACACCGATAGCAAATGGTTTTGCCGTCATTTCTATATTACGTTTATGTAACATTTCGTACGTATCGCGTGCACTATGACCTACGCCAGAAAGGACAACCGTCGTATCAATCCGTTCGTTACCGTTAACTTCAACACCTACGATATGGTCATTTTCAATAAATAAATCGGTAATCTTAGCACCAAAGCGAACTTCACCACCCCATTCGATGATGCGTTCACGCATAGCTTTTACCATGGTACGCAACTTATCTGTACCTACATGAGGTTTATGTTTATACAAGATTTCTTCTGGAGCGCCGAACTCTACAAAATATTTGGAGATTTCATGCAACCGGGATGTGTAACGCGGGTTGTCAGTTTACCATCAGAGAATGTACCTGCACCACCCTCGCCAAATTGTACGTTAGATTCAGGCTTGAATACGCCCTCCTTCCAAAACGTTTCTACATCTTGACTACGAGTATCAACGTCTTGACCTCGTTCAAGAACGATTGGACGGTACCCTTCACGAGCTAAATAAAAGGCAGCTAGCATCCCAGCCGGACCAAAGCCCATCACTACAGGGCGATGTGCTAAAGGCACATTACCATAAACAATAGGTTCTGGATCCTCTGGAGTAAATACAGATACATCCTTTTGTTTACCTAGTTTTTTCATGATTTGAGCTTCCTTATGAACCTCAACAAACAAGGTATACACAAATACAATATTCGGTTTTTACGAGCATCTACAGCGCGTCGTACAACGTGAATCGTTTCAATGGCGCCTCGCAATTGGGGATATTTCTTTTCTACAATATCCTTTATATCCAACTTGACCGTAACAGCCACGCGGAGATTTATTATTCTAATCATATCTTTCCTATTTCGGCTCCCCTTTTGGGGCAGCTTATATCATTATTATTTGACCTAAATCCTTCAAATTTGACCTACTAAGAAATTGGTCATACAATTTTATTATACAACATTACTATAAAAGCATAATAAATGAATCCCAATAAAAAAGACCCTAATAGAGTTTAATCTTATCCTCTATTAGGGTCTTATTTTTAATTTTTTTTAGTAATAACAATTTTTATTATCTTTAATCTCATGAACTACGTAGTTTTCTTTTGTATATCTACCTTAACATGTACTGTAGTAACATTACTATTAACACCACTCGGTAATACTAAGTTGTAATTGCCTTGAATGCCCTTCGTTGCACCGGTAAGATCGATTGGTTCTGTTTGAATTTCTGAAACAGAATCAATCATTTCTTCTCGACCAGTCACAGTTAATTGAGTTGGTGTAACGGATATAGACTTAACTTCATACCCATCAGCTACCGTTCCAACAGTTGGTACTGTAATAGGAACCGCTTTATCTTTACGCAATAAGTTTAGTTCATATTGCGCTTGACCTTGGCTCGGATTGATGTGTACATCTAATACATTACCAGATATATCCCAGGCTTCTAACGTACTAACAGCACTAAAGTTCTTGGTTTGACCAGAGATATTAACCTTCATAACAACCTTATTTACAGCGTTAACAAGCTGTTTACGTCCAGAAACAGTTACCTCTTTCGGTACAATGGTTACTGACTTGAGAGCAACATCGTCGGAGAACTTACCAATTGGAACAATTTCAACCGGTATTTTCCGCTCTGCATATTCGTCTACATTAATTGTTACAGTATCAGGCTTAACCTCAACGAGGCTCATCCCCGCTGGAGGGTAAATCAATGGTTACATTATTTTGACCTGGTTTTACACCAGATGCATCAATATATGCACGAAGATTATCTGCCTTTATAGCCATAATCGTATCGCGAGGGCCCGAAAGGACAATGCGTGCTACATCAGGTGCATCTTCTATAATATAATGGGAATCAAGATTTTGGACTTGAACAGGTACTGTATAGGTTACCTCCATCACAGGGTTCTGATCTCGCATGATAAAGAACCACATGACGATAGCCGCTAGCAATGATAACAACTTAGCTGGCCAATTGCGTTTCAAATGTATCATCATTTTTTCCCCCCATTTCCACATACCAGTAATGGTTTGACGAGGGCGTTCCATAAATGTACGCAATGCCTTCTTTAATTTGATCTTCCGGTAAATGGCGATAGATATGACCGCCATAGGTGTAAGAAATTGTCCCCGTTTCCTCACTGACCACAACGAACGACAGCATCAGTTTGTTCAGACAAACCGATGGCTGCACGGTGACGTGTACCAAGTTCAGTACTCAATGTGCGATCCTCAGTTAGTGGCAACAAACACCCTGCTGCACGAATACGTCCATCGCGGATAATCAGCGCCCCATCATGAAGTGGTGTACTAGGAACGAAAATATTTTTAATCAGTTCACGGCTCAACACAGCATCAATTAAAATGCCTGTATCAACAAAGTCATTGAGGCCCACTTCACGTTCAAAAACGATAAGTGCCCCAGTATGCTCACGAGACATAACGCGGGCCGCCGCCATCACTTCATTGATAGTCATATCCATTTCCTCTTCGTTGACATTCTGTGCCTTACTGAAAATTCGACCACGGCCCAATTGTTCTAAAGCACGACGCAATTCCGGTTGGAATACAACGGGTAATGCAAAGAGAAGAACGGTCATACTTTGTTGCAAAATCAATTGATAACATATAGATTCAACAAATGACTCAATAAATTTAAAATTGCCAAGTATAACAAGGCCCTTCAAAAGAGAAACGGCCCGTGTATCTTTAAGCAATTTATATAAATAATAAATACCTACGGCAACGATTAAGATATCAGCAATATCAAGAAGCCTAAAAGGTATGTATAAGTGCGTCAATATGCATAAAAATAGCTCCTTATACAAAATAATAAGGTACAACCAACTACTTTGCTGTACCTTATATTTTAACTCATTTTAGAGCACTGTAAATTTATAAACAATTATAAGATATGATTTTTCTATAGTTATAGACTTAAATATTTTGTGTTTCAATCCCACATCCATCTGTCCGCCACAAACCATACCTTCTTTTACAGCTACATCGTCATCTAAAAGAACTTCGATACGACGATGTGCTTCTTTTTTATTCAAGGAATCAACAGCACTTAGGCGAATTTCATTTTCAGCACGACCACCACCGATAGTACCAAAATAGATCCATCTGGGAATACTACCATAGATGTACCAGCCTTACGCGGTGTAGAACCACGGGTAAATAAAATAGTAGCTACAGCTAGTGTTTCATTTTTACGAGCACTTAAATATTCAATAAACTCACGATTCATGGCTCACTCTACCTTTCCGCAATGAGCCGCCTTTTTTACCACGCACCACTGCCAAATATTCACTAACGATAGATAATGCAATCTCCTCAGGGGTTTGAGCACCTAAAGTCTAGACCAATTAGGCGCATATACCATATCTAATTCTTCTTGTGTCCAACCTTGTTCACGCAATACTTCAAATGCATAATGAATACGCTTTTGACTGCCCATAACACCCATATAAGTTGGCAAATAATCGCGCAATTGTTCTAAGCATACATTATCATACTCATGAGCACGAGTAACAATGATAAACCCATTATATTCATCAAGAGGTAAATCGTTTTTAAAGTTTTCTAATGGTAAGCATTTACGAGTTACACGTTCATCAAAGAATTCAGGAACTACATATTCTGGGCGGTCATCTACAACGGTTACACGACACCCGATAAATAATAATAAATCCGTAATAGCACGGCTCACATGACCAGCACCCAATACGAGAACAGATGGATCGTTTTCTACAGGTTGTACGAAACATTCCGCTTCGCCTACCATACATAAAGAATTAAGCTTTGCTTTATCTACCATAAATCCCCTTCGATTGGTGTACCATACAAAAAACACTACCATCTTCAGCATAAATTGTCTTATCCCCTTGACGAGGGCCAGACAATACAGTAACCATCAGCGTAGTTTCTGTAACCTGAAGACGGTCTTTCATCACATCATAGATCGTTTCCATCTTGATTCCTTTCATAATCCCATGCAGTAACAGCTTCTAAAACACCGCCACCAACGGCAAGGGATTTATCTGAAATACTATAACAATGAGACTTCTTCACAACGAGCATCTACATCGGCCAATTTAAAATGGTCGGATACGATGAGTCCGCTCTTAAGAATACCTCTAAGAATACCTGTAATTTTTGCCCGCACTGGCTCTTTATCTACATAACCAATGACTTCATTAGCTTGTACAGAATCGCCAATATGGCGTTTTAGCTGTAAACAGACCAGCCTTTGGTGAGTGAATAACACGTTCATGAGTATAACCACCTACATTACCGGGAATCCCCGTATTAGGCTGCGCTGGACCATCATAGATGCAACGACCTAAGTAATGACCGCGCATGGTTTCAATAACAACATCTACATCATGCCCTGCAGTAAATCCAGGCCCCACACCAATGACAAGATCTGCATCATCACGTTTGGTACCAAGATTCTTTTTACTTAAAATAGCATCTACAACAATAGCTGGTTTCAATGTATCAAGTAGCTCTTCATATGAACTAGTGACAACGGGAATAACACCTTGTGCCAACGTATCTGCTACTTCACTAAGGGCTACATGACGTGCTACAAAAGCGTTCCAAAATCATTTCTCCACGATGTACAGCATTGCCATAACATACTTCACGGCGAATCATGGTAGGAATGGCGATTTCGTTAATCACCACAGGATAGCCTGCACGTTTCAATCTATATACAGCGCCAGAAGCGATGTCTCCGCCTCCGCGCATAAGGACTAATGGTTTCATAATGCCTCACTTTCACGTTGTTTCAAACGCTCAAAATCATCGGGTGTGTCAATATCATATCCAACATCGTCACGAATCCACAATTTGATAACATGGTCTTTACCACTACCGCGAATGATAGTTTTGCCCCTTGATCCCTTGGATATGTTGTAAATGATTCAAACCAATGTGAACCAAACAAAACAGGATTTCCCGACTGATAATTCGCCCCATAATGCGGGACGACGATAGTTTTCGAATGAAAGTTATCACTAAATGCACTAATAACCTGATGTACAACATTCCCAGTCAATAGTGGTTGATCCCCTACTGAACAAAGAATGCCGTCTAGCGGTATCGGTGAGTTTTCTACCAAATGACGTACTCCTATCGCTATGGACAGGCCTTGTCCAGATTAGGATGGTTCATTCTGAACCACTTCAAACCCATAGTTTGTAACTATAGGTTCTAATTTTTCATGATCATCACCAGTAACCGCTACAAAAGGTAGTTTACAGGATTCAGTAAGTTCTACTGAATCATTCCATCCACAATGAAGAGCCCCACAGACCGCATCTAAAACAGTTTTACCACGCCAAGGCAAAAGTTGCTTATTACATCCCATGCGCTTGGATTGACCTCCTACGAGAAGGACAATGCCAATATGCAAAGGACGACGGTCTATGGGGTCTCTCATGGGACTAAAAGCGGTATTAGATTTTGCTTTCACATAAGTCATGAGTACCTACCGACATTGAATAATGCGACGGATTTCACAACTTGCTTTGTATCCATCAGCCAAGATGATATCGGAAATATCGCTATCTACAATATGATCAATAAAATCATCAATGATACGATGTTGCACCGTTTCATAACCAGTACAGAACAGATTTTTTTTACCTTTACTGTATTGGAATAAACCTTGTTTATGGAGCACAAGATCAGCCAACATGCGTGGCGTTACAATGGCCCCCATATCGCGTTTCACAATATCTTGAACGAGCTCGATATTATGTACGTGCTCATCATCAAGCGGGGCTCCTAACATTTGTAAATTCACAAGACCAATCGTAGTCTTTGTGAGAGATGGGATGACTGGCTCAGTCGTCTTAGGCGCCTTAAGCCATTTTTCCTTTGCCCCATCTGCTTCCACTACAATTTGCCAGTTCGGATGCAATTTTGCTAAACCATCGATAAGATCACAATCTAAGGAGTCCACTTTTGTTCCTGTAATGCCAGAGAACCACGCACCACAATATCCACGCAAAATACGGTCAGTACAATATTCATCAGCTTCATTAATATTTCGAGTATAAATCGGTTCATAATGAGCCACCTTGAGATTCATAGAGTCGAGTCGTAGTCGTAACTACGATGGGCTGACCTTTCAGCCTTCCATATTCTACTAATTTTGAAAGCACAGTCGTTTTACCGCCTGCCCCAACAAGGGCCACGATTCCCGGCTGAATCAATCGATTCCAATAGGATGTTTGTGATGTCATAAAACCAGGCCTCCTTAGAAAGGAAAAGTAAATAGAAATCTCTATACTTTATATTTCTCGTCCATAGCCACAAATACCTTCTCAGGTGTCATAGGTAATGTACGAACGTCCGCACCAACTGCATTTTTAATAGCATGTTGAATAGCTGGACTAGCCGTATTAATAACAACTTCACCAATAGATTTGGCACCAAATCCGCCTGTCGGCTCATAAGACTCTACAAAGTCTACATGTAACTCGCCAATATCTTGACGGGTTGGAATTTTATAAGTCATAAGGTTATTAGTCTCTAAGCGACCATTATTAGAATAGCGTATATCTTCATACAACGCCATGCCGATAGCTTGTACTACGCCACCTTCAACTTGAACACGAGCCAATTTAGGATTAATAACAGTACCGCAATCGATGCAGGAATATGTATGAAGCGGAATAACCTTGCCAGTTTGTTTGTCTACTTTTACCTCTGCAATAGTTGCCATGAATGGAGGTGGAGACGTATGACTGCCCCATGTAGCGAAACCAGACAATTGTTCTGCATTAACGCCTACTAATAATTTTGGAGCCTAATTGATGGATATCCATAGTTTGAGAACCATCTTTTGTGGTAGCTACAACGCCATCAAAGTCGATATTTTCTATATCCGTATCGAAGAATTGAGCAAACTTAGCAATAATCTTAGTGCGTAATTCTTCAGCAGCCATTTTCGCCGCCGTACCAGTTACGTATGTTGTACTAGATGCATAGGAACCTGGATCAAATGGTACGATGTCTGTATCAGATTCAACAACAGTCATGTATTCCATAGGACAGCCAATGATTTCACAAGCCATTTGAGTCAATACAGTATTAGCACCCATGCCCATATCGGAAGAGCCAGTATACAATGTGTAGTTACCATCATCGCCAAGACGAATTTCTACAGATGCTACGTCAATGTTAGCAACACCAGAACCTTGTAACGCTAATGCCATGCCAAGGCCGCCGCGATAACGTTCGTCAATATCCCAAGAATGAGGGCGCTCATCCCAACGAGCCATTTCTTTTTACGCGGTTTACTGTATCTTGGAATAGACCAGAGTCAAGGTATTCATCTGGAGCGTATACCAAGCTTTGTTCACCTTGAGCAATCAAGTTCTTTTGACGCAATTCAGCAGGGTCAACGCCCATTTTATCCGCCAAATTATTAACAGCACACTCTAATGGCCATAGCGCTTCTGTAGCACCATAACCACGGAATGCACCGCCTGGTGTATGGTTCATGTATACGCCTTCTGTACCGTAGTGGATAGCTGTCGCTTTATTGTATAAAGGAATGGACTTATGCTCACCAGCTGTAGTAGTAGTGAAACAGTGAGTTGCATGAGCACCTGCATCAGTAATGGAGTCCATATCAATTACTTTGATAATTCCATCTTTGTAGCACCTACACGGATTTTCCATTCACGAGCATGACGTGTAGTGGAGCAAGTCTGTGCTTCAGTACGATCGTATAAGAGGTAGCAAGGTTTCTTCAATGTCCACGCCACAAAAGCTGTCATAATTTCTGTGCAAGCCGTTTGTTTAGAACCGAAACCACCGCCGATACGAGGTTTGATTACGCGAACCTTTGTAGATGGAATTCTAATGCACGCGCAATATGACGGCGTACATGGAATACGATTTGTGTGGAAGATACGATAACTACGCGGCCCAATGCATCAACGTAACCATAACTTTGGAATGGTTCCATTGCTGTTTGGCGTGTAGCCTGGTCAAAGTAAGTGCCATCTACTATATAATCACATTTTGCAAGTTCAGCTTCAATATCGCCTACTCGTTTATGATAAGATACGCAAATATTGCGTTTATAATCTTGACCTACAGGGATATTATTATGAATATCATCTTCAGGATGGACTACTGTTTCATGGTCGATAGCCGTATGCATATCGAGTACAGGTTTTTGTACTTCGTATTCAACCTTGATAAGAGGCATCGCTTTAAGTGCTGTAGCTTCATCTTTTGCAACAACAAGAGCCACTTCATCGCCTACATAGCGAACTACAGGGTCTAATATAAGCGCATCATAAGCAGATGGCTCTGGGTAGGTTTGACCAGCCAATGTAAAACGAGTATTAGGCACATCTTCATGTGTAAAAGACGCTTCTACACCAGGAATTAATTTAGCTTTAGATGTATCGATTGATTTAATGCGCGCCTGTGCATGAGGGCTACGAAGAACCTTAATAACGAGCGCATCTTTTGGAACAAAATCGCCAGTATAAGACGGTTTACCCGTCAAAATACCTTTAGAGTCAACCTTGTCATAGGATTTACCAATGTGCTTATTCATTATTTTAGGCCTCCTTCTAAGAATTTACGAACCCCTCGAAGTTGTGATTCATAGCCAGTACAACGGCACAAATTACCGATGAGGTATTCACGAATCTCATCATCACTAGCCTTTGGATTTTTACGTTTTAAGTTGATAGCACTCATCATCATGCCAGTTGTACAGAAGCCACATTGGTCAGCGCCTTCGCTAGCAATACAAGCCGCTAATAATTCAGCCTCTTCTTGCAAGCCTTCTAATGTAGTGATTTTATGACCTGGCGCACGGAATGTAGGATATGCACAAGACAAGATAATTTCGTCATCTACCCATACAGTGCAAAGACCACAGTTTGTTGTGTCACAGCCACAACGTACGCTATAGTAACCAAGATTACGCAATGTATCCAACAACATTTCATCAGTTGGCACATTAACAGTTACATTTTTATTATTAATATTAAGTACGAGTTCCATTATTGTGCCACCTCCTTAGACAAGCGTTGAACCATAGCTTTTACCATTTCCATTCGATATTCTTTGGAAGCATGAGAGTTAGATTGGTAAACCAACTCTTCAGATGCTAATTGACCTGCTTCTTTTGCTGCAGACAATCCTTTTTCTGAAAGCAGAGCACTTGCTTTTTCTGCTAATTGAGGCACGCCAGGTCTTGTACCGATGTACACTTCAACGCCTTTGTCATCACGGCGAAGAGCACCTGTCAACACTGGGAAGTCACCACGAGAGATGCGAAGAGCCTCTACAGCTACAGGCACATCTACTTTAGGGATACGAATTTCCACGAGGATATCACGTTCTCTGTATTTCATATAGTCATGTATGGACATGCGACCGCCTTTAAAAGTAACGATGTCTGCATGTACTGCCATTAATGCAGGAATAATGTCGGAGAAGCCGAAGCGGCTTGCTACAGATCCACCCATAGTAGCAGTGTTCCGGAATTGAATGCCAAGAATTTCTTTAACACCTTTAACAACAGCACCACCACAGAATTGTTGTAATGGCTCAAAACGTTCCACGTCGCCTTGCGTTGCCATAGCACCAATGACAAATTCGTTATCCTCTTCGCGAACATAGCGCAAGTCAAGACTAGCCATATCAATCACTGCAGGCCATGTGCGCCGACCTAAACGCAACCAGCAGCCACCAGCTAGCATTGGGGCAGTTTTGTTTTTTGTGGCTAATTCATAAGCCTCTTCCACCGTCTTCGGTTGTAATACTTTCATAAATGCTAACATAATCTGTCCTCTCAATGGTATACTAATACTAACAGAACTGGATGATAACCACAAAAATACAGATATCACCGAACTACAAACTTAGCAGGAATCTATAGAATTCCTCACGTTTCTTATACTTTTTATTTTACCAATTATTCGCCACTAAATCTATGATGAAAGATATAAATTTACAGGAATTTTGCAAAGAATTACATATTTATGAATTTGGGATTGCCCCTTGGCCTCTACCTGAAAATGCAAAAACCATTTTGTACGAAACCAATCCCTGTCCATTTACAGCGGCAGATGTGGAGGAACGACTACTCGGAACAACTGAGTTCACACCTAAAAGTGCTATTGTCTGTCTCTTTCCATACTACGTAGAACATAACGGTCCATCCAATCTATCCCGCTATACATGGGGCACAGATTATCACCTAGTCATTAATGAATATTTAGAAAAACTTATTGAAAAATTACAAAAAATGAATACTTCAGCTCAGTTTTCTATACATTGTGACACCTCTCCCTTGGCAGACCGTTACATGGCATACTTAGCGGGCCTTGGCTTTTATGGCAAAAAAAAACAATTGTTTTATCAGTCCTAAATGGGGATCCTACGTAGTAATAGGAACGATATTAACCACCTTAAAATTTGAGCCGAACACACCACTTGAACAATCTTGCATGGGTTGTAACCGTTGTATTACCGCTTGTCTAGGTCAATGCTTAGGATACGAAGAATTCAAATATGATACTTGTAAAAGCTACTTAACACAGAAAAAGGCGAACTCACCGACCAAGAACAACATATTATCGCTAAAACCCCATTAGTATTTGGCTGCGATGTATGCCAAGAGGTTTGCCCTCATAATCAAGGTATTCCTACAACACCAATTCCCAAGTTCCAACAAATCGAACCACACATCGATATTAATGAACTAGAAATGCTTACAAACAAAGAGTTCAAAGCTAAATATGGGCACCGGGCATTCTCGTGGCGGGGGAAGAAAATATTAATGAGAAACCAAAATATTATTGAAGAAAAATAGATATTATAATTTGCTTTATAATATCTTTTAAGGCTTTGACATCTGTTTGCAAAAAACTTATAATAATATAACAGATAGCTAGATGCCTAGGAACGTCCAAGCTCATCTCTAAAACTGATGTAAAATGACATCTATTAAGATGTTATGGCTATTTTTATAGAATAAAAAAGAGACGACCGCTGGTCGTCTCTTTTTAATCATTATTTGATTTCGTAGTAATTTTAGCTCATCCAAGCTTTTTTACCAAGAGCAGGCATATAAGTCTCAAGGAACATATCTACTTCTGGCATGTTGAGTGCTTTCAGTTTAGCCAAAATGGAGTCATGTGCTTCTTTAAACTCATCGTTCCCTGCCTTGAGTTCGTTTACACATTTCATATAGGCCGAAATTGTATCTGCCGCTTTAACGATAGGCCACTCAGGATTATCCTCTGCATCTACTATGAAAGGCTTATAAACAGCTTGTAATCGTTCTGGCAAGGTAGATAACATTTTCTCTTGTGCTAATGTTTCAACTTCACCGTACAGTTCACGAAGTTTTGGATCAAAATATTTAATCGGTGTTGGCATGTCGCCTGTAAAGATTTCACTCACCTCATGATACATGGCAATGACCGCTACCTTATTAATATCTACATTGCCACCGAAATATTCGTTCTTCAGAGCTGCTAAATTGTGAGCTACCATAGCTACTTCGAGGCTATGTTCTTGAATATTTTCTGTTTCTGTATTGCGCATGAGGCTCCATCGATTGATAAAGCGCATGCGTTTTAAAAATGCAAAAAATGAACTCATATATCCCCCATTACACAATAGTTCTCCTAAATAACTCCACGAAGTTTAAAGCCATAGTCAAGGAATTGTACTGCTTCATCCCAACGGTTATCATCGTTAAGCATAACTACAATCATAGTATGACCATTACGGGTAGCCGATGCAATCAAGCATTCCCCTGCAGCATTCGTAAAGCCAGTTTTTAAACCATTAGCACCAGGATATTTATTGCGAATGAAATGGTTTGTGGTGCGAATTGTTTCTGGCGTACGGTTTTGATAAGGCACCTTATAATAATCATTGGCTACTTTATCGCGGAACATTTGGTATTTCATACCATACGCTGCAATCATCGCCAAGTCACGAGCCGTAGAGTGATGGCCCATTTGTGTCAAACCATGAGGATTTAAAAATACGCTATTTTTTGCTCCTGCTTTTGCAGCAACGCGATTCATGTCCTTTGCAAAGTTCTCTACAGAGCCACTTACATTTTCTGCTACTACAACGGCCGCATCATTACCACTGGCAACCATCATGCCTTCAAGAACACCTTCCAAGGTAATTTGATCACCAACGCGAACCCCAGATTGGATTCCTCCATACTAGTGGCATAACTACTAATAGTCGCCAGTTCATCAAGTTGTGTACCTTTGAGTTCTAGAGCTGTTAACAATGTAACCATTTTCGTAGTGCTTGCAGGATGCATCCACTTATCTGGATTCTTTGCAAATAGGATTTCTTTTGTATCCGCATCAATGAGAACAACTGCCTCACCTATCGTGGATGGCGGCGCAATATACGCCGCATGAGAAACACTAGTACCGAAAATAATAGCGCCTATAAAGGCTATCATCAAAATAAGTCGTTTCAAACTATACAAACATTAGTTGTTAAAGATATCATTTATCTCACTTTCTACATTACATATTAACTTTCAGGGGTATCATCAATGGCAACATCCGTTCCACTTGCCTTTTTCTTAGTTCCTTAATTTCACCAGTAGAGTTATCTACATTTTGAAGATATACAACACGTTGAGGATATGGAATGTCGATACCATATTTATCGAACGCATCTTTTACATCAGACATAATTCCATATTGCACATCTAAGAAGTCTTTCGACTTAACGCGTGCATAGGCAGCAATGCGTACAGAGTTATCGCCAAATTCAGAAATACCAATTTCCATATTTTTAGGATTGAGTACACGTTTATCAGCAGCAAAAATATTTTTTAAAATTTTAATTGCTTCATGATGATTATTGTTATAACCAATATCAAAGACGAACGGGATAACCCTTTCGTGGGTATAAGCAATATTAGTTATGGCTTGGGAGGTAAGGATAGAGTTTGGTATATACACATTTTTTTGATCTTTAGTAGTGATAATAGTATACATAAATTGAATAGACTTAACACTACCTACAGTATCTCCAACTTGAATAACATGACCGGCTCTAAAAGGCTTAAATATAAAATTAATAAGCCTGATGCCAAGTTAGATAAGTTGCTTTGTAAGGCCAAACCAATACCTAAACCAAAGGCACCAAAGGCAGCTACAAAGGATGTAGTAGGAACACCAATTTGATTTAAGCAAATCAATATTAGACCTACTAGCAATGCATAATTGATGATCTGCGTAATAAAGCTCATCGCAGCAGAGTCATAAGAGGCCTTAGTCATAATACGGACAGCAAAGGTTTTCACCCATTTAATAGCATAACGACCTACCCAAAATATAATAAGAGCTAATAATATATTTCCCGCTTGAGAAAAGAACCAATCTCGAAATTGAATCAATACATTAGCATCTTTAAACAGTAATTCAGAAGCCCTATTTAAAAGATCACTCATACTAACCTCCATGAATAAAATATAACGCTCATTCGGTAGAATCGGAAATATATTCGAAATAAACATATATGTTATAATCTAACATATGTATTTTACAATAATTTAGTAAAACTATTATATCCTTATATTATATATATAACAATCTAAATCTAGGGAGACTTACATGTTTAACAATCCATATGAAGCACCACAAGAGCTTGCAACAGGAGGTCATGTAACAAAAGAGTTAAATTCCGTTACAGTACACTTTGATGACATCCATTATTCCTTATCTAGTGGTCAACTCAATGGTGGGTATCACCATACTTTTAGCCGTACGAAATCAACAATTAACATACCAAATCGAAACAGAAAAAGATTTGCCTGGCGGCTCTGTAGCCAAATTATTTAGCACAAGAGTTTGAACAAATCGATACACCTGTTCATTTTAGTACAGCCCTTCTTACGTCTGCTACAATGAACCTTCACGCGTACGCTAAGGTTGAAGAACACGATACGATTGTGGAGACCATCGTTACTGCAGGCTATGAAAAACAGCCCATCGTGCAGGAACAGGCTATTGCTACGAGGAGCGAGATGGTAGTTTTATAGTACCTGGTACCATTAATATTCTTGTCTTTACAAACAAGGCATTAACAGATAGTGCCATGGTGAAAGCCATCATGACAATTACGGAGGCTAAAACCGCAGCCCTCCAAGATTGGGGTGTTGAAAGTGTACGCCTCTATCCATTTATTAACGAAGATATTCCTGAAGCAATTACAAAAGAACGCAAGACTTCTGCTACCGGTACCTCTACAGATGGTGTGGTTCTCACTATCGATACCAATGGTGATGTGTTAACAGATGCAGGCTCCTTCTCCCTATTCGGGGATACATTAGCTAAGGCTGTTTATATAGGTATACAACGGGCCTTAGAAAATGCTATTGGCGCCGAATAAAAAATACGCATTCTAGGCGAAATAAAAAACCGCACATCCTAGGCGATCGGGATGTGCGGTTCATTGTATATAAAACTGTTACACATAGTATAATAATTGAAAATGAATATCAAATTAAGATTTGAGAGTTTTTCTCAAATCTTTTTTTGTTTTCTAATTAATATTCATAGAAGAACTGTTGTAACTTTTTAAGATTTTTAGTTTTTGTAAGCCCCAGCATCAATAAAATACGAGCTTTTTGTGGACTCAATGTATCACTTACGAGATAGCCTGCTAGTGCATCTTGTGGTACAGCAGATACCATGCCACTCCCTGTATGAGAGGCACGTACAGTTGGGAATGCTGTATTTTGTGTTATTTGACGTACATTTTGAGGAATTGTACCATGACCCAATCCAGTCAAGATGAGCCCATCAGGATTAGTGGCAACTACACTCATTGGCACCATGTCATCCATACCGCCATAGCAAGTCAAAATGACTACACGAGGCAATTCCTTAAGGTCATGTACATCAAAGATGGATTCTTTCGTATGACGACGAGTAGAGGCTTTATAATAATGAGCTACACCATCCTGGACAATACCAAGATGCCCTACTAATGGACTGTCAAAGGTAGCCACATTAGTTGTATTCCGTTTGGACACATCACGCGCCCCATCAACATAGCCATTTAGAACAACAAGAACACCTTTACCTACAGATGCAGGTGTTCTTGCCACTTGAATCGCTTGTAATAAATTAATAGGACCATCTGCACTAATTGCCCCCAGCAGGTCTCATCGAGCCAGTAATAACGATAGGTTTATCTGTATGAACAGTAAGATTAAGAAAATAAGCTGTCTCCTCCATGCTATCTGTTCCATGAGTAATAACAACACCGCCTATATCCTCTTGATTTGACTAATTCTTGTACTAACTTAGATAAATCCAACCAATGCTGGACAGTAATATCGGAACTTTCAATATTACTAAACTGAGTATATGTATATGGACCATATGGTTCTGTGCCTGGTACGGGAGTCTAAAATTTCATCGAGGCCTAGTACACCTGCAGTATATCCCGTCAAATCTGTATCGGATGCGCCTTGTCCAGCAATTGTACCACCCGTACCAATCAACGCAATTTTTGTCTCCATATTACCTCCATCATAAAATACATAAGAAATAGTAAATCTTTTGTTAATCAACATTAGCATGAATTAGACTAGCTAAAACAAGTCCCTCTCAACATTGTGGGTGAAAGGACGGCATCAATTCTAATTTATGCTTATTAATACGATTTAAATAATCAATATGTTCTTTCGTTTCAGGATTTTCTATCTCTCCAGTTCTAATATATCGATCTAATATAGCATAGGTAAATCCTAATTTATCCTCATCAGATAGACCGCTGAGTCCATCACTAGGCGTCTTATCTACAAGATATTTTGGAATATCAAGTAATCGACCTATTTGGCGCACCTCTTCTACGACAAGATTGGCAAGAGGACTAAAATCTCCAGCACTATCGCCATATTTTGTAGAATACCCCTACATAATCTTCAGATCCATTACATGTATTAGCTACGCGTGCGCCATTTGGCAAATTTTGTCCTACTGCATATAGCGTTGTCATGCGAAGACGCGGTGGTGTATTAATTCCTGCATCCTTGGATATATCAGTTCTACCAGTAACTGCTTTATAACCTTCACCTTGAATGATAGCGTTCGTCAAAGCTTCATAGGCAGCTCCAATATTCACTATGATATGTGGAATCCCCCAAATGTGCCACTACAGCCTTGGCATCATCGATATCAGACTGAATTCCATTCGGCATAAGAACACCTACTACGCGTTCTGCCCCAAGGGCTTCTTTACAAAAAGCCGCCACAATTGTGGAATCCTTACCACCTGAAATACCTACTACGGCGCTACAACTAGGCCCATTTTGACTAAAATAATCTCGAATCCATTGAACGAGAGCCTCTTTTTGTTGCTTCTGGATGGTCTAACATAAGCCCTCCTATTTCTTCCGGAAAATACGATTTAATAAATCCATTTTCATTTGATAGTATCCTGGACTCATATCAAGGTAATGGCGATGTGGATTTTCAAAGCGCTGTTCTTCTAACCAAATTTCTTGGTCTAATTGGTCTTTAACGTATTGACGAAGTATCTCTTCTAGTGTCGGCAATTTTACGATAAGCTTGCCATCTTTAATAATGAGTTGTTTCATCTCTTTAAAGGTGCAATTTTCAAAGTACAATTCACGCCACGGTTTTTCTGGATCGATATAACGATATGGTTCTGTCGTATCTGGCACCTCTTCTAACAATGTTAATAAATCTGCAATGGCACGCCCTTTATCGTTGTATACGCGATACACCTTTTTAAAACCTGGGTTCGTAATCTTTTCAACAGATTCAGAAATCTTGATGCGAGGCTCCCACACACCATTCTTTTCAACACCAGCAATCTTGTATACGGCGCCAAATACAGGGTCACTCTTAGAGGTAATCAGTCTTTCACCTACACCAAAGATATCAATGGGACCACCCTTGTCCCAACAAAGAGGTTATCGTATATTCATCAAGGCTATTAGATGCCATAATTTTACAATCTTCTAATCCTGCTTTATCGAGCATACGGCGCGCTTTTTAGCTAAGTACGCAAGGTCACCAGAATCTAGGCGGATACCTTTTAAGCGTTTTCCCATAGGTTCCAATACCTCTTTAGCTACTTTAATAGCATTAGGAACCCCAGAGTTTAATACATCATAGGTATCAACAAGGAATACAGCCCCATCCGGATACACTTCAGCGTAAGCTTTGAAAGCTTCGTATTCAGAATCATGATACATAACCCAGCTATGAGCCATGGTTCCACTCACAGGAATACCAAATTGTTGGCCCGCTAAAACAGTTGCCGTAGACTGTACCCCCACCAATGCAGGCTGCTCTCGCATATATAGCGGCATCCACATTATGAGCTCGACGAGCCCCAAAATCGGCTACTACACGCCCATCCGCAGCACGAACGATGCGATTAGCCTTTGTAGCGATAAGGGACTGATGGTTCATCATAGTTAGCACTGCAGTTTCTACGATTTGTGCATCTATGAGAGGGGCTACGATGGTTATAACTGGTTCGTTTGGATAAATAATAGAACCTTCTGGGAACGCATATACATCACCAGTAAAGGAGAAATCTTTAAGATAGTTTAGAAATTCCTCACTAAAGATTCCTTGATTCCGTAAAAAATCGATATCACTTTCATCAAAATGTAGATTTAAAATGTACTCAACGATTTGTTCAAGACCACCAAAAATGGCAAAGCCAATTTTTATCTGGATTGCGTCTGAAGAACACATCAAAAGCGACGCGATCCGTATTTTCATGTTGTGTAAAATAGCCGTGTGCCATGGTCATCTCATAAAAATCCATAAGCATACTAATATTGCGACTGTCGTGTTGCATCGGTTCACCAACCTTCTAAAATCTAATGGATTTAATTAATCGTTAATCGTATATCCTCATTATACATTATTATTCCTATATAGCTAGTACATACATATACTACAGTTTCTATTAACTATCCTAATAATCATTCTTGTGATATAACTATATATATACTAACTATTTATATATTCCATATATATGTCTGTGAAAGTTATCACTGGAATAAACTCTTTTATTAGTATTACAAATTCAGATACTAACAAAAAAACACTAAGTATTCCGTATAATCAATCAACATATATATCTATTATTTACATGAGAATGAAAGGAACCATTATGGAATCAATCGTTCAAGCAAAACGCGTATTAGAAATATTTAAAGAAATGAGCCAAATTCCTCGTGAATCAGGAAACGAAAAAAGGCATTAGCGATTATATCGTAAACTTCGCTAAAACTTGGGGCTTGAGGTTCATCAAGACGATCGATTTAATGTAGTCATCAAAAAGCCAGCGTCTCCAGGTTATGAAAACCGACCTTCTATCATCTTACAAGGCCATATCGATATGGTTTGTGTACGAGATCATGACTCAATCATGACTTCTCCAAGGATCCTATTGCAAAACATCATCGAAGGTGAATGGATGCACGCAGACCACACTACACTAGGTGCGGACAACGGTATGGGTGGTGCGATGATGCTTGCCATCCTCGAAGATGATAGTCAACAACATGGACCTATGCAATTATTGTTCACTACCAAATGAAGAAACTGGCATGGATGGCGCTTTCGCCATTAAAAGAAGGCCAAGTAAGTGGCGATTACCTACTCAATCTCGATACAGAGGTAGAACACGACTTCACTGTTAGCTGTGCTGGCGGTTGTCATGTTCACGTAAACATTCCATTATTGCGCGAAACAACCAACCTGGTTATGATGCAGGCTTATCTTTTACCGTAACAGGCCTTAAAGGTGGTCACTCCGGTATTGAAATCTGCGAACAACGGGCTAATGCTAACCAAGTATTAACACGTGTACTCTATGATATTCAACAACAATATCCTGTATGCTTAGCATCCTTTGAAGGTGGCGTAAAACATAATGCCATTCCTTCTAAAGCAGTTGCTGTATTATCCGTACGCGCTGAAGATGTAGCGGCCATTAAAACATTAATTGCCTACCAAGAAAAGCAATATCTCCATGAATATGGTATCAAAGATCCAGGTCTTAAATTTGTTGTAGAAGATGTCGCTACTCCTGATGTAGTATATGCAGATGACACAACAGAAGCTCTTATTACTTACATCTATCTTGCACAAGATGGTGTTCATTCTGTAAGCAAATCTATCCCAAATCTTGTAGAAACTTCTAACAACATCGCTATCGTACGAGAAAACGAACATACTATTGAAATACTCATTTCCATCCGTAGCTCCAATAGCAACAGTCTTGAATTCTTGGCTAAGAAAATGATATTACTTGCTAAAACACTAGGTGTATCTGCAGAGCGTACTGGTGGTTATCCTGCATGGGAATACGATAAAGGCTCCAAACTTGAAGAACAAGCTATTTCCTTACATAACGAAATGTTTGATACACCAGCTAATGTAAACGCTATTCATGCAGGTCTTGAATGCGGCTTGTTGAAAGGCGTATTACCAAACACCCAAATGATTAGCTTTCGCCCTACTATCGTAAGTCCACATACACCAATGGAACGCGTTCATTTACCATCCGTTGAAAACGTGTATGTATACCTCAAAGCATTGTTAGCTAAGTTACAATAAAGTTACAATAAACATACAAAATTTTAAATAATGACTACATACTTTATATATAATTTGGTATACTAAAAGTAATCTAATTAGAGATTTATATAACGAATTCTCTTCCCCCCCTCCTATGAGGGCTTCAGTCAACTCTTCCTGACTAAGCCTTCTATAGGAGGGATTTTTTATGTTTTTCAAAAAAAATATAAAATTAATATATATTCAAACAGGAGTATTTATTCATATATGGAGAAATTGATAATTCCTACGTTTTCCACAATTAATTATGAATATTAAATACATCTGTTAATATACTCATATAATGTATATAATCCATATATTTAAAGAGAATTTTAAGAATAATAGAAATCTCATAACTATGCATATACCCTAGGATGTATTTTCTGTGTTATCCTATAGGTGTATACTGTGTTTATCTTACTCAGGAGGCACATATGATTCCGATTATTATCATATCCGGATTTCTAGGTTCGGGAAAAACAACATTTTTACAACATATACTAAAAGAACATAAACCTACAGACAAGGTTTTAATTATAGAAAATGATTTTGGCGAAACTAGTCTTGATGCAGCAAATCTTGCTAAAACAGGTGCTACTATTCGTGAAGTAACGTCTGGTTGTATTTGCTGCAGCTTACAAGGAAATTTCAACAAGCATTACTCGATATTCTTCAAAATTATGATGTAGATATTATCTATATTGAACCATCTGGGGTCAGCAAATTGAGCGAAATCATCCATACATGTGAAGATGAAGACATTGCAAAATCCGCCTATGTTCACGCCTCAGTAACAACGGTGGATGCTATGCAAGCACCTATGTTTATCAAAAACTTTGGTTTATTCTTTAAAGATCAAATCACAAACAGTGACGCTATCTTCTTGAGTCACACCGAAGATGTTCAACAAACAAGTATTACAAAGCGCATGATTCACGACTTAGCGCCCAACACACCTATTCACGAAGAGTCATGGGATACCATTTCCTTACGAGACTATATTAAACGCCTCTATCACTGTCATGATGACAATTCATTACATGATGGCCATCAATTTATGAGTCATACCTTTAAAGACTTGCGTACACTCACTCTATTACAGTGGAAAACGATTTTAGAAGGTATGCCAGACAGTGTGCTCCGCGCTAAAGGTATTGTACCGACCACCGAAGGTCCCCATGAATTGCAATATGGTACGCATTACTGCTCCCTAGTACCTAGCGAATCCACTGACTACAGCTTAGTCGTTATTGGTACTGATTTTAATGTGCCAATGGTACATAACGAAGTGTGTCAATCATGATACCTGTTTATATCGTTACCGGATTTATCGGTTCTGGTAAAAGTACATTCATAAATGAACAATTACAATACCGTAAAAAGCTGGGCGGCACAGCATGTATCAGTGCCGAACAAGGCTCTGTATCACTTATTAAAGATGCTTTACAACTTAGCCCTGATAAACTCAGTGCAATCACGCCTAATCAACCTGACACCTATAGTTCTATAGCAGACGAAATCGCAACCTATATCAATAAGACAAATCCCAAAGAAATATGGATTGAATGGAATGGTATGGTCAGCTTTCACCAGCTAGAAACCTTGCTATACAGTGATAAGCTGCGTCACATGTTGCAAATTGAAAAGGTATTATACCTTTTGTACAGATCGATTCGTCGCATCGATGTTACCTGGTTTAGGTAATGACGTAACAAGCCAATTATACAGTGCAGATTGCATCATCACGGAGACCGATACACACCATGCCTTATTACGGACCTATAATAGAGAGGCCAAGATTGTAACAGCGCCAACGCCAGAAAAGGTAGAACAATTATGTCGCAATACTACGTGGGGACTTATACCAAATCTATTAGTTATCGGTATTACCGCCTACATACTTTTAGTTACCGCGTTCCGTCATGACATTCCTTACTCCATTCATCAATGCTTTGCTATCATTACAGGACTCATTATCGAAGCGATTCCATTCCTTTTATTAGGAACTATTGGCTCAACCGTTATACGCTATTTTTGTACCACAGAGCGTACTACTAAAACTATTAGGAGATTATTCTTGAAAAGCTATGTTGCCGCCATGGTTAGTGGCTTAGCCTTACCAGTTTGTGACTGTGCTATTATTCCATTATTTAAAGCACTCACAGATAGAGGCGTACCATTATCAGTGGCCCTCCTATTTATGCTCGCCAGCCCAATCATCAATCCTATTACCATTCTCTCCACTTGGTATGCCTTTCCAGATAATCCCATGATTTCTGTATGGCGTATCGTCCTTGGACTTGGCGTGGCTTTATTAGTGGCATTATCTTTCCGCTTCTATCCACCTTCAAAGGAACTAATGAAAGCTAGAAATACCCAGAATCTTAGCTACGAAGAGATTTTTTAATAGAGTCATCTAAGAGTAAACACATCAACAAAAAAAGATTGTTAATTCATATGGAAAAAGAGTTTTCCCAACTCTTATTCTATTTCTCCATGGCAGCCTCTGTTTTATCAGTAGTCCAAGTATATGGAAAACCTTGGCTCATCAATGCGGGTATCACATTACCTATCGTGTGGGCTATTCCAATCTTGCTAGTATTAGCTTTCTTCTTCTCAATCTGTTCTACATCAGATGCTATTATAGGCAAATCCTTGAGCACCCTATTTCCTATAAAAGTTCCAGTTATGGGCTTCCTCATCTTAGGACCAATGCTCGATATTAAAAAATGTATATATTTTAAAACAATATATGCCAACTTCATTCATACTTCGTCTAGGCATAACTATTGTAATTATGTCTTATATAACAGCATTAGGTTTTCAATTCTTTTGTAGGCTAATTTTTAGTCATTACCATTTCAGTTCGTAATAAATATAAAAGGAGATGATTCTATGAAATTAGGACTGAAAGATCGCTTTTCAATTGTGAAAGGCGCTCTCTATCTCATCTTAGGTATCTGCTGTGTATACCTAATTCTGACGGGCCGTTATTTGAACTATATTGCACCCCGATATGAACTACTGCTCGGCATCAGTAGCATAGCTCTCATATTAGGTGGATTAGCAACTATCATTTGGGCTCCATCCCGCTATTACAAGCACAATTTACGTTCTATCGTACCTATTATTATCCCCGTAGTTTTGCTCATTGTTCCGCCTGTCCTAGTTCTAATACTGGTGTTCACGGCGCAGCACGGGTTAATGATGATACGAACAATTTTGATTTTACAAATGATGCTATAGGTGAGGTTATTACCGTTAATAGTGAAAGCAAAGAGCCTGGCATTTCTAAAGACAAAAAAGAAATCGTACTAAACTCCGATAACTTCTATCAAACCATCGTAAAGGTTGGATCTAACGTAGACCAATACAAGGACTACACTGTATATATGACAGGTTATGTAAATCGCGATGATAATACGCTAAAATCTAATGAATTTACCATCTCTCGTATGGCCATGTCTTGTTGTATCGCTGACGTAGCCCCCATTGGCATGACCGCTTATAAACCAGATGGTGATAGTTTAGCTAATGAACAATGGGTTTCTATCGAAGGTAAAAGTATCTACACGAGACTTTCACGGTCGTGCTCAACCATATGTAGAAGTAACAAAAATAAAAACAGCAGAACCTATTTTAGGTTATGTATATCCTTAAATAAATAATATTAAATTAACAGTCTTAATAAATCTTAAAGAGACATCATTAAACAGTCTTAAATAGATTAGTAAAAACAAATAAAACCGAGGCATAACGCCTCGGTTTTAATAAATATATAATAGTATTATATAAAGACTATATTATCGATGTAATTCTTTAACAATTCGTTTGCCAAGAGATGCTGCAACGGCACAAAGAAAGATGTCTGGACCTACTGGAATCAGGAAGCATGTAATAATAACGGCCTCAACCCCAATTGGTTTGCCTAAATACAAGTTCATAATAAAGTATAGATAAATCATACCAAGGCCATACACGATAAATAGATTTAATATGGATCCTGCTAATAATCGTTTAAAGGATAAAGTCTCCATAGACTCTGCAATACGGCCTACTGCATAAGCACCTACCATAAAACCAATTAAATAACCAAAGGTAGGTTGTAAAATGTAACCAGGCCCACCACCAGATGTAAAAATCGGTACCCCAATTAAACCTAAAACAATGTAAATGCCAACACTAGCAGCCCCCAATCGACTGCCTAATACAATGCCTGCGAGGGTAGTAAATAAGATTTGTAATGTAAATGGACAATTTGGTAATGGTACCCGTATAAAAGCACCTACGGCAATCAATGCGACAAAGAGTGCTGTCATCGTTAACTGACGGGTAGTGATGCGACCTTGTTTCGACACGGTAGAACTCATGGTATACCTCCATTAATAACACATCAACAAACTACTACTTACCTAAATTAAAACACTTGTATTTTTAATTGTCAACTACGTGTGTTGACTTTTAGTTAACTATGTAGTCTAATACTATATATATGGCAATTTCAAGTATTTTATTTTTTGACTATACATTATAGTTATTACTAATCATTTATAATAACTAAAAGATATACTCATCTTCATACAAAAACTTTGTATTTCATCTTATATTCATGTAGCAACATTAAATTATACGTAAGTAGATTGAGTAAAATCTACTTTCACAAAACAGTATATAAAACGTACCTTATATTAGGAGGCATTCATTATGAAAAATGTTAAAAAGTATCAAAGGTATTATGTGCATTTGGCGTTAGTACAGTATTATTAGCAGGCGTAGTTGGCGCAGCTAGCAACCATGCTTACAACAACAATAGCAACTGGAAAGGCGTTGGTAGCGTAGCTCCATCCGCTCAAGCTAACTATTCTGTTGATTACATGGGCGCTGTTACAGTATTCCAACAAAACTTCCCTGGCGCTACTGTAAAAATCTATTTCTTACGACGCTAAACACAACCCTTACTATGAAGTAGAAGGTTACTACAACCACCGTCAAGTAGAAATTAAAGTAGACGAAGCATCTGGTCAAATCGTTGGTAAAGAAGTAAAAGGTTACTCCAAAGCTTCTAAAACAATTAACGTTCAAAACATCATCATTCCTGAAGTAGCTGAAACAAAAGCTATGGAAAAGTTGGTGCCGACTTCCAAACTATGGAATGGACTGTTGAACGCGAAAACGGCCGAGCTGTATACAAATTCGATATGACAACTGGTGGCGACAAAAAGCTGAAGTAAAAGTTGATGGCATGAACGGTAAAGTTTTAAGCGCTAAAGTTAAAAACACAAAATACTAAGAAGTTCTTTTCATCAAGTGAAACCCTATCCTAACCCACTTAGATGACACACTACACATATAACACACATACTATACACACAGTATCCCAATGGATACACTCTCTAACACAAACTAACACACAAACTTAGAGAGCCCTATAACTCATAAAGGGCTCTCCCAAAACCCTATCTCACACAATAGGTAAAGGGTCTGTGCACACACACCACAGACCAAACGTTACACACACTATACTCCTTTAAAAGACCTTGGATCGTTGAATCCAAGGTCTTTTTTTCTATCCTCTATCCTCTATCCTCTATCCTCTATCTCTATCCTCTATCCTCTATCCTCTATCCTCTATCCTCTATCCTCTATCCTCTATCAGATATTACTATATATTTATAGATGTCTACCATAACACAACAATCTAATTTACAATTAACTAGAATACATACTTCAACACAAAAGACCTCCCAGGAAGGGAGGTCTTTTGTATAAGTTTTATAGGTTTGATAGTTCTTTGTTCTATTTCTTAAGCGAGGTCTAGCTTAAGGATGTCATTTTGTATGTTCTGAAAGTTAGATTCTATAGTTTCCCAATGAGATTTGAGAGATTATGCTTTATCTAAAGCTTGAGCCAAGTCTTCGATAATATCGTCGATATTTTCAAGGCCAATGGATACACGGATCATATCTGGTGTTACGCCAGCAGATTTTTGTTGTTCTTCGTTAAGTTGTGCATGTGTTGTAGATGCAGGGTGAATAACAAGAGATTTAGCATCTGCTACGTTAGCCAAGTTGGAGAAGATTTCCAAAGAATCAACAAGTTTAATACCTGCTTCTTTTCCGCCTTTTTACGCCAAATGTGAATACAGCACCAACACCTTTAGAGAAGTATTTATCAGCCAAAGCTTTGTATTTGCTGTCTTCTAATTCTGGATAAGCTTACCCATGCCACTTTAGGATGTTTAGTCAAGAAATCTACTACTTTACGAGCATTTTCAACGTGACGTTCTACGCGCAAGGATAATGTTTCAATGCCTTGCAAGATTTGCCAAGATGCAAGTGGGTAATGCATGCGCCAGTATCACGAAGCAATTGAGCACAATTTTTACAGTGAATGGAATTGGCAAATCACCATATACTAAACCATTGTAGTGTTCATCGCCTTCAGAGAAGCCAGGGTATTTACCAGAACCTTTATAATCAATTTACCAGATTCTACTACTACACCAGCCAATGTTGTACCATGACCACCAAGGTATTTAGTAGCAGAATGAACAACTACGTCAGCACCATGTTCTAATGGACGGAACAAGTATGGAGATGCAAATGTGTTATCTACGATCAAGATAATGTTGTGTTTATGTGCAATATCAGCTACTGCTTGTACATCGATAAGGTTGATACCAGGGTTACCGATAGACTCGATATAAACAGCTTTTGTATTTTCATCGATAGCTGCTTCAAATTCCTCTAAGTTATCAGGATTTACAAATTTAGTTTCGATACCCAAAGACGTGGCAATGTAGCTGTGAACAAGTTATAAGTACCACCGTACAAAGTGGAAGCTGCTACGATATTGTCGCCCGCATTAGCTACGTTCAAAATAGAATATGTAATCGCTGCGGAACCAGATGCTACTGCGATACCACCAGCACCACCTTCAAGTTGTGCCACACGGGCATCAATACATCAGTAGTAGGATTGCCAAGGCGGGAATAAATGCCACCAGGATTAGTTAAGGCAAAACGACCTGCTGCTTCTTCTGCGTCTTTAAATACGAAAGATGTAGTTTGGTAAATAGGTACTGCACGCGCACCTGTTGGATCACCGTTTGACCGGCATGTAATTGTAATGTTTCAAATCTGTATTGTTTACTCATTATGACAACTCCTTTATGTTAACTGTGAATTTAGTTCATTGTTTATACCTAGTATAGTACTATGCTTTAAAATTATGTCTACTATTTTTTATATGAACTTATCCATAACTTAAAACTATGGTGATATTTTAAAAGTCACCAAGTAGTTTCAACCAAACTCTAGCTATTCTAACCAAAATTGTATAAACAAATGTACAGAAAATCCCCTAAACTTCTTTGACTAGTTCATATTAGAACTATCAGAAGTAATTAGGGGCAATTTCTACTATATGATAGTTTAGATATAGGCACCTAAGTTTTTATCGCGTTCAAATTTCATTTTTTGAATTTGTTCAATAATATACGGTGTTTCTTGGTAAACATAATAATTTAACCAATTTGTAAATAACAATGTACTTACGGAACGCCAGCGTACGATAGGACGTTGTTTTGGATAAATCGTTAGGGAAATAATTTTCAGGAACCGCAATATCCATACCTTTTTGATATCCCGTTCATATTCACGATTGAGTGTATCCCAATCGTATTCAGCATGACCAAAGACAAAAAATATGTTTATTGTCTAAGCTACGAACTATAGCTGCACCTGTTGGCTCAGAGCCAGCCAACAATTCTAAATCGCGGTTTTCCTTAATTTGTTGCAAGGAAACTGTCGTGTGACGGGAGTGTGGCATCCAGAATTTTTCATCGAAGCCACGTAAGAGTACTGGTCGATCATTGTAGATATCATCTTCATACACACCAAATAATTTTCATCCATAATGCATTTATTAATACCAAAGTGATGATATAAACCAGCTTGAGCGCCCCAACAGATATAGAATGTGGAGTATACATGCTCTTCGCCCCAGTTCATAATTTCTACTAACTCAGGCCAATAGTCTACCTCTTCAAAAGGCATTAACTCTACAGGAGCCCCTGTAATAATCATGCCGTCAAAAGAACTCGTCTTTTACCTCTCTCAAAGGTACGGTAAAAAGTTTCTAAATACTGCTCATCTGTATTTTTTGATTTTCGAGATGCAGTATGTAGTAGTGTCAAATTCACTTGTAATGGACTATTACTAAGAGCACGTAAAATTTGAGTCTCTGTAATCTCTTTAGTAGGCATCAAATTGATTAACAGAATATTCAAAGGTCGGATTTGTTGATTTTCCGCCCGTTCTGTATCCATAACGAAAATATTCTCTTGAGCTAATTTCGTAATGGCCGGTAAATTTTTATTACTTTAATAGGCATATTATCACCTCTATACATTAAACAATTTGATAACCTAATCTAAAAAAAATTTAACTAATTTAATTAAAACCCTCTAGCCTCGTAGGCACGGCGCCAAGCTTCAAGGCCTTCTTCAATGTTTTACGAGGACACGCTACATTGATACGTTCAAAGTCTTCCCCATCAACGCCAAACATGGAACCAGTATCAAGCCACAATTTAGCTTCATTGATAATCCATTCATCACGTTCTTTGGGCTTAATGGCAACTTAGAGCAATCTAACCACATGAGATACGTCCCTTCTGGACGATATACGTGAATTTTCGGCATATATTTTGCTACATAATCAATGGTGAATTGAATATTATCTTGAATATATTCTTTTAACTCGTCGAGCCAAGGTGCCCCAACTTTGTAGGCCCCTTCACAACCAACGATGCCCATCGTATTTAGCTGGCTATAGCCAGCACGGTCATTCTTTAATAAAACGACGACGTAAGGAATCATTAGGAATGAAAATATTACTTACTTGTAGACCAGCAATGTTGAAAGTCTTGCTCGGTGCAGTACATACGATGCAATGTTCTGCATAGCTTTCACCAAGGTCAGCAAAAACCTTATGCGTATGACCTTTCCAAACAAAGTCAGCGTGGATTTCATCGCTTACGATGAGTACGTTATGTTTAATACAAATGTCGCCAAGACGTTTTAACTCATCCTCAGTCCACACGCGACCTACAGGATTATGCGGATTGCACAAGAGGAATAATGTTACATTTTCCTCAACGATAGCCCGTTCAATGCCCTCAAAATCAATGGTATACTTCTCTTCGCCTTTGATTAATGGCACATTGATGAGACGACGGTCATTATCATCGATAACCATACTAAATGGATAGTATACCGGTTGATTGATAAGTACGCCCTTCACCTTCCTTGGTGAAAGCGCGAACCGCCATGGCCAAGGCAAAGACGATACCTGGTGTTTTAACGAGCCATTTTCGGTCTGGTGTCCAGTTAAAGCGCGTGGTAAACCAATTTTGTAATACTTTAAAGTATTCATCATCGGATTCGGTATAACCAAATACACCATGGTTCACGCGGTCCAGCAAAATTTGCTTTAACTCAGGTGGAACCTCAAAGTCCATGTCCGCCACCCAGAATGGCAATACATCCGCTGGTTTACCGCGTTTTACAGCAAAATCGTATTTCAAAGATTTTGTGTGAGTTCTATCTAAAATTTGATCAAAATTATATTGTCCCATAGGAACTCCTTTATTTATTGAAAGCTTGTTCCAAATCCTGCAATCAAATCATCTGTATCTTCAATACCTACAGATAAGACGCAATAAGCGACGTGTAATACCTTTACGCTCAGCATCTTCTGGTTTTAAATCTGGATGTGTTTGCGTTACAGGGATATGTCAACAAGGACTCTGTACCACCAAGACTTTCAGCAAATTGAATAAGTTCAATGCCTTCTAATACTTTTTGGCTGTTTCTTCGCTATCTACTTCAAAGGACAACATGCCGCCAAAGCCAGTAGTTTGGGCTTTATTGATTTCATAACCTGGATGTTCTGGAAGACCTGGGAACAACACTTTTGTAACTTTAGGTTGTTTTTTAAGCCATTCAGCAAAAGGGCAATGGCATTCTTTTGGTGTTGTTCCATACGAAGGGCCAATGTTTTTGACACCGCGGATAACGAGCCAGCTATCCATTGCAGATAAACAAGCACCTACAGTTTTATAAAGTTAAGCGCAATTTCGCAGCCAATTCATCGTCTTTCACAATAGTGAAACCAGAAATTACATCGTGATGACCACCGATGAATTTTGTACCACTATGAACGACAATATCTGCACCCAAGTTAAATGGTTTTTGGAAATATGGGCTCAAGAATGTATTGTCGATGATTACAAGTGCATTACGGTCATGGGCTAATTTTACACAAGGCACGAATATCGGTAATCTCCATCATAGGATTTGTTGGTGTTTCAATATAAACATCCTTTGTATTCGGTTTGAAAGCTGCTTTCACCGCATCAAGATTGGATGTACCTACATAGGTAAAACTCAATGCCATTTTGTTCGTAAATATTTGTGAACATGCGGATAGAGCCACCATATAAATCATCACCTAAAATGATATGGTCTCCTGGGGGAGAATAGATGGAATACTGCGTCCACTGCGGCCATGCCGGAAGAGAATGCCAATGCATCTTACCATCTTCAAGACCTGCAATCAATTGTTCCAAACGATCACGTGTTGGATTAGACTCACGTGTATATTGATATCCTGTTGTATCACCCAACTTTGGATGGGAAAATGTACTAGACATATAAATTGCAGGGAAATTGCACCAGTGCTATCTGGTCTACCGCTGCCATGAACGCATTTTGTATTAAATTTCATTCCATTCAACTCCTCATATTTGTATACAATATATTAATTATAAAAGTAGACAATGATTAAGGTCAACAAAAATGGGCACTCATACGCCATGAGTGCCCCTAAAAAATCATATCTATTTTGAATGGCTTGCCATAACTATAAGTTAAGTTAGCCTAATTTTTTGTTCGTTTTGTAATAAGTAATGCCAAAGATAATGCCCAAAGAAGATGTTACTAATTGCGGCCAACTAGACACAAACAACATAGTATTTACAATCTTCGGTGGAAATTGGAATAGAGAAAAGAATAAAGAATATCCGCCGAACAGAACACCTGCTTTCACTAAAGCCGCCACAACAATAAGCAATACCTTCGGTTTATGTTGTAACCAATAGGCTACAAATACATAGGCAGTCGTGCCAAGGGCGGTAATCAAAATAAATGGCGGCAACGGCAACATACCTTGTAAATGCGCCACTACCGGAGCAATCAAGCGATGACGAGTCCATTTTTCCAGCCATAGCGCCACGTTGCTAAAACAAATGTAGCAGATGTGATAGAACCGATGAGGAACATACTCACTTGGTTTGGAATAAATGGAAACATAAGGCGCAAACTTTGTGCCAACAAGGCAATGGCCAACAAAAGACCTGTGCCAGTAATAGATTTTGTAGACATAAGAACCTCCCCTTATACGATATAAATTTTAAGAGGTACTTACCTCATATTAAAACTAAGCCTCTACAAAATATAGACGTGCCCGATCATATACCCAATTATACACATAAGTATAACCTAAGATAACCAATGTCATCGTTATATCTGTCACAAAAGCCATCCAAAATTCATATGCATCATGTACATAATAATCGGTACCGTAGCGAAGCATAAATAAGACCTTCAAACAATACAGCATGAATTGTACGGATTATTGGGCCCCCGCTGCTAATCGATCACCTGGTACTAGTTTATCAAAAATCCAGTTAAACACAAAATTCCAAACCATAGCTAGTAAGGAAAAATAACCATCAATACAAAAGGCTGTCCCTCATGAGGAACAAACTGCATCACCAAACAACCAATTAAAATACAACCAAGCTCATATAAAATCGACTGCACAACACGCTCTGAAGCAGACATAATAATAAACACCTCCATAAAAACCCTAGACAAGTAATTTACTATCACTATTATATTTAATTTTTATTTTGATTTTTCAAATTTAGATTTTCAGGATTGTCGTAGTTCTTGTTGAAGTGATTGCCATTTTCAGGATATAAAAAGCCCCCATATTCTGTAAAGCGACTTGCCCTCTTGAAGTGAGTTTTGCCATTTCAGGATATAAAAAGCCGCCATTGTCTATCTTGCGTTTCTAAGCGACTTGCCATTTCAGGAATGGCCATTGTATCGCAAGCGAGATAGAATGGGCGCAAAGGAGCACTTTATACCTAAAAGTGGCATTACGAACTGAATCCATGGAATACCTACCACGATAAAGATAGCAAGGTAGATAATCCCAAAGATAGCGCCTAATTTCCAGAATTCAGGGCCTTTGTTATAGCCACTAGCAAACCAGATTGGGCTGTGACCTGTACCATATGGTGTAAGGATACCCATGATACCCATTGGTACTAAAAGAATTAACATAACTTTGAGCTGGATCAACACCAGGAATTTGAAGAATTAGAGTTGCAAACAAGCCTACCATAGCTGTTACATAAGCAGTGCCGGAAGCAAAGAAGTAACGAAGCAAGCAGAATGCTAATAACAAACCAAGAACTGCCATTGTAGGATCTAAAGAAACCAAAGAACCACCAGCAGATTTAGCAAGCCAGTCTAAGAAGCCTACATTTTTTAAGGCCAGAAGCCATAGGTACGAGTGTAGCAAACCAAGTCAAAACATTCCATGCTGGTTTGTTAGCAAGGAAGTCTTGCCATGTCATAATCTTAGTGAAAATCATCAAGATAATAACAATTAAAGCTGTTGTTGTTGGGTTTACTTTGAATGTAGAAGCACCAATCCACAACACAAGAGCCAATACAGAAATCAAGGCCATGAAGATTTCACTGCGTGTCATGGAACCTAGTTTCTTGTACTCATCCTTTGCCCAGGCTGCAATTTCAGGGGAACCTTTTACCTCTGGTTTGCAGAATACATAGGTCAACAATGGAGTGATGATGAACAAGATAAGGCCTACTGGCAAGAATGCGAGGAACCATGTGCCCCAGTTGATTGCATGCTACGATACCAGATTTAGCAGACAATTCTAGAGCCAATGGGTTTGGCGCTGCACCAGTCAAGAAGATAGAGCTAGATACACATGTAGTTGCCAACGCTACCCAGTTCAAATAGGAACCAATTTTACGAGGGTTCTTATCTGGATAGGAATCAAACATCGGACAAATACTAGATACGATTGGATAAATGGTACCACCAGAACGAACCGCATTACTTGGAATAAATGGAGCCAACACAAGGTCCGTAATAGCAATGGCATAACCAAGACCTAAAGAGGACTTACCAAGCTTTGCTACGAGGAACAAAGCAATACGACGGCCAAAGACCAGAGTTTTCATAACCAATACCAATCATGAAAGCGGCAAAGATCAACCATACGATGGCATTAGAGAAACCACTAAGGCCCCAGCTGATAGCTTGCGCATCAGTAATCGCCTTAGCGACACCGGTTGCTTTATCTACCACAGGGGCAGGACCAACCTTAAACAACATAGATACGGTAACTGCAATGATACCGATAAAAGCTGGTGGCATTGGTTCTAAAATCAAACCTACCACGAGGCCAGCGAAAATACTTACATAAATCAAGAATTTGCGCTAAGACCTTCAGGAGCACCGATGAGCCATACAAGAATAGCTACTACAAGCGGTGCGAATAATTTCCAATTCAATTTCATTAGAAACTCTCCTTACTACTTCAAAACAAAAATTACAAAAAATGCTTATTTAGTATATCAAAATTTTAATAAGATGATATGATTTTAATCATAAATATTATTAATAAACAACAAACTTTTAGGTAATAAATTTAATCCATTGGATTATTTATAACTTTTGTGAAAAATGATATTCAAAACTCTATAAAGGACTCTATCTGCATCGAACTAAATCAATGTAAATATTGGTACTAAAAATAAAGTTACCAACAAATCCTAATGGAAAACTATGCGTATGCAGGTACGTTTGACTCTTCTCTTAAGTCATGATAAATATAATTTCTACCATTTGTAAATGGTTAACTTGCTATTTTGTTAATTGGTAAAGCCTAGGTTGTTCCGTAAAAACAAAAAACCACTGATAAGCTCAAATTGGTTCCCGACATATGCAAAGCACCCTCTAGTAAAGTATATCAAACCTATCTAGGGGTAGAACACCAAGATACTTTATTTCGATTTAGTATCCCTTCTTATTCACCTTTTGGTACGAACCATAGGCCGTTGTTATTTTTTTCCATGTAGTCTTTGAATTCTTGAGAGTGGTAAGCTGCTACAATATCTTTTGCCCATTGTGCATCTTTGTTTTTCTCGTTAACTACGACTTGTAACAACCATTGTGGCAATACATCTTCATTTGCCAATGCAGATTTAGGATCAATTTTTGCATTATAAATAATAGCGCCTGTAATAACAATATAATCAAAATCAGTACGTACAGAAGGAATTGTAAGGGATTTCATTTCTGTAAATTTAAGATGTTTAGGATTTTCAATAATATCTGCTTGAGTTACTGTTGCTAAATCTTTGTTAGGATCAAGTTTAATCCAACCGATTTTTTTGCAACAACGCATAGGCGAGCCATGTTGGATGCATCATTAGGTACAGCAATAGTATCGCCATCTGCCACTTGGTCTAAAGATGTTTTAGAACCACTAAAGATACCTGCTGGCACTGTTGGAATTGGTGTTAATGCTACAAGATGACCATTTTGTTTTTCGTTAAAGTTTTTCATATATGCTGTATGTTGTTCAACGTTGAAGTCCACTTCACCATCACTTAACACTTGGTCAGCTTGTACCAAATCAGACATATCTACGCCTTTAAAGGTATAACCTTGTTTTTCCAAAATTGGTTTTAACACCTTTTTCAAACAATTCAGAATAAGGGCCTTGAGATTTACTATAGGATAATTCTTTTTTGCACCATTATCGCTATTATTAGAACCGCAGCCTGCGATAAAGCTACGCTAAATACTAATGCCGCACCAAGGGCAAGAAGCTTTTTAAATTTCATAGTATTTTCTCCTATTTTTCCCAATCAATATAACTAAAAATCTATTTCATCAAATTAGGAACGACGGGCACGACGTGCAAAGTAGTTACCTATTGTTTGAATAATTTGAACAAAATAATTAAAATAACAACGGTAAATAACATCAATGGAAAGTTCAACTGTTCATAACCATAGGTGAGGCCAAATCACCTACACCGGCACCAATGGCACCAGCCATAGCAGTAGCACCGATTAGACCTAATAGTACCCGTTGTAATAGATAAAATAAGAGAACCCTTTTGCCTCAGGTAACAGGAAATGCCAAATCACTTCAAAATGAGAGGCCCCATCGATTGTGCACCTCGATAATGCCTTTATTAACCTCTAAAATAGAGTTTTCAAAGAGTCGAGCAAGATAAGGCGCAATAAATATAACAAGCGGTACGATGGCCGCTGTTGTACCAACACGCGTGCTACAATCATCTTTGTTAACGGCAATATAAACAACCATTAAGATGATAAATGGCACGGAACGCACAATATTAACAATTGTATTCGTAATCGTATAAACAATACTATTTTAACAATACCATTTTGGATTTGTTACTACTAAAGGTAACTGCAATAATCAGCCCTAGTACGGTGCCAATGAACAGGGATAAGAACACCATATATAGGGTTTGCTCTGCAGCTAATAATAACTGCGATCCTGGAACACCAAGTTCTTGCATGAAGAAATCCATTATAGTGTCACCTCCTGCCATTCAATACCTTGACCGATAAGATACTCTTTTACCTTTGCCCACCTCAAGATCATCGCCAATAAACTGAACAATAAATATACCAAGAACAGTATGTTCTAATTCTGTTACCGTAGCAAATAATACACTCGTTTCTAAATCAAAGATTTTATTAATATGATATAGAACATTATCTGTCGTATTATTTCCTAAGAAATGCATCTTAAGAATTGTGTATGGCCTTTTATCACAAGCCAATGTATGTTTCACTGTTGATGGAATTTCATCAGGAATTACAGTCCTAACAAATCGTTTTGTTGTTTCGTGTTTAGGTTTACTAAACACCTCAAGTACAGATCCGCTCTCTATGAGCTTTCCATGCTCCATAACTACAACTCGATTACATATTTTTCTGAATTACATCGATCTCATGAGTTACGATAACTACTGTTACTCCTAGTTCACGATTAACACGTTCTAATAATTGTAATATAGATTCTGTCGTATCAGGATCTAGAGCGCTGGTTGCTTCATCACAAAGCAATATGGATGGATCTGTAGCTAATGCACGGGCAATACCAACGCGTTGTTTTTGACCACCAGATAATTCTCCAGGATATGCATTTGCTTTATCGCCCAAATCAACAAAGTCTAATAAGGTTTTAACTTTTTATCAATGTCGGATTTTGGCACCTTATTAAGAATTAGTGGGATAGCCACATTATCATACACAGATTTAGCATTCAACAAATTGAACTGTTGAAAAACCATACCGATGCGCTTACGAACCTTTCTAAGCTCATTAAAACTTAAACCATTGATATTCACACCATCTATTTCAACATGACCAGAGGTAGGTACCTCTAAGGCATTAATCATGCGAAGCAGTGTCGATTTACCAGCTCCACTAAAGCCAATAATGCCAAATATATCGCCTTTTTCTATGGTAAAGTTTACATCAGATAATGCAGTAACCTTTTGCTTATTAACGTCAAACTCTTTCGTTACATTTCGTATAGCAATCACTGTACCACCTCTTTCCTACACATTAGTAGGAATTAATATTTTTCTAAAACATATCTTTAAAGTATGTTTTTAATTGTATACTTAGATTACTACAATTTATAATGACTGTCAAACACAAAAAAGAACCTCAACACTAAATGAATTGCAGGTTCAAAAATTGTGTCCAATTTTTGGGGTGCAGTTCAAAAAAAGATTCGAGGTTCATCTATATCGATTAAATAAGAACAATGATCCTAGTATAATGGGCGCTCCAATATAGAGTCCCATATTAGGATATTCTCCTAATAAAAAGGCTGCTACTACGGCTGCCACGATTGGCGAGATATACATAAAATTGGTTACATCCGAAACTTTTTCAGCATGTTCAAAGGCATAGCTCCAGAATACGAATCCTAATGCACTGGAAAAGAATGCTAGGTATACCATAGCAAGCTTCGCAGCAATTGGTGCGGCTCCAATCATTTCAATAGCATGATCTGCAAAAGGTAGCGCCATAATGGCCCCTGTAAACATTGACCACATAGCGATAGTAATCGAGTCATAACCTTTCAGACTAAGCCCACGATTTAGAATATTATAAACCGCAAATAGTATCATACCAATCAACGTCCATATGGCCCCCATTGGAATGGTCAGAGTGGAATTCCAAAGGATAATGATGGCTACCCCTATAAAAGCAGTTATAGTGAAGAGCCAACCTATAGGGCGTATTCTATCCTTATAGACTACCAATGCCATCAATGCTGTTGTCATTGGTGTTAAAGCCATAATAATACTAGATGTAGCGGCCGGTATTGTTCGCAATCCTCATTAAACACAATTTGATAAACGAAGTTACCTGTAGCGCCTAAAAAAATATATACCCCATTCACGCCAAGATGTAGGTATATGTAATCCCTTAAATACACCAATAATTAGCATGAGTATAGCACCACCTACAACCCTCGCTACCGAGAGTGTCAATGCATCTACTGATTGCAATGCTACTTTACCAAAAGGAAACGCCGTAGCCCAAACGGCAATGGTGGCAGATGCCCCTAAAATGGCTTTCATACGATTTGTCATTAGCATCTACCTTTCTACGTAATTTCATAATCAATACTATCTAAATATTACCATAATAAGGCCCTACAATTCCAAGAAGATTCCATCACAACATATCGAATACTTTCCTTTTTATTGATATAAATTTTCATTATTTAAAGATAACGAAATAATTAGTTCTTTCAAAATCAGAATCAAAATAAAGCAAGTAAATAAGCTATACTTTCAATGTATTTACATTGTGTTTTCAATATTATTAAATTACAAATAACATCCATTCTTACGAAAATTGCATAGTATGTATTGAAAATATATATCATTTAAAATTTGTTAAATCAGGACAAACATTGTACACTATAGGCATAGAAATCTATAGTTATATCCTTTTATGGAGGTGCAAAAATGCAACATACTGCATGGAAAGATTTTTTAACACAGGTGTGTGTGGGATAAAGCCGTTGATGTACGCGACTTTATTCAAAGAAACTATATTCCCTATGAAGGGGACGATTCCTTCCTTGCTGGTCCTACAGAAAGAACGACAAAATTATGGGATCAAGTAATGAAGCTTTACGAGGAAGAACGTGAAAAAGGCGGCATGCTCGATGCCGATACTTCCGTGGCCACACACATTACTGCCCATGCGCCAGGATATATCGACAAAGACCTTGAAACGATCGTTGGTTTACAAACTGACAAACCATTAAAACGCGCTATGTTCCCTTATGGTGGCTTGCGTACTGCGAAATCCGCTATTGAAGAATACGGCTTCAAAATGGATCCGCAAACAGAAGACTTCTTCAAAAACACCGTAAAACTCACAATGATGGCGTATTTGATGTATATACACCAGAAATGCGTGCCGCTCGTACAGCGCATATCGTAACTGGTTTTACCAGATGCTTATAGCCGTGGCCGTATCATCGGTGACTATCGCCGTATCGCTTTGTATGGTGTAGATTACCTTATTGAAGAAAAAAAGAACAATTTAGCATCACTATGGGCGATATGTTGGAAGAAGTAATTCGTGACCGCGAAGAAATCAAAGAACAAATCCGGTCCTTGAAAGAATTAAAGGAAATGGCCGCGTCTTATGGCTACGATATTTCCGAGCCAGCTAAAGACGTTCGCGAAGCTATGCAATGGATTTACTTCGGCTACCTTGGCGCTATTAAAGAGCAAAACGGTGCTGCTATGTCCATCGGCCGTAACTCTACATTCCTAGACATCTACGCAGAACGTGACCTTCGCGACGGTACATATACAGAAGAACAAATCCAAGAATTCGTAGACCACTTCATCATGAAATTACGCATGGTTCGCTTCGCACGTATCCACGAATACAACAATTTATTTACAGGCGACCCTGTTTGGACTACTGAATCCATCGGCGGTATGGGTACTGACGGCCGCACATTGGTTTCCAAAATGTCCTTCCGTTACCTACATACATTAACTAACCTTGGTCCTGCTCCAGAACCAAACCTCACTGTATTGTGGTCCCCTCGTATGCCTATCGGCTTCCGCCGCTTCTGTGCAAAACTGTCCATTGAAACATCTTCCATCCAATACGAAAACGACGACTTAATGCGTCCTAACTCTGGTGATGACTACGCTATTGCATGCTGCGTATCTCCAATGCGTATTGGTAAAGAAATGCAATTCTTCGGCGCTCGTTCCAACTTGGCAAAATGCTTGCTTTATGCAATCAATGGCGGCGTTGACGAAAAATTAAAGAAACAAATTGGTCCTAAATACCGCCCTATTACTTCCGAATACTTAGAATTCGACGAAGTATGGGAAAAATTCGACGACATGATGGAATGGTTGGCAGGCGTATACGTAAACGCATTGAACATCATTCACTACATGCACGACAAATATGCTTATGAAAAACTAGAAATGGCATTGCATGACCGCAAAGGTAACTCGTTGGTTTGCAACTGGTATTGCTGGTTTATCCGTAGTCTGACTCCTTGTCTGCTATTAAATATGCTAAGGTAAAACCTATTCGCGACGAAAACGGCATCGCTGTTGATTTCGAAATCGAAGGTGACTTCCTAAATATGGTAACGATGACGATCGTGTAGATAGCTTAGCAGCAAAAAGTTGTTTCCACATTTATGAATAAGATTCGTAAACATCCTACATACCGTCAATCCGTTCCTACTATGAGCTTGTTAACAATTACTTCAACGTAGTATATGGTACTGCAACAGGTTCCACTCCAGATGGCCGTAAAGCTGGTGAAGCTTTTCGCTCCTGGTGCTAACCCAATGCATGGTCGTGATACTCACGGTGCTATTTCTTCGTTGGCATCCGTAGCAAAAATGCGATGGCGTGATAGCTCCGATGGTATTTCCAATACCTTCTCTATCATTCCTGACGCATTAGGTAAATCTGGTGAAACATTTGTGTCCGTTAGCGATTTTGATATTGAGTTGGGATCCATCTCAATTGCCTAACTCCAATACAAACTTCGCGTGCAGCGAACCAAATGTTACTATAAAGGAAGATAAATAACATCTTCCATAGTATCGGACTGCTTTCACCGGCACCGATACGAGTGTTAGTCTTGGTTGAAAGGAGGCAATACCATGAGCAACCAACAACAAGTTGATAACTTGGTAGAGTTATTGGATGGCTACTCCCAAAAAGGCGGTCATCATTTTGAACGTTAACGTGTTCACTCGTGAAACATTGTTAGACGCTCAAAAACATCCTGAGTTGTACCCTCAATTAACTGTTCGTGTATCTGGTTACGCAGTGCACTTCAGCAAATTGACAAAACAACAACAGGACGAAGTTATTTCCCGTACATTCCATCAACAAATCTAATCGAGGTTTACTATGACAGGACGTATTCATTCGGTTGAAACGATGGGTACGGTTGATGGTCCAGGCATGCGCATGGTGGTTTTTCTCCAAGGATGCCCCATGCGT
>VOFH01004300.1_pt1 | contig 51090 bp, 50 predicted proteins | sample 5384091 | NCBI WGS metagenome assembly VOFH01 (sample SAMN12384727, study PRJNA508395) | human gut metagenome | isolation source: healthy gut G | host: Homo sapiens
GAGCCTGCCATCACCATCCACCACCGGCAGTTTCTTGAACTGCTTCTTGGCGAGGATTCGGGCCACCTCTCCAACATGCTGGTCGGGCGTGGCGGCAACGACCTTACGCGTGGCGATGTCCATCACCTTCTTGCCGGAGAGCGCCTGCACCTTGGAGGCCACGGTTTCGTCGTCGAACACCACCATCGTCGAACCGGTGCCGGTGGAAACCGTACGGGATTCATAGGTGGCAATCGATTTCATGACATCGCCGTCGCTGACGAAGCCGACGAGCCTGCCCTCGCCGTTCACCACGGGAAGGCTGGAAACGTTGAGGCGGATGAACTCGCGCACCACATGCGTGATGTCATCGCTGTCCAAGCAGCTGTAAGGCTGATCGTCCATGATCCCGCCGATGGACTGTTCCTGGGCCTGCTTGAACAGGGAGGAGGCGGGGGCCACGTATGCGCCGGCGTAGTGATGCTCGGCGGGCTGGCCTTCAGTGGTTTCGGCCGCGACTTCGGCGGAGGCTTGCGCCTCGTAGGCCTTGGCGTTGCGTGCGGCCTTCTCCTTGGCACGACTGGTGACGGTGAAGATGCAGATGATCAGGGCGACCAGCGAGATGGCGGCGCACAGCAGGTAGGAGAACGCAATGCCGCTGGCCGTGGCGGACTTCACACCCTGGGACATGTGCGAGGCGGTCACGGATGTTTCTGCGGTAACCAGAAGCGAAGTCGCAATGGCTGCCGCGATCTGGCGGCCGGTGTTGGCGATGGCGTTGCCATGGGCGATCATGTCGTTCGGCAAAGCGTTGACGCCCCAAGTGTTGATCGGCATGTTGGCGATAGCCTGACCAGATGCCTGCAATGCGCAGAACACGGCGACAAACAGCACTGATGTCTTGGTGTTGATGGTGCCGAGAAGACCAAGAGAGATGGTCATGAGCGCAAGGCCGCCGATGCCCACGCCGCGCGGGCCGAATTTGTCGAATGCGGCACCGGCGACCGGACTCAGGATGATGCCGACCGCCGCGGCGGGCAGCATGACCATGCCGGTGACGGTGGCGGATTGGCCGAGCACATTCTGGATGAAGATAGGCAACGTCACGTTGGTTGCGGCGACTGCGGCGTTGATCAGAGTGACCAGAATCGCGGAGTTGCGGAAGTTGCGGGTGGCAAGGGTGTCAACGCGCAACAATGGCTCATCGAGCTTGACTTGCTTGTATACGAATGCGACGAAGGCCACAAGACCAACGACGATTGAAATAATGACGACCGGACTGGCCCATCCCATCGTGGAAGCAGACGAGAAGCCATAGAGCAGGCCACCGAACGCGATGGTCGAAAGGATCACGGACAGGACGTTGAGCTTTGGGTTCTTCAACTCGCTGACGTTCTTGAGCATCATCGTGCCTCCGACAAGGATGACCAGTGCCACGACTGCGATGCCAATGAACATCGGGCGCCATCCGAAACCGTCAATCACCAGACCACCGACAACCGGGCCGATAGCCGGGCCGGCGGCCATGACGATACCGGCCATGCCCATGGCGGTGCCGCGCTTATCCGGCGGATAGACGAGCATCGGCACTACGGCGACCAATGGCAACAGCACGCCGGAGCCGGCGGATTGCAATACGCGTCCGATGAGCAACAGCACGAAATTCGGCGCGACGGCACACAGCAGTGTGCCGACCATGAAAGTGGCAAGGGCTCCGGCGAAGAGCTTTCGGGTGGAGAATTTATCAATCAGATAGCCTGAAATCGGCACCATGATGCCCGAGACCAGCATGTAGACGCTGGTCACCCACTGCACGGTGCCGGTGGTGATATTGAAATCACGCATCAGTGCCGGCAAGGCCGGTGACATGACGGTCTGGTTGAGCAGCGCGATGAACGAGCCGACGACGATCACGCCCACGACGATGAATCGGGCGTGCGAATCAATAGGCTTTACGGAACTGGCGGCGGACCCGAATTCCGCGGTTTTCTGTGAGGTCACAGCATTTCCTTCTGTTGGTAACGGCATGTGTGGGCGATCCGGCCCCATACTTGTGTCAAGACGCGGGGACACCGATGAGTCCGGGGTAAAGGAAAAGCCGCCATCCGTTCCGCATTCATATACGGCAAACGATTCGCGGCTTTGCGTAAGTTGATGGCTATGGTGAGCGATTCATGCGACGTCGACCGCGGATGGGCCATCGGTGCATCCCGGCATAAGGCGTGTCCCCGCTACACCAGCATCGAAAAAAGGGACATTTGTGGATTGGCAAACAGAACATTGCCGACGAACGACCCACGGCAGGCGTGTGCGATGAACATCGCGTAGCGATACAGGTTCATGGCATCTCCTTGATGGGTCTTCGTACGGCAGACATCGAGAAGCCTATCATCATTCAGATCGACGGTGAAACCCACGCATGCCCGACAATACACAAAATCTCTACAAAAGGATTGGGCTTACCGCATACGATCCGCCTGGGTAGCGGTCGAGGATGAATCAGGGGCGAGCCAAGGGTTGCGTCTCGTGTTTCCGTCATGATGTCTGGCAAAATAGTGAAGCCGGACATGCGAGGCATCGACCGGAATCGGAAAGGGGCAAATCATGCGAGTTCTCGGCAATATCCTGTGGATCATTCTTGGTGGGTTGGCCATCGCAATCGGATGGGCAGTGGTGGGACTGATTCTGTGCATCTCCATCATCGGTATTCCGTTCGGATTGCAATCGTTCAAGATGGCCAAGCTTGCGCTCTGGCCATTCGGAGCGGAAATCGTCAACCTGTAGATTCCAAATACTACAAAGCCGCCAAAGCAACCCTTGACGAGGCGGTCACCGACGTCAACAATTGGATTGACCAGCAAGCCGCCAAGGCCGAATAATAAAACACACATTATGCTGCTGCAGCAGCCAGTCCTTGCAGAACAATGTCATGACAAAGGCCCGAGAAGACGACTTCTCAGGCCTTATCCGTGCCGCTCATCAGTCGCTTGTAGCGACAGCTCCCCTCAAAGAGGGGAGCCAGAGAAACACTTACTTCGAGATGTTGAACTTGAACTCGGCGTCTTACCGGTCTTCTTCGTCCTGCCTTGCCGCGGATATTCAATCGCATCGCAGGGTTGCATAGCCATAAAGCGATTCCACAAACTGGCTTATAGATGGCAGATTCAGAAGGCTGACCGGAGGCATCTCGCCTATGTATGGCAGTTCATTCCAGAAAGACCGCAGTTAGAGGGTACACAATTACCCCCTAACCGGTCTGTCACAAAAATGAGCTGCCACATATAAGCGAAATACGTCCGGACGAACGCCAGAATCTGCCATATATAAGACCACCTGTCAGAAATCTAATTCAAGCCGATCAGCAAACCACCATTACATTACCCTTGATTTGGTGTATCTACAACACCTTAGTTATCCTTGATTTGGTGTATAAATAGCACTTCGCCTAGCCTTGATTTGGTGTATAATTAAGCATGTTATTACCCTTGATTTGGTGTATCTACGGCGGTGAGACATGGAAACTTTCGAACGAAAAGCGTACGAAGAACTGGCTTCCTGGAAGGATTCTTCCCAAGGAAGCACAGCCCTGCTCATCGAGGGCGCACGGCGCGTCGGGAAAAGCACCATCGCGGAGGAATTCGGACGACGGAACTATGCGTCGTATATGCTCGTCGATTTCTCGAAAGCCCCCGATGACGTGCTGGGCTACTTCGTCGACCTGCGCAACGACCTCGACGCGTTCTTCATGTACCTGTCATCCTTCTACGGAGTGGAACTGCACAGGAGGGATAGCCTCATCATTTTCGACGAGGTGCAGCTGTACCCGAAGGCCCGCGAGGCCATCAAGCAGCTGGTGGCTGACGGGCGTTACGACTACATCGAGACAGGCACGCTCGTCTCCATCCGCGAGAACGTCAAGGACATCCTCATTCCATCAGAGGAGGAGTCGATCCGCCTGAATCCCATGGATTTCGATGAATTCCTCTGGGCTTTGGGAGAAAAGCCACTGTCCACGCTCATCGCGGACTCGTTCAAGAAGCGCAGGCCGCTCCCCGATTCGCTGCACAGGAAAGCCATGCGGCTATTCCGTGAATACATGCTGGTCGGAGGCATGCCCCAGGCTGTGTCGAAGTACGTCGAGACCCATGATTTCAGCAAAGTCGACAACGTCAAACGGAACATCCTCCGACTGTACAGGCAGGACATCTCCAAGCATGGCGGCAGCGACCGGATACGCATCACGCGCATCTTCGACAACCTGGTGGGTCAGCTTTCCAAGAAGGAGAAGAAGTTCAACATCACATCGCTGGGAGAGAAAGCGAAAACCCGCGATTACGAGGACGCCTTCTTCTGGCTTTCCGATGCGTTCATTACCAACGACTGTTTCAATTCCACCGATCCGAGCGTGGGCTTGAGCATTAGCGAGGACCATTCGACGGTCAAATGCTACGCCGCCGATACAGGGCTTCTCACTACGCTCGCCCTGGCCGACTCGGAACAGACCGGAAGCAACCTGTACCGGGACATCCTCCTAGAACGCATCGAGATCAACGAGGGCATGCTCGCGGAGAACGTCGTTGCACAGCTTCTCCGGGTCAACGGGCACCGGCTGTTCTTCTATTCGCGCAGCGATCGCGACGACCCGTCGAACCGCATGGAGATCGACTTCCTCATCGTCGAACCGTACGAGAACGCGGCAATGAAGTACAGGGTCAGCCCCATCGAGGTCAAGTCATCGAAACGCTACCGCACGGTCTCGTTAGACAAATTCAAGGCAAAATTCGATAAGAAGGTCGGCACCAGATACGTGCTGCATCCGAAACCGCTGGTTGTGGAAAATGACGTGGTCAAACTGCCGATCTACATGGCGGGACTGCTGTAGGAGGCTTCGTGCAGACAGCGCTTTTGGGTGCACTACCAGCGAATGACGCCCAACACTTGCGCGCGCATATGTTGTCCACCTTGAACACATCTGTTTGCTGCCCGTCACCCAGTTAACCTTCCAGCCACCTTTCAGACATCTGCTAGATACTCGTTCGTCCACAGCTGAACACTAAAATGTATGAAGTGGCCTGATTTTTGTTCCGTCCTTATAGTGAGGCGGCTTGTGCCGCTTGATGTTGATGATACTCGGTTTCCACCGCTTCGGGTGTCCTGTAGCCCAGGGACTGGTGCAGGCGCTTCGAGTTCCACCACGAGACCCACCGGAACGTCGCCAATTCCAGATCATCGATATCCAGGAATGGCTTGCGCCGCCATACGAGCTCGGTCCTGTACGCGCCGTCGGCGCTTTCGGCCATGGCGTTGTCGTACGAGTCGCCGACGGTGCCGGTCGACGGCAGCACCCCATATTCCATAACCCCGGTGGCGTACACCGTGCCGGTGCACTGCGTGCCATGGTCGCTGTGGCGGATAAGACCATCCGCGCCGCCGCGGGACGCGGCCCATGAGATCGCCTGCTCCAACGCCTGCAACGGCAGCTCCTGCGTGTTCATGGTCATGGCGCACGCCCATCCCACGATCCGACGGGCGTACACGCCGTCGGCGAACGCCGTGTAGCCGAACGAGCCGTTGGCCATGCGCACGTAGGTGATGTCGGCCACGTGCAGGCGGTTCGGCGCACAAGCCTCGAACCTCCCGTCCACCAGATCCGGCCTGCCGCCCGTGCCCTTGGCGGGTTTCGTCGTCACCGGGGTTTTGCCGCGGCGCACGCCCCGGATGCCAAGCCCGCGCATGATGTTCATCACCCGGTCGCGGCCGACCCCGGCCGGATCCCGGCCCTGGGCGACCAGCTGCGCGTGCATCTTCCCGCAGCCGTACACGGCCATGAAGAAATCCGAGTGGATCTGGAGGACGGCGCGGGCCAGCGCCTCATGCCTCGCCCGCATGCGGCTGACGGGACGTGTTCTGAACATGCGGTAGCCGCGCGGCGTGAGAAACCCGCAGTCCAACGATTCGGAAAGGACCCTGCAGATCGGCCCGACCCTGAAACGGCTTCTGTGCTCGTCGATGTACGCGGGGAAGGCATGCCAGAGCGTTCTTACCATGCCGCTAGAGCATACAACCAGAAGTGGCGAGAAGAAGGAATCGGGGAGATTCGTCTTGTACAAACATATAAACGAACTAATGTAATTTTTGGACTTAAGAAAATTACATTAGTTCGCCAGTGGCCATACCCAGCTTCAGAACCGCCATATATCAAGCATTTCAAGACTAATGAAATTTCTGAGGTAACAAAAATTTACATTAGTTTGCTTCAGCACTCAACCAAGAAAACAGCCATCTACTCTTGAAGATGCCACTTAGCAGCCGAAGTAGCACCTTCTGAGTAAATCTTTCCTTGCTTCCGAAGACTCTGGAGCAGATAGCTCACCCGCTCTCCCTTCTGCTTGGCACTTAGCGCCCCTGGCAATGCATGATCAATGGCGTTGAGCACCTCAAGTCTTGAAGAAGGCCTAGATCGAAGCAGCTCCAAAATCAGTTCCTTGCATATCTTGTTATCCAAGCCCTTGCTGCGCACATACTCCTTCTGCTTGCCCATGGCGTTCGCCACATCCGACGAAATGATCAGACAGGGGATAACGCCCTCTACCAAGCCGCGTGACCTCAGCGAAACAGCCTGCTCCCTCTCTATCACCAAGCCCTTTTGAATCATGTCGAGCCATACCACACTCTGCAAATCCAAATCCGGGAAGGACGCAAGTAATTGCGAATATTTCTCATCGAGGATGGTGCCATAGATCGAGACCGATACGCGAGAGCGATTCGACAAATCGTATGTGGGCAACGGCAGCCGGCGCTTCCTCTGCATCTCGAAAACATTCCTGATGCCGATGGCATTCTGATCAATCATGCCAACCTTGCTCATCGCCTTGGCAAGCAGAGAATTCCGATAATACGGAGGCTTGTACCCGACAGCCAGCGCAGCATCTATGCTTCCTGGAATGAACGACCCCTCATTCATAAACACAAGGCGGTCTTCATATTCCAGAAGATTGATCTTCCCCGACAAACGATAATTCTGATGTGCAATGGCATTATGCAATAGCTCTCGAATAATCTCCGGGCTATAGCGTTGCGCCACCTCGGGGAACAACGTATTTGGATCCGTGAAAAACCTGTATTTCTCGTTGCGAATCTTGTCAAGCACCTTGTCCACCTGCAATATGAACGGGGGCTCGAAATGCTCATATGAGACCACATCATTCGCCGAGTTATACAACGTCCAAGTGATGCGCGGCTCGATTCCACCAAGGAAAACCGTGGACTCAGGCTTACCAAGCAGCACCAGAGCGGCATTGGTCACATGTCCATGAATCAGGAGACCGATCTTGGTCAAAATCTCTTCAGACGAGAATCCCTCAATCGCCCGTTGCCTAGGCGCATACTTCTTCGAATACTCCTCGCAGGCAAAAAGCCACGGCATCCGAATCAAGATCGCCAACATTGGCGTCATATGCAAGCTGACTGGACCAATCAGGTCTTGCTTGGGAATAGATTGCAGTCAGCTTGAAAGCAGGCATCTGCACAATGGATTCGTTCTCTCGAGAATAAGGAACGCCTTTCCAAGTAGTAGGCGTAGCGAATGATGCAGGGGGAATCTGAAAGACCACCACTCGCTGACGTTCTATCGTCAGCTCATATATTCCTCGAACGTCATGCCGCTATTGGTATACAGCGCCACCTCATGCTTCAACTTGCGCAACCCGACACTTGGCTCATGCGCTTCCTTGCGGTATCCAGTCCCACATATCGTCCGATCGTTACGCACTCCGAAAAGAAGCCAGCCAGCATCGGCATGACGAAGATTGGCTTCATTGCTCAAAGCAGAGAAATACTTCCCCAAGTCGTCGAAATCAAAATTGTTCTTGGCAGACTTGTACTCCACCACTTCTGTTTCCACATCAGACAGAAGTCTCTGAACCTTGTTCACCACTTCCTCTGGCCGGTAAACCATAGCAGATCTCCAACTAATGTAAAATCGAACGAACTAATGTAATATTAGCGCTTCTTATGAACCTACCGACGAGCATGAAATCATGGCAATACGACTCCACGCTCCGAGAAGAAGACTACGGGGAAAGACTTGCCGCGAGCCTAGGATGAAGCCCAAGCCGGCGAGCACAACACATGACCCTGTGATTTCCATGCAGTCGCCATGTCACCGGAAGACCGAGCACCTTAGCATCTTTGAAAACCGTTGAAATCATTGAGATTACGACACATTTCTCTGCTTCCCACTGGATTTCCATGCAAGCCCACTAGATTTCCATGTAGGCACAGTAGCTATCGAAGATTCGGAACCAATAGAGCTCCCCAAGAAGCCAAAGCACTTTGAAAACACTAGGATTCCAGCATCCTCAGCCCCTCAACCGCGCACTTCCCACTAGGTTCTCGCTACTTCCCACTGGGCAACCGGCAAATCACGACGAGCAAATACGCGTGGCTGAACGCCGGCGTCTCTCTGGTCAACCGCTGGCCCTGCACCAGAAATCAGCGAGCGCTTTCGCCCCATAGCATGACAATGCTTCGCGCTCATTGCCATCAATTTTCAATCAATCGGCCATTGCCGGCACCGTTCAAGACATCTGCTGCGCTCTCCGCATGAGGCCGACCACCAACCAGTTTGGCTATCTCCTTTTTCGCATTTATGCATGTATCGCAAACTCTTCTCGAAAGAAGCAAGCTCGTTCTTGGCTTTCTTTTTTCTCTTCCTTGTTTAGGCTGGAATCTTTGGAACGTTCGAAAAGTATGGCCTGTTGGATTTCCATCTGCCCGATTTGATTGGCCAATTCGTGTCGAATTGACTCAATCAACTCCTCTGCTTTATCGCCCTGGACCAATGAATCTTTGCAGAAAGTGAGGAGCTTGGCGCATTCATTAAGCGCAAACTCTCCCTTGGTTCCGGTCAGCAGCGCGGTAATGGCTGTCGCCGCACCACCACTAGCCAAACCCAGAGCCGCACCACCACCAGCGATTATCGCTGTTCCACCTGCCATGCCAAGCCCGCCAGCAGCCAACGATCCATATCCAACTGCCGCAAGACTGGCGCTGGTAAGGGCAGCACCGGATAATCCAGCAACAGACGAACCCGCAAGCACCGGTGCTATAACCAGAGCCATCGCAAATGCGACACCTTCAGTAGCACCCATGATTGCCACAGTTCCCGCAGCACCGATGATTTTCCTGTTACGACTGCCGTCCAAGATGCTCGCGTTCCGCCTCAAGACTTTGGCAACATATTTCACAGACGATTTGTCCGGATCACCGAACACCTCACACCACATTTCGTCAAGAATCTTCGAATCAAACGGAGGACTCTTACCTTTCTTGCCAGTTTCGTCTTCACCAGATTCAATCAGCTCATACGGCTTAAACCGAGCAAGCTCAATCAGAACCAGTCGCTTCCAAAGACCGCCATCTCTTGCTACGAGATCCTCTGCCTCCTGCTTCACTTGACCGAGATTAAGCAGATGACAGCTCTCAGGAAGTCGCTTACCCCATTGATCAAGCCATTGCTCCTTATCAGCACGACTCTTTGGTTTACCTCGCTCGATGTCCTTATAAACGGACAACCGCTCAATAGAGAACAAAACAGACTGATGCTCAGGCTTCAGCAACAGCAGATTCAATGCCACCTGACCGTCAGCTACATCCTTCTGTTGCGATCTCACATGCTCGCCCCTGTGCTCCCACACTGTTTTGGCATCGACGCCCACCGCGAAGACCAAGCGGGCAACACCCACGTAATTGATTCTCAGAATGAATTCCTTGACGCCTTCTTTCGGCTCATCCTGTAACCCGACCAGCACAGCCCGAATGGCGGCATCAACTGTATCAACCGCAGTGAAAGTCGCCGAAGCAATGGACACCATGCACACGACTCTGGGATTATCGAACGGAAGCAACTCAGCTACATCTAGCTTCCTCAAGTCGCCCAACGACCTGAAGAAGAGCTGATTGACCATTCTGTGCGTAGGCATCAAATCTCTTTTTAGCAGTATTAGGCAACAGCATGAGGATATCAATATCGCTGGTATTGATTGCTGTGCCTCGCCCATATGAAACTACGTACAAACTGTGAGCAGTGTCGCTTTCATAATTCCAAAACGACGATTCACCGCTTTCGTAATTCGCCTATACCGCATTGTTATATTTTCGCAAGCTTTAGCCGCGCACCTACTCCCCTATGACTATTCCCAGACCCAGTTTTCTGACGAGTTCGGTCATTCCATAAGCTACGGCACCGAATCCCACGAAATTAATCAGCACCATCAGCCATGGCGAAATATTAGGCCAAAAATTAAAGGATAGATATATCAGCGGAGAGTGGAAAAGGTATATTCCCATGCTGTTGCGGCTTATTTTCCGCAGTGTCGCTGTCGAATGATTCGGAACGACGAGGTATGCCACCAGAACGCAGATCAAAGAGAGGATTTTGCCAAGTAGCATTGATTCGATGCCACACCCGGTAATCAGACATCCAATACCTGCCGCACAGACAAGCACAATCTTCATTCCACCGGTGCATACTTCTCTAATCCACTTTTCATGTCTGTGGAAAAGCACACCCACCACGAACCACATATAGTTCTGGCCGAACTGCCCTAAATAAGGCCAAGACACGGGAATCGCAACCGTCAGCAAGGCAATCGCCACAAGACTTAAATCGAACAGTGATGGCTTGCTTTCGAAAAGCGGAACGCGGGCAATCAGGTCGGTTAGCACTAGCATCAGGAACAACGTCGGCAAGAACCAGAGATGTCCGTTGTCATAGCCAAAGTAAATATACTTGACAAGCACGTTGGCCGGGTTCACATCCTGATATGCCGGATAATCGGCAAGCATTCTTAACGGATACAACCACAATGCGCCAATAATCAGAAAAGGAACTACGACACGTCGCAGTTTGTTTTTCAGAAAACCCCTGAAAGAACGCTTCCCATTCAATGAATATACGAGGCAGAATCCCGATATCGAAAAGAACAACGGCATTTGAATAAGGTTAATTATGTCTTTCAGTCCGTTTAGAGGGGGGGCTGAGACTGTTGTGGGATACAGCGCCCATTTATCCGAATACAGGATAACGCTGTGCCCTAGAACCACAAGAATTATTGCGACTGCTCGCAAATTCTCAATGTCTTCTCTTTTCTTCACCATTCATTCTCCTGCTTCTCTCTCGCTGAAATCTCTTTTAACCCACTAACCACCGCTCTGGAAAGCGCCATTATTTACGAATTAACGGCCTGCGCTTTGATATGGCCTGATTTTTCCGTCCTTAATAGTGGGGCGGCTTGCGCCGCTTGGTTTACATAATACTCGGTTCGGTCCGTTCCGGTGTCCGGTGGCCCGAGGGCCGGTGCGGACGCTTCGAGTCCCCGCCACGAGACCCGCCGGAACGTCGCCGATTCCAGGTCCCTCGGATCCCGGAAGGGCTTGCGTCGCCGGACGAGCCCGGTCCTGTACGCGCCGTCGGCGCCCTCGGCCATGGCGCTGCCGTACGGGTCGCCGGCCATGCCGGCCGTGGGAGGCATGCCGCATTCCCCGACCCCGGTGGCGTACACGAGGCCGATGCGCCGCGCGCCATGGCCGGAACGGCGCGCGAGACCGTCCATGCCGCCATGCGAGGCGGCCCCATGATACCGCCTGTTCCGGCGCCCGCGGCACCGGCCCCTGGTGTCCATGGCGGCGGGCGCACGGCCGGCGATCCGCGGGCGGACACGTCGGCGGCGGACGCCGTGCAGCCGAACGAGCCGTTGGCCATGCGCACGCAGGCGATGCCGGCCACGTGCGGCCGGTCCGGGCGCCCCCGCCTCGAACCCGCGTCCCACGAGGCCGGGCGCCGCCCGCGCCCCTCGCCGGCCTGGCGGTGACGGACGTCCCGCCGCGGCGCACGCCCCTGACTCCCGATTCCCGCACGACGCTCGTCACCCGGCTGCGGCCGATCCCGGCCGAATCCCGGCCCTGCGCCGACAACCGGGCGCGCGTCTCGTGCCCTTTGCCATGGTTCCATCATCTCCCATCGAGTTAGAGGAAATGCGGAACAAAAATCAGTTCATATCACACCTGATGATGAGCATAGTGCGATTAACGTTTTTCTACGGCCTGCCTGAAATACACAGATCAAGTGACTCTTAACTTCCTCAGCCAGTTAAACCAGATCAACAAGCCCATTACAGTCATTTTCTATGGAGATCATCTTCCCGGCATTTATTTAAAAGAAGATCAAGATCCAGACGATTCAGTCCTGCTTCATGAAGCCGATTATTTCATTTGGTCAAACGATGCGTCCCCATCTGCAAATGCCAAGCTTGACGATTTTGAAGCAGCGTTCTCTTCATCGAATTATTTCATGTCATCCGCAGCTGAGCATATGAATGAAAAAGTTTCGCCCTACCTAGCTTTGCTAACTAAACTCCACGAAGAAATACCTGCGATTAGCCGTGTCATCTCGAATAGGGGCGGAATCGGGCTCGGAACAGCAACTTATCTTCAATCCGACGGCACAGTGGCTGATTCTGACAGCATGAACAAGACGCAAAAGCAACTGCTAGCAGACTACAAGCTTGTACAGTACGATCAGACCTCTGGAAAAAACTATCTAAAAGAAAGCGACTTCATGAGTGTAGACTGAAGAAAGCTTTGAGTCCGAAGACAATACGATAGAAGGAAACAATGGACAGGACGCCACTCGTTTCAATCATTATCCCCGTTTATAACGCGGAACACTATTTGCCATTTTGTCTCGACTCAGTCAAAAACCAGTCTTGGAGCAATCTCCAGATTATTCTTATCGACGATGGTTCCACTGATTCTTCGCCGCAAATTTGTGATTTATATGCTTCTAACGACAACAGAATTATTGTAAGGCACCAAGAAAATGGAGGCATTGCCAAAGCTCAGAATGCTGGACTGGATTTGGCGAAAGGTGATTATATCGCTTTTTATTGATAATGATGACATAATGGCACGAGACAATATCGAAATATTATTTCATGCGCTAGTCTCCAATCATGCTGACATGAGCAAAGCCCGTTGGCAACAGTTTGGTATTTCGCAGATTCAAGAAATCAAAGCGAAAGCGTCAAATGATACAGCCCTTACAGGCAAAACAACATCTTTTAGCAATCCTCTACAGTCATATCAAACTGTTTTCAGCAAGCTATTTCGCGTTCTAGGAAAGATGACTGGCAAAAACACTGAAGCTCGTTATTTTAATGAGGCGAATTGGTGCCGTTTATACAAACGAAAGGTATGGGATGGAGTTCGGTTCCCCGAAGGTATTTACGCTCAGGACACTGCAATAGCAGGAGAGCTATATCTGCGGATGAAAACGGTAGTTGACGTCGACGCAACCCTGTATTACTGGCTACAAAGACCCGACTCTGTTACGCACAAGATGCGTAGCGCCTCGTTCTATCATGATCACATCGTTGCAGCTAAAAAAAACTTTGTTCTTTGCCAAAAAAATGGTATTATTCCAGCGCGAAGCTACTACACTCTTACGGGTAATCTCAAAGATGAAGGAAGAACTGCGAAGAATTCCACCGAAAAGCAACAGTTCAGAATTGACAAATTGCAAGTCACGAATTTAGTCAAGTCTCTTTCATTCAAAGATAGAGTAATCTGCAATTCTCTTAAATGGATAAGACTGATAGAAAAAAGAATATACGATATGAAAATCAAGAATATGAAATAGTGAATGCGCGACAACTTAATGCCGCGCATTCACTATTTCTCTTGTTGCTTTTCCAAAGAATTCGCATCTATTGTCGCCTGGTCGTTTAGATCAACAGCAATAGCCGCTCGAACGCCTTTCCACTTCTCTGCGACAAAAAGTGGATTGACCACCAGCCAATACAATTTGCGCTTCCACGAATATTGATGATCCTGCAGGATGAACTTTGAGCCTAATGTATAGGCACGAATCATCTGCTTAATAACGAATGCCATGGAAATTGGATCCATTGTTTTGCCAACACGCCGCACACCGACAATCTCATCAAACATACGTTTCTTGTAATCACGTAATTTAATCTCATTGGTATGCCATACATTGGCTCTTGGCGCATAGGCTTTGACATAACCGTGTTTGACAAGATCCTCGCCAAACTTCTGATCCTCCGCATATGGCACATCCTGATACGGAACGTCTCCAAGGAGCACAGACTTACGTGCCGCTGAATTAACGTCTGAGTAGAACGTAACTAGATCAAAAACTTGTTGAGAGTCAATAAAGTCATCCTCATAGAAAACCGTCGTTCCGAAGTCTGGACCAAACTGCTTAAAGGTTCGTATTATTTCTTCTTTGAGCAGGGGAAGAGCATTGGGACGAGGATCCTGCTTACCCATGACACCGGCAACTATAGGGAATCGCTCCATCGGTTGAATAATCTCATACAGCCATCGATCATGAGCGGGTGTTGCATCCTGTGTCAGATACACAACATACTCACCCTGGGCCATTTGAGCTGCCTGTTGACGTACCCTTCCGTGTGAGAAATCAGGCTTTGCAATGGTTTCATACCGAAAATGCTTAAACTTAGGCAACCAAGCTTTAATAATTTCGGGAGTACGATCTTTTGAGCTCGTATCGATAACTAGAATCTCATACTCAAAATCTGTCTTTTGTTTCAACAAGCTTTCAAAAAGCTCATCAAGATTGTCTTCACCATAATAGGTAGGGATGAAAACAGTGGCTTTAATCTCACTCATGGTTGGCAGTAGTCACCTCTCGCATGATAATTTTCGCAAACTTCTCATATGACGCATCCCAAGATGAGCTCTCCGCACTCTTGGAGATACGCTGGCATCTTGCTTCAATGTCAGGATCAGAGACAACTTCATCCAATCCTTTGGCCAATTCGATTGGCGAGTCCAACGTGTAGACAATGTCTGAGTTCTCTCCGATTACTAAGCGATTGTTCTCCCCATCGTTCATCACAGGAACACATCCTGCGGCAAGCAACTCAAGAGGGAGAAGCGATGCATTCGTTAGGGAAAGCACCAAACATGCTTGAGAGTCATGGTAAATTGAAGAAAGTTCCGCAGGACTGATGATTCCTCGATTTTCGTAGGGGAATGGAATGTCATAGTCAGACACATCCCAACCAAAGAAAACGATATTGTAGTCAGGGTGCATTTGATGGAACTTCGTCAAAGTCAAGACGCCGATTTCAAAGGCTCGCCTCTCAGTTACAGGTCTTGCATAGAAGCAAATCTGCTTCTTCTTTGAAGTTTTCTCAGTAGGACGATAGATATCTAGGTCTGCGCCAAAGTCGAAGAAATCAGCTTTCATACCGTATTCTCCGACCTTTTTCGTCAGCCAACATCCAGCTGTAATACCGTAAAAACCGAAACGATAAGTGTTCTCAGCCAACACCGCTTTAGAGCCCATTCCGTAAAAGAGCGGCTCAAAATCCTGGACGAAATACATTTTATGGCCGGATTCTTCATGTTGAAAACAGGATAAGCGGTTTCCCATCCCGTCGCGAACAGTACATCGATGTCTTCTTTTTCGGCCTGACTCATAGGTAGACAGGGAACATCAATGTCAAAATGTTCTTTCAACAACTGGTGAGAATAATCAGCTGGCTGCCGCGAAATGCCCTCATAGATGAAAAAGTGATATTATGTCCACGCTCTTGCAACGATTTCGCAAAACGAGCGATTGTATGCTGACCACCACTACCAATACTGATGGGCGAAAGAACCCATCCAATATTCAACTTCGTTTTATTAATTTTCTTAGGCGCAATATACGGCTCAGTGACAAAGTCAGCTTTGACGACATCCTCCACAGATGTCATAACATCAATAGGGCGCTTCGGAATAACGCTTTGCGCTGCATGAGAACGCCTCAGCTTACGTTTCATAAAAGAAAGGCACCGCTCAAAAGTGACCTTGATTCCGTTGTGTCGAAGGTATTGAAAAAAACGCTGATATATTTCACTTCTAGTTCCCCCTAATCATATTTTTTAGCTTACGTCCAGGAGCAGTAATTGTCCTACCTATCCTCCAAGAACTAGATTTTTCCATTACTTCGATACGGTTTTCCATTACTTCGATACGTTTACGCAAAATATCATTCTGAAGGGAAAGATCATTCTGTTTTTTTGAGCGTCCTGAAGCTCCTCATCAAGATGCTGCCGAATTCTGCGCAGATCATCACATTGCTCCTGGAGCCATTTCTTATCGCCTTCCAAGAGAAGTTCGCGATTCAGGGAATGAAAACCTCTCGTAAAAAGCCTTATATACGATTCATTATCTGCAATGTGAGAAAAATCAACCGTTCGAAAAGAGCTATCACTATCAAAACCCGTGAAATTAGCAGCTTTTTCAATTAACCGTTCGCGTATTTTCAGATAAGACTCAGGATTTTTTTCGGTGCGTCAACATCAAAAAAAGTGAATAATCATTAAGATATTCTTCATCGGTCGCACTGTTCACCAGCTCAGCTAATCCTGCATACCTTTTTTTCGTCGTATTTACTTCGATCCTTGACTAAAAAGACTGGCGTCTCAAGTGCAAGCGCCGGAAGCATGGCATGCAATCTCGTAGAAATAACAGCAGCAGTGACTGATACAAATACAAGAAATACTCAGCCAACTGAAAACGATCATCTTGGCTCATATTTGCATCAAAATACGGCGATGCGTGTATGACCGAGCGACCGGTATGACTCTGAACCATCTCCACAACAGACTGAGGAACATCCACAGCTAAGACAAAATCACCTTTAGGAATACTTGGATCCCTCTGCAGAGTCAAAGTCATGCAACCAGAAAAATAAGACTCAACCCCATGTTTCTGTAAAAGCTCCAACGTTGAAAGATCTCTTGCCCCTACAGGACCGTGATCATTAAGATACTTAATACTCGTATCACTAAAAAAGTATCAAGAACCTTAGAATCAGCCTGATCGATATACATTGATACAGTAAGGGGAATCACTTTACCGGACTTTGGAGGCCACTGATATGGCGCATGCATAAACCAGCCGTTGGTGATTATTTTTGTCTCCTCATCAGGACAGTACTCACCTAGTCTGTCTCGGTCTATATAAGCATCTACAGATGGCAAAAACGCCTTGCCGCAATGCTCTGGATTTCATCCCCGATGTTCTCGGTCTCATATTTAAAAAGGCCGTATTTCATATTATCCCTCCATTGAAGACAGGACAAAATCGAAGTCAGGCTTCCAATTCTGACTCACGTCGACAGGAGCATGAACCTCAAACAACAATGCATTATTTGCCATTAGATAGTTTTCGCTTCTATCTTTCTTCTTCACTGCTACTTGCACTGAAAAAATACCATTAGAAAAAAATGTTATCCACAGAAAGGCGCAGATGTATATTTTCCCCTCGGAAAACGCGATTTTCTGATTAACGTGCTTAACATCGCTGGCGACACGAAAAACAATCTCTCCGACCTCGCTATTAATAACAAAAGTTAAAACCGCATCTTCTAAACTTCTCTTAGGAAGAATATCTAGATTGAAGATAAGCTCACTATCAGTAATCTCATGGGATATTCTGAAATCAACATTCTCCTTTCGCTGACGAGCTTCCTCTTCTTGCTCCGAAATCGACGCCTCAGTGTCACCACCAGAAAATTGAGATTCAAGGTTAGCGAGATCAAGACGTTGACTATTCAACTCTTGATAAGCTTGTGCGACTTCCAAGGGAGTGCCACCAATTTTAAGATCACCATCATGAATCAAAATAGCGCGATTACAAAAACGTTGCACCGAATCCATGGAGTGGGTTACGAGCACAACCGTCTTTTTTTCACGACGCAATTTAGCGAAATATGCATAACATTTACGCTGAAAAGCCTCATCTCCAACTGCCAAAATTTCATCTAGCAGGAGGATATCGGACTGAGCACGAATAGCCATAGAGAACGCCAAACGGACAAGCATGCCGCTGGAGTAATTCTTGATCTTCTGTTCCATGAACTGACCAAGTTCGGCGAAATCAACGATATCGTCATACATTGCGTCAATCTCTTTGGTTGAAAAGCCCATCAGAGCCCCATTGAGATAAACGTTATCATGTCCGGTTAGTTCAGGACTAAAACCAACACCCAATTCAATAAATGGCACCAAAACACCATTAATGTCGATACTTCCAGAATCAGGATAGTATATCTGTGCCATCAACTTCAGCAACGTGCTCTTCCCGCTGCCATTACGTCCTACGATTCCGATAAAATCTCCTTTGTTGATTTTAAAGGAAATATCACGTAGAACCTGATGTTCTTCGTACCCCTTTTTCCCACTTACAGCATTAAAGATCGCTTGTTTTAGACTAGAGGCTCTCTCAAGCGGCAACTTGAAGCTTTTGGAAACATCTTTGACTTCAATCGCAATATTGTCATTCATCGCTATCACTTACATCACCTCAGCGAATTGCTTAGAACTCTTGTTAAAGTACCAAGAACCGATTGCCAGTACTATCACAACCAGCGACAGTGGAACCAGGCCAATAAGCGGATTGTTCCACATCGACCAAAGCGTCTGTGTGTAATCTGTGACTAGGTTATACCGGATGTCTTGAATTATCTGAGCCGTCGGACTCAACATCATTAATTTTGCCATAAAAGGATGCGTGGCACTCACCATTGTTATTGGATAAATAATCGGGGTTGCATAGAAAAAAACAACTGCAAAGTCACTTCCCAAAGATATCCAACATCACGATACTTTACGAAGAGAGATCCTAAAAGAGGCCTATGCCCAATGCCAATAGATACATCTCAAGAATGTTCAATGGCAAAAAAAAAACACTGTCCAGCGAAACTTAACCCCTGTTAACAAGGCAAAAACAAAGACTACAACCAAGTTAAAGAAAAGATTAATTAACGCAGAGATTGTTCCTGACAGAACAATGATGTATTTAGGAAAATTGATTTTTCTAATCAAATCTCCACGCGAGACAATTGCCTGCAAGCCCTGTGTTGTAGCCTCCGCAAAGAAGTCCAAAAAGAAATACCAGCTAAAAGATACACAGCGTAGTTAGGGATATCCCTCCCATCGCCAGAAACTTCGCAAACACTATATACATAACCGCAAATAGCATCAGGGGCTTCAGAATAGACCATAAATATCCTAAAGCAGACTGCTGATAGCGTAATTTAAAATCTGTAACAGTGAGCTCGCGAAGAAGCACACGGTTACGTTTGCTAAACAAGTTCATACTTCCTCCAAATCGCAATTGAACTCAGATGCCAATCGTCAACTTACCGAAATCTTCCTAAATGTAAGGCTCACAGTCTCTAACCTTTCTTTGATCTGAGAATGATTTTGTCTTCAGCGACATCCTTAAGATGCTTACCATACGGACTCTTGCCGTACTTCTCAGCGGTCCGCCATCAACTGCTCACGAGTGATCCAACCATTCTCGAACGCAATTTCTTCGGCCACTGCAATCGGCAAACCTTGCGCCCTCTGGACTGTGCGCACAAACTCGCCAGCCTCAAACAGGCTGTCCATCGTGCCCGTGTCCAGCCATGCATAGCCACGACCTAACGTTTGCACGTTCAAAGAGCCGTCTTCGAGATACATCCTGTTGAGATCGGTGATTTCCAACTCGCCGCGCGAACTCGGCTTAATCTGCTTGGCGAATTCAACCACACGCTCGTCGTAGAAGTAGAGACCGGTCACCGCATAGTTGGATGCAGGGCGTTCCGGCTTCTCCACGATAGAAATGGCCTTCTTGTTCTCATCGAACTCGACCACACCATATCGCTCCGGATCGTCCACGTAATAGCCGAACACTGTGGCACCATGCTCTACAGCGACAGCCTTGCGTAAGGTACGTCCCAGACCGTTGCCGTAGAAGATGTTGTCGCCCAATACCAGCGCGCACGGCTCGCCGTCGATGAACTCCTCGCCCAGCAGGAACGCCTGCGCAAGCCCGTCCGGGTTCGGCTGGACCTTGTACGAGAAAGTCACGCCATACTGACTCCCGTCACCCAGCAGACGCTCGAAATTCGGCAGATCATGCGGAGTGCTGATAATCAGGATGTCGCGGATGCCCGCTATCATCAGGACGCTCAGCGGGTAGTAGATCATCGGCTTGTCGTACACCGGGAGCAGCTGCTTCGACGTGACCGTGGTCAACGGATACAGGCGGGTACCGGAACCACCGGCAAGGATGATGCCCTTCATAATCGTCCTGCTTTCTGACGTGTCTTTGGTAATAAGCGCTTCCAGCCTAGTAGGTCAATCCAATATTGAAAAACCGCGCAAAGGAGTCTGCGCGGTTTCATCGCATTATCAGGAAGCGTCTTCCCCTTGAATCACTCGGCCAGTTCCTTGGCGATGTATGCCTTCAGCGATTCTTCCCAGTCCGGCGCGTGGTATCCCGTCCCTTCGATCTTCCCGAGATTCAGGGCGGAATGGGTCGGACGCGGGCTGACCGGATCCTTCGCGTTGGCGAAGTACTCTTCGGTCGGGATCGGGCGCACCCTGTCACCGTTACCGTTGGTCTGGTCGAACACCGCCTTGGCGATATCGGCCCAGCTTTCCACGCTGCCGGAACCGGTCAGATTGTACGTGCCGTACCCGGCCTTGGAATCCAACAGGTGGAAGATCGCGTCCGCCATGTCCTTGGTGAACGTGAGGCGCCCGTACTGGTCGTCCACCACGGTGACCCCGTCCAGCGTGTCCCCGGGGTCGCGACGCGGTTCGACAGCATCATCATAGTCTTGACGAAGTTATGGCCTCGCCGATCACCCAGCTCGAACGCAGGATGTAATGGCGCGGGCAGTTCGTGACCGCGATGTCGCCCGCGGCCTTCGACTGGCCGTACACGCCGAGCGGCGCGAACGCCTCCGCCTCGTCGTGCAGTTCGCGCGATCCGTCGAACACATAGTCGCTCGACACGTGCACCAAGGTGATGTTGTGCTCCGCGCACACACGCGCCAGCAGGCCGGGCCCTGAGCGTTGGCCTTCCAGGCCAGCGCGCGCCCTTCCGCCGTCTCGGCCTTGTCGACCGCGGTGTACGCGCCCGCGTTGATGACCGTGCCGTACAGCGACCAGTCGAACCGGTCGTACTGGGCCGGGTCGGAGAAGTCGAACGTGTCGATGTCGTTGAACTCGAAACCCTCCAAACCATGCGCGTCCACGTAGGAGCGGATCGCGCGGCCCAACTGCCCGTTGCAGCCCGTCACCATCGTGCGGCGCGGCGCCATCGGCTTCGCGTCCTTCAGCATGGGATGGTGCAGATCCGCCTCGGAGCGTTCCGAGTCCTCCAACGGGATCGGCCACTGGATGTGCAGGTCCGGGTCGGCGAGGTTCACGAACGTGTATGTCTTCTTCTGTTCCAGGCTCCAGTGCGCGTTCACGAGGTACGTGTACACGGTGTCGTCCTCCAACGCCTGGAAGCTGTTGCCCACGCCACGAGGCACGTAGATCGCCTTCGACGGATCCAGTATGGTCGTGTACACCTGGCCGAACGAGTCGCCGGGGCGCAAATCCACCCACGCGCCGAACACGCTGCCTGAGGCGATCGAGATGTACTTGTCCCACGGCTCCGCGTGAATGCCACGCGTCACGCCCTTCTTCGCGTTGTAGCTGATGTTGTTCTGCACCGGCCCGAAATCAGGCAGGCCCAGATTCATCTGCTTCGCCCTCTGCCAGTTCTCCTTGAACCAGCCGCGGTTGTCGCCATGCACTGGCAGGTCGAACACGATCAGACCCGGGATGTTCGTCCTCTCGACCTTCAGTTCCTTCTCAAAATCCATGAGTCCCATTCCTTGATGTTGTTATTCTGCTCGGGCAATGATCTGCGGAATAAGGAAAAGCTCTTTTTGCAACGGTTCCTATTCCGCAGAAGCCCATTTCCTATTCTGGGATTTCCTATTCTGCAGAAAAGGGCGGCCCGGCTTACTGGCCCTGCTGCTTGTACCTGGCCTCGGTGGCGGCCTTCGCGGGCTCCCACCAGGCGCGGTTCTCAGTGTACCACTCGATGGTGGCCTTCAGTCCGGATTCGAAGTCGGTGTGCGTGGGCTTCCAGCCGAGCTCGGTCTGCAGCTTGGTGCTGTCGATCGCGTAGCGGCGGTCGTGTCACTGGACGGTCCTTGACCCAGTCGAACGCGTCTTCCGGCTGTCCCATCATCTTCAGGATCATGCGCAGCACGGTGATGTTGTTCTTCTCGCCGTTGGCGCCGATCAGGTAGGTCTCGCCGATACGACCCCGGGTCAGGATGGTCCACACGCCCGTGGAGTGGTCGTCCGTGTGGATCCAGTCGCGCACGTTCTCGCCCTTGCCGTACAGCTTCGGGCGGATGCCCTCGAGGATGTTGGTGATCTGGCGCGGGATGAACTTCTCCACGTGCTGGTACGGGCCGTAGTTGTTGGAGCAGTTGGAGATCGTGGTCCTCAAACCGTAGGTGCGGGTCCACGCGCGCACCAGCATGTCGGACGCGGCCTTCGTGCTCGAGTACGGGCTGGACGGATGGTACGGGGTGGACTCCGTGAACTTGGCCGGATCGTCCAGGGCGAGGTCGCCGTACACCTCGTCCGTGCTCACGTGGTGGTAGCGGATGCCGTATTTGCGCACGGCCTCGAGCAGGCGGAACGTGCCCTCCACGTTCGTCTTGAGGAACGGCTCGGGGTTCGCGATGCTGTTGTCGTTGTGCGACTCGGCCGCATAATGCACGATCGCGTCGTGGCCCGGCACGATCCTGTCGAGCAGCTCCGCGTCGCAGATGTTGCCGTGCACGAACTCGACGCGGTCCTCCGGCAGGCCCGCGATGTTCGCGATGTTGCCCGCGTAGGTCAAAGCGTCCAACACGGTCACATGCACGTCCGGGTGCTGGTCGACCACGTAATGCACGAAATTCGATCCGATGAAGCCACAGCCACCGGTCACGATGATGTTCTTAGGAGTAAAAAGTTCTTCAGTCACATGTGTAATAGTACTTTCTCTCTTAGTCAAAAGCACGCTGAACACTTCATTAGTGTCTAGTTCGAGCGGATAGTTGACGCATGTCCTGGGGCATGGCTGACAGGTGTTCTGGGGCGTGGCTGACAACGATGGGGTTGGCGGCTGTTGTGGTGTCATGGATACACGGCAGCAGTCCGGCACGGCCGGCGACAATCAGACCACGTCCTCGGCGCAACGCGGCGAGTACCTGCGCAACAAGGCCATCGCCGCCGCGATCGACGACGGCGAGAGCGTGGCCGGCGCGGCCCGGCGCTACGGCGTGAGCCGCCAGCGGGCGTGCAAGATCAAGCGACGATGGGACGCCGGCGGCGATTCCGGGCTCCTGCCCCGTTCCCGCGCCACACACACGATAGCCAACAGGACCGACGCCGTCCTGGCCTCACGGATCGTCGGACTGCGCAAACAACTGGAAAAGGACGGCCTGGACGCCGGAGCCGAATCCATCGCCGCCAGGCTGGAGCGCGAGGGCGTCAGGCCGCCGGCGAACTCCACGATCCGCCGCATCCTCGTGAGCGCCGGCCTGGTGCGCCCCGAACCCGGGAAACGCCCCAAGGCATCGTACACGAGGTTCGAGGCGTCCCTGCCCAACGAACTGCGGCAGTCGGACTTCACCCACTGGCCGATCGCCACGGTTCCGGGAGCCGTGGTCGTCTCCTGGCTCGACGACCACTCCCGCGACCTGCTGCACGCGCGTGCGTTCGCCACGGTGACGATGGACGACGTGGAGGCCGCGTTCCTTCAGGCGTGCGCCGAACACGGCATCCCCGCCAGGACGCTCACCGACAACGGCACCGTGTACGCCACCGGACTGATCTGTATTTCGTCAAATTGAGGTGGACGTGTTCGGCACTTAATCTGGACACCGTCGGCGTTCAACTTGGACACCGTCGGCGGTTGGTTCCTTGTTTTGTTGTTTGTTTGGTTTATTTCATGAGGGGTGTTTGTTCCGGTAGGATTCGCCGTGGAAGCGGAGGATCCTGCCGTGGTGGACGATGCGGTCGATGACCGCGGCGGCCATGTCCCCGTCGCCGAACACGTCGCCCCATCTGCCGGACTCGGGGTTCGAGGCGGAGATGACGCTGCGGGTCTCGTAGCTGTCCGCGCCGGCCTGGAACAGGAGCCTGGCGTCGATGTCGATGGGCAGGTAGCCGAGCTCGTCGATGATGACCAGCCCGGCCCTGCCTATCGACTTGAGCTCGGCGTCCAATCTGTTGTCGTCCTTGGCCTTCCTCAAGCGCATGACCGGGCTGGAGGCGGTGAAGAACCTGACGGGTATCATGCGTTGGCATGCGAGCATGCCGATCGCGATGGCCAGGTGGGTCTTGCCGCAGCCGACGTCGCCGTAGAGCACGGGGTCCTCGGCTACCGGTCGACGAATTCCAGGCTTTCCAGCTGTTCGCGTCCCCAGTCGGCGGGGAACGAGGCCATGCCCCCGGTCGTATCCCTCCAGGGTCTTGCTCTGGGGAACCCGGCCTGTTTGAGCAGCCGCCGCCGTTTGGATTCGGCCCGGCTCGCGTTCTCCTTCTCGAACAGGTTGGCCAGGAAGCCGAGCTGGCCGGGCGTGGCGTCCTCCGGGGCCTTCCCGGGCACGCTGTGTGTCAACGGCAGGTTGCGGGCGAGGCCCATGACCTGTTCCGGCGTGGCCTTGTCAAGAACGCGGCCGCCGCGCTGCCGCGGTTTTTGCTGGCTCATTCGGCCTCCTTCATGTATTTGTCGTAACGCTTCAAATCCTGCCCGCCTTCGGTTCCCGCACCCTCGAGGATGCGTTTGGCACATGTGCCGATCGCCGCGCGGTCGACGGTCCGTCCCGCGTTGATGACGGTTTCCACCGCTTTGACCGTGGCGGCGAACCCGCAGTCGGCGGCAACGGCTCGGATGTCGTCGAGCAGATCGGAGCGCGTGCGTGCGTCCATGCGGTCGAGCAGGGCTCGCACGGTTTCGGGGAAATCGTTCCTGATCGGGCTTTCGCCCCATATGCGGGGCTTTCGCGCGATGATCGCGAGCAGGCTCGCCGGATCCACCTGGGTTTTCGCCGAATGGCCCCAAATCCTCTCCGGCGTGGTGATCGTTTCGCCGTCGGGGCCCCGCGGTTCGATCTCGAAGACGCGCACCTCGGCCTGCAGGCGCATGGAACGCCATTTCGGTCCGGCCGGATACCGGTTCGCGTCGATCGTGGCGGCGCCGGTCTTGTCGGCCTTCACGCTCCTCCAGTCGCACGGGTCGAACCGCACGCCGGGCAATGGAAGCATGTGGTCCTTCTCCGCCTCGAACAGTTCGATCACCGGAACATCATGCCGGCAGTGATCCGATCCGGCGACGCGTTCGCACTCGTCAAGCCACACGCGCGTCAGCGTTTGGAAGCTCTCGGCCGACGGCATCGGCACCATCAGGTTGCGCCTGACGAAGCCGACGGCGTTCTCCACACTGCCCTTCCCGTGGCCGGAATACGGGTCGCGGAACCGCGGCTCGAACCCGTAATGCGCGCAGAACAGGGAGAACAAGCGGGTCCGGGCGGCCGTGCCGTCCGGCCTGCGATGGCCCACGCCGGTGGCGTTGTCGAACACCACCACCCTGGGCGCCATGCCCATGCGCTCGAAGATCCACAGCAAACCCTGGCGCACGCGCTCCGAGGTCTCGCCGGGAAGGGCGGCCACCCAGCGCATGTTCGAATACGGGAACGACACCACCAGGAAATGCGCCACGCGTTCGACTCCGGCGACCACGGCCCTGGCCTGGCCGAAATCGACCTGCGCGCTTCCCGGCGCCCACTCCAACTCGGCGAAGCCGTCCGACTCCATGCGATGCTCCGCCGCCAGCGCTTGACCCAGCGCTGCACCGACGAATACGAGCCCGTGAACCCGCACTCCGCCACGAGCCGCTCGTACACGCGCGTCGCGGTGTGGCGCTGCTTGACGGGCATGCGCAGATCCGCGGCCGGCCACCCGTCCACGACGGTACCGAATACCCCGCGTCGACCATCGACCTGCCCGCATGCCCCGAGCCAAGGGGCTCGGGAGAGTAATCCCCGTGGTTGGCGTACCTGGCCACGGTCGTGCGCGATACGCCGAGTTTCCGCGATATCTCCCTGTGGCTCAAGCCCTGGCGGTCGAGCTGCCTGATACGCCGTCGGACACACACCGGTGCCGTCATTTCCTTTCCTCCCGAGAACCATCAGTTTGGTTGACAGGCACTCGGGAATCTACCAAGGAACCGCACGATGCCGGTGTTCTCATTCCACCGGCGCCATCACCGCCGACACCGTCCAAATTGAACGCTCAGGGTGTTCAGGAACAAGTGCCGACAGTGAACACCTTTATTCGATCACACACACACTGATCAGCGCCACCCCGGGGCATTCCGAACGCACGCTCGCGCTGATGGGCGTGCGCCAGAGCAACGGACGGCCCTACCACCCCAGACGCAGGGCAAGATCGAACGCTGCCACCGCACCCTGAAGCAATGGCTCTCCGCCCGTCCCCTGGCGTCCTCGATCGACGAGCTCAACGAACAGCTCGCCGAATTCCAGCACGTCTACAACGAGGAGCGGCCGCACCGCGCGCTCGGCCGGCGAGCCCCCGGAGAAGCGTACCGTGCCAAGGGCAAGGCCCTGCCCGACCCCGAACTCGCGGCCAGGACGCAGACAAAACTCGACGAGCAGCGGCACCGCGAGACGACGGCCGGCAGCCCCGGGGCGACGCGCAGGAAGCCCATCCCCAAGGACGAACGAGCCGAACCGGCGCGAGTGGACGTCACCATAGGGCCCAGAATCCACAGGATCGACAGGCGCGTCTGCGTCACGCAGAACAACATCGCCGGCAAACGCCGGATCTTCAACCTCGGCAAGCACAACGCAGGACGCATGGCCGAACTGCTCATCGACCACGGCCGGCGTCGCCACCGACCTGGAGACCAGCGAGATCCTCGTCGACCAGACGCTCGACACCACCCGAGAATACCAATACCGCAAGCCGGCGAACGATGTCAACGATGCCCCACGACAGATGTAAAGCATGCCTCAGGAGACCCGTCAACTATGCCCCAAGACATCACACAAATTTTATGCAGCAAGGTGATTGAGAAAATGAGACTGTTTTGCTATAACTACTATGGAAAGATCTGTAAGGAGGTGTGGTAATGGCAAAAAACAAACTGGTTGCCCCAGTTGTTAAATGGGTTGGCGGAAAACGCCAGCTTTTAGATGAAATTACGCCTTTGCTTCCAAAGCGGATCACTTCTTATTGTGAGCCATTTTAGGTGGCGGTGCTGTTTTTTTCCATTCAGCCATCTAAAGCTATCGTCAATGACTTAAACGGGGATTTGGTAGCTGTTTACGAAACAATTCGTGATGACCTCGAATCTCTGCTTGAAGATTTGAAAAAACATGAAAACACTTCAGAGTATTTTTATGCACTGCGAGATATGGATAGAGATAAGGAAGCATACCAAGCGATGACGAAGGTTGAGCGAGCTTCCAGATTGATCTATCTTAACAAAACTTGTTTCAATGGGCTTTTCCGGGTTAATTCTTCTGGTGAGTTTAATTCTCCGTTTGGTCGCTACAAAAAACCCCAATATAGTTAATGAGCCTGTTCTTCGGGCTGTTAGCAGATATTTTGCATCAAGCAATATCACATTTTACAGTGAGGATTTTGCTGAAACTTTGAAACGAGTAAATAAAGGCGGTTTTGTATATCTTGATCCCCCATACGATCCTGTTTCAGATACAGCAAGTTTCACAGGTTATAACAAGGGCGGCTTTGACCGAAACGAGCAGATTAGATTGAAGCAGTGCTGTGATGAGCTGACGAAGCGTGGAGTAAAATTCATGCTTTCTAACTCGGCCACCGATTTTATCAAGGATTTGTATAAGGATTATGATATTACAATCGTAAAGGCAAAGCGAGCAATCAACGCAGATGCAAGCAAGCGAGGGGCAATAGAGGAGGTGCTAATCAGAAATTATGGGACTGAATGATACTGCTTGGCAAGCCCTCTTTGACAAGTACGATATTCTTGATGAAATCCAAAGGAGTGGTCAATTTGTAATATCGGCAAACCAAATCAAAGAATTTCGTGAGCCGAGGCTAATGACTAAGTTTGACCACAAAGTTAATCTCCCAACTGTTTTTGCAGACAACGGATTAGCGATTTTGCCTATCACTCGTGGCGATTATGTTATTTCATCATTCTCTGCATATAAAGAATTTGAACCCCTGTTGCTGATGCACAGAGAATTTCAATTCCTGCTCATATCCAAAGCCTAATGCCGCAGTTTCTTGTGAGCGAAGCCATTGCTTTGAATTGTGCAAATGCTTGTGGCATATTGAGTGATTTTTTGGAAGATGATGCTCTCGTGTCAACAGTAAGCGGTCGCATGAGTTCCGGTGGTTTTGGCTTTAATATTGAAACAGACACCGGCACTAAATATGTCGCTGTATCAAATTCTCAAATAGAGATTGATGCCGCATACGAGGGAATTGACTATCTTTCTCTTTTTGAAGCGAAACGGGACTTGTCTGATGATTTTCTTGTAAGGCAACTCTACTACCCTTTCCGTGTATGGAGTAGCCGAGTAACCAAGCCGGTCAAGCCTGTGTTCCTCATCTTTTCAAACGGTATGTTTAACTTGTACCAATATCAGTTTGACGATCCTCAAAACTATAATTCGCTTAGACTGGTAAAGCAGAAGAATTATGTGATCGCAACTGAAATCTGCTTGTCAGATATTGAAAACCTTTTGACAACTGTTCCGTTGGTAACTGAGCCTGGAATTTCATTTCCCCAAGCTGACCGTATGTCCCGGATAGTAAACCTTATCGAGTTGTTAAATGAGAAACCGATGACAAAGCAAGATATAACATCGGAATACGCATTTGATGAGCGGCAGACAAATTATTATACTGATGCAGGACGATACCTTGGGCTTATCGACAAAGGGCATGACGAAGATGGGAACATTCTTTTCCAGTTGTCTGCCCGTGGACATCATACAATGGGGTTGGAGTACAAGGAACGCCAACTTGCTTTTTTGTGACACAGATATTGATGCACAAGGTATTCAACGAAACCTTAAAACTACATCTACAATGCGGAGAAATGCCGGATAAACATACCATCATCAAATTATGAAGAACTCAAGCCTATATCATGTTGAAGCTGACAGCACATATTTACGGCGTTCTTCCACAGTCATAGGTTGGATAAACTGGATTTTGGGAATTGTTGAAGAATAACTCTACGCTGAAAAGGAGGTGGAAAGCATGGCAGACAATAAGCAAAGACCAATTATTCAATCAATTGGATACAACGGTAGCGAGCCTACTCGTATTTGCCCTCACTGTGGCAAAGAAAAACCGTTGAGCGACTTTGGTTATAGAAAAAATGAAGAAAGGCGAAAATGGGCAAGTTAGAAACCAGTCTTGGTGTAAAGATTGCCGATAAAACGAATGACAGACCGTCTACCGTAAAAAGGTAGGCGGTCTTTTCATATCCAAAACAAAATCATAGGAGGAACGATATGCCGAGAATACAACCGACCACCCTTGCAGAATGTAACGCCGAGTTGGAGCTTGCACAAAAGCAGCTACGGAGGACGAGGGAAAGGACTTTCTGTATCACATCGCAAAGAGTACGGAAGCACAGGAGTATTTGAAAAAACGAGCCGAGGGGGTGGGAGCCGGATAATACCCTTGGTAACAAGGGCGCACTTATACACCCTTGCGGGTGTCGTGCGCTCTGCCGAGGGCTTGTGGGCGCATGGAAGTTCCCACGCACCCACATTGGCGGCTTGCGCCGCACAGGGAAAACTGCATTTTCCCTGCGACAGCCTTTGCTGTCTACCCTTTTGCGCCCCACGAAACGGAACACCTTGCTGCGGCAAAGTGTTCCGTTTCATGGGGCTGAATTTCAAGGATCGGAGGTAAACCGTTATCGCAATCTATCATTGCAGCATCAAAATCATCAGCCGGGGAAACGGCAAGTCAGCCGTTGCAGCAGCCGCCTACCGAAGCGGCGAGAAAATCACAAACGAGTGGGACGGCATGATCCATGACTACACCCGAAAGCGCGGCATCGTCCATTCGGAAATCCTGCTACCGCCCAACGCGCCCCCGGACTTTCAAGACCGGGGAACGCTTTGGAACAGCGTGGAGCAAATTGAAAAGGCGTGCAACTCCCAACTGGCGCGGGAATTGGAGGTTGCACTGCCCATAGAGTTATCCAGAGAGGAACAGGTACGGATTGTCCGTGCATACTGTTCCTCTCAATTTGTTTCCAGAGGAATGTGTGCGGACTTCAACATTCACGACACAGGCAGCGGCAATCCGCACGCCCATATTCTTCTCACCATGCGCCCAATGGACGAACGGGGCAAGTGGCTTCCGAAGTCCAAAAAGGAATATGTGCTGGACGAAAGCGGCGAGAGAATCCGGGAATCGCCTATCCAGACGTGGCCGCGAAGCCTGACGACGAGGTGTATTCGATGCTGTTCCCCGGCAGGGGCGAACGGGAAAGCGTGTGCGAACAGCCCGACTGGGCCGGGATTCACCGCGAGCTCGCCCGCGTCGGCGTGACGCTGCGCATCCTGCATGGCGAGTGCGCCGCGATGAATGCGCCAGCGCCGGCAGGCCGCGCATGGGTTACGGCCGTTTCTGCAGGCAGTACGCCGCGTATGTGGCGAGGACCGGTGTAGCGAGCAGGGTCGAGCACAAGGCCGGACGGACCATCGAGGTCGGCTGGGCCGGCAAGACCATACAGATCGTCGGCCCGGTCACGGGCGACGAGTCCAAGGCGTGCCTGTTCGTCGGCGTGCTGCCGTTCAGCCGGTACGCGTTCGTGGAGCCGACGCTCGACATGGGCCAGAACGCGTGGCTGCGGTGCCACGTCGCGATGTACGAATGGTTCGGAGGCTCCACGCCGCGGCTGGTGTGCGACAACCTCAAGACCGGAGTGGTCAGCCATCCGCGCGAAGGCGAGGCCGTGCTCAACGACGCGTACCGTTCCATGGCCGAGCATTATTCCGCCGCGATGATACCGGGGCGCGTGCGCAGGCCGAAGGACAAGCCGTCCGCGGAGAACACGGTATGGCACGCGACCATGGCGCTGGCCGGCGTGATGCGCGATCGCTCTTCCGGATCGCTGGACGAACCGCGCGCCGCCGTCCGCGCATGGCTGGACGAGTGCAATTCCCGTCCGTTCCAGAAACGCGACGGGTCCAGGCGTTCCGTGTTCGAGTCCGAGGAGAGGCCGTTGCTGACGCCACTGCCGGAAACGGCGTACGAGGTGGCGGACTGGATCTACGGCAGGAAGGTGCGGCCCAACTGCCATGTCGCGTACGCGCGCAACTGGTATCCCGTCCCGTACGCGTACGCCGGGGCCACCGCGGACCTGCGCGTCGGCGCCGGCACGATCGAGGCGTGGCACAGGGGATCCGGGCTCTGCACGCACCGGCTCCTGCCATCCACGGCCGTCAACCGGTACAGCACAAACGAGGCCGACCCGCCCGGGAAGACCGTATGGAGGCAGCGGGACCGGGAACGCTGCGAGAAGTGGGCGCGGCGGGTCGGTCCGGACTGCGCCGACGTCGTCGGGAGGCTGTTCGCCGCGCAACGGTTCGATGATCAGGGCGTGGAGCCCGCGCTGGCGGTGCCGCGCCTCTCGAGGTGCTATACCGAGCGGCGTCTCGAACGCGCGTGCCCGCTGGGCCCTGCGGCCGGTGACGTCGCCGCGGTACTCGCACATCAGGCCAATACCTGAGACCGGCCAGGACATGACGGGCGAACCGGTCGGAACCGCTGATGCCGACGCCGCCGATGGCGGCTGGGTACGCGGCGGCGACTACTACGCGAACATGGGCAGGTGAGCGTGATAATCATCGATTCCGGGACCAAACGCAAACTGCGTGAGATGACGTCCGAACTGCTCGAAGCGTTCGAGCGCCTCGACGAACGGACCGTCATGCCCCTGAGCCATGCCGAAGTGGTCGGGCTCGCGGTCGACAACGCGTACGGCGGATACGCCGACGCGAAGATACAACGCCTGGTCAAACGGGCCGGACTGCGCTACCCGCAGGCGGACCCGCGCACCATCGACCTCGCCGAGGAGCGCGGCCTCGACCGCGGCGTGCTCGCCGGACTCGACGCCGGCAACTACCTCGGACAGCGTCTGAACGTCGCGTTCCAGGGAGCCACCGGATCGGGCAAGCCGTTCCTCCTATGCGCGTTGGTGAAATCCGCTTGCAGGGGACGCTACCGCGCCTGCTACGCGCGCATGCCCGACCTCGCGGAACAGGTGGAGGCGGCCGCGCTCAAGCCCGGAGGCCCGGCCAAGCTCGTGCGCAAGTACTCCGCGTACACGCTGCTCGCGATCGACGAATGGCTCGTGGACAAGCCCGACGAACGGTTCGGACGGTTCCTGCTCGAGCTCATGGATCTGCGCTACGACAACGCCAGCACCGCGTTCGCCACCCAGTCGGCGACCAAGGAATGGCACAGCCGTCTCGGCGGCGACACCATCGCCGACGCCATCCTCGACCGCATCGTGCACAACACGGTATGGATCGACACCGGCGAGTCCAACATGAGGCAACGGCACGGGCGGTCCATGCTCGAATCCTGACCATAGAGGGGGTCAGCGGCCTTGATCCAGTCCGTCACTGGCCTTCTCTGGCAATAACGGTGGACTTGAGGGGGAATAATCAGTGGCCTTGAAAACCACAAATACTCACCCTGTAGAGGAACTGGAAAAAAGAGACGTTTCAGATAAAAAAGGTTCTGCCCACAAATCAAAGAGACAATGAACAACTAAATGATGAGAAATAATAAGGATAATTGCAATTATCCGGAGAAGCTCCAGCCCGGATTCTCTGTTTTTCTGCCTTCATCTGTTATTTGATTTCTGAACGGTTGTCATGTCGTTCTGCTCAACGCGATCAAATATAGGTCTTACTTTCTATTACCTTTTTCCACCCTATTAAAAGGCATACACACGGAAATAATCAAAAGTACTGGTGCCGAAAAAACTAGAGGAAGAGCATATCTTGCACTCTCATTCACGGGAGACAACAGGCATACGCAGAAAATCAGAACACAAGGAACCATTGCAATTAATAGCATATAATTACGCTTAAAGCAAGCCAAACATGCAGCAAGACATCCAATCCAAAAATATGTTCCTGGTTTTACAATCAGACTTACAACTGGAATTTTATACAGATTCTCAAATGACTGTAAGAATTCCTCACGCAAATTCTCTGCTTTTTCCTTGATATGTCGGATACAATTCTCCGTTTGGAACCCCCATATACTGTTTCCACCCACTAACTGTCTGAGGATTCATCCACTGGAAACTGTCATACACAGATCCCTGCCCAATGCTTGCCCTACATGGGTAGAAGAAACCAAACGTTCCAGAAAATGTCGCCGACAGATAGGTATCTGGATGCAGAACAAGATGACGACCCCACACCTTCAGAAATGCTCTCAACGAAAAAATCTTTTCTGAAAAGAACTTTCACAGGATCAACGAGTTCGGGCGAATATTTAGCGCCAAGATCACTCCATAGCGTATCATCTACAAGCATCTCGTTTAACTTTTTCTTTTCATCAGCCGTAAACGAAGATGGATTATCCCGAACCTCCCTCGAAATCTGCTGAACAGGAATCGTTAACATTTCAATACGACTCCCCTTCTGCGGATTAATCAATGCCAAGCTCATCAATGACGCAACAGCAACGACACCAACCAAGCCCACGGAAAGAAAAGTGTAAAATTTCTTTTTATCTTTCACCTGAGCAAAAGAAACAAGAGCGGCACATGCAATCGCAATAATTAAACCCTCATTGCGGAAGACACTCATCACCATAAAGGCACAAGAAAAGAGGACGACAAATGTCCTCTCATTTATCACTTTCTTGTCACCGATCACTTCCACGAGTAAAACCGTCATCACCGCAATCGCGGCAGCATAAGGTACATCTTTTAAAACAGACAATGAGTACAGCGGGAAAAGTGGGTTCAGCGCGGAAAAACCAACAAGCGCACACCACAAGCAAAAGACTCGATTGCTCCCCTCTTCACCTTCTGCAACAAGCAGGCGCTTATATGCAAACCATGCTATAAACGCTAGAACAGCGGAAACAAGCAGTACTTGAATACTCGTGTAGATAAGGAACTGGAAATTTGTTCCCAACGGTTTCCCAATTGAAAATAAAACACCAATAACAAGAGTTGCCAAGACAGGATGCTGAGAATTATATGAAGTGTAGCCATAAAACTGCGACAGCTGCCAGAGGCTATCATAAAACCCTAGTCCCGGCGCAAATATCGCATAATATGGAATCCAAGCAACAATAATCAGCACCCAAGCAGAAAAAATGGATGACGTACTTTCCTGCAGCTCTTCGACAGTTCCGATTCTTTAGGCACATTTATACGAGAAAGAACCGCGTACATAATCCCAAATGCTATTAACGAGATAACGCAGAATGAGATAAACGCCTTGTAGGTATCAAAAAATTGAAAACTATACGTTTTAGAAAAAGAGTATCCTAATACCATTAAAAAGGAGAATAGTAAAAAAAAAGACCTGAGAAGATCATTTTCCTTCGGAAACTCACAACATGTTTTTCCAAAATTCTCTCATTCCATTCTCTCTTAAAATAGAGTGGCGCATAGAGGTACATCACCCACTATGCGCCACTCTATTGCTTACTTCTCTTCGTGATACTCTTTGTCAGTGTTCACATTCCAGATGTTCTTCTTATCTTCACGACCGCTCTTGATGTTACCGACCGCTTCAAAAGCAGTAGCCATGGAATGATCCATATTGTTGTAGCGGTGTTGGCCATTACGTCCAACGCAATACAGGTTTCCGAAGGAATCCAGCCACTTCACCAGATTATCGATCTGATACCAGGTATCGAAATAAGCAGGATATGCCTTTTTTACGCGTTCGCGATGAGAATCCTGAATATCGTTCTTTGATGCGATAATTCCCATCTTCACAAGCTCATCAGCTGCGAAATCAATGCACTCCTGATCTGTCATTTCCCAGAAAGCATCGCCTTCATTGCAGAAATACTCCAGACCAATCCAGACCTTATTGTCGACATCCTGAACCAAGTACGGGCTCCAGTTGTTGAATACCTGAATACGTCCAACCTTCACGCTGGTATCCTGCACATAAATCCAGCAGTCCGGAACGATTTGCGGGTTGCCCAAGGTCGGAATATTCGTTTCGTTCTCGAGGTTCAGGTGATCGACAAGGAAACCAACCGTCACGAAATCACGATACGGAAGACCATCGGCAATCTTCTTCATATCCGACGGAACCGGCTTCGTGGCTTGGTTTCCTTCCGCGATGGAATTAACCAGGTCCTTCACAGGCATGGAGGAAATAAACTCATCACCGGCAAGGATCTGCTCATGCCCTTCGCTATCGCGATAAACAACAGAAGCGATCTTTCCTTCGTCCGTTTCGTTAATCTTCACAACTTCAGCATGCTTAACAATATGCGCGCCAAACTCTTCATCATGCTTAGCGACGGTTTCCCACAGTTGGCCTGGACCGAACTTCGGATACCAGAACTCTTCAATCAATGAGGTCTCACCCTCACCGGCCTTCTTCTCCTTGCCAACAAGCTTGCCCCTAAGCATCCTTAAGCACCGCCATAATGCTGATGCCCTTCACACGCTGCGAGCCCCAATCAGCGGAAATAACAGACGGGTGACGCCCCCAAAGCTTCTCCGTATATCCTTCGAAGAACATTCCGTAGAGGGCTTTACCAAAACGATTGATATAGAAGTTTTCCAGATTATCTTCCGGAAGCTTATGAATAAAGGGACTTCAGGTAGGAGAAACCCACTTTCATGGTCTGAATAAAGCCCATATTCTTCAGGGTCTGCGGTTTCAGGCTCACAGGGTAATCGAAGAACTTGCCATGCCAGTAAATACGGGAAACACGGTGACGCTTCAGCATTACTTCGTCTGTTTTCTCCGGATCGCCGCCAGGCTCCATGTCATGAGCACGGTTCAACTTCTTATCGTCATAAGACGGAGCACCCTGCAGAGGAAGAATGGTCTTCCACCAATTCATCACACGGTCATCCTTCGAGAAGAAGCGATGGCCACCGATATCCATACGATTCCCGTTGTGGCGCACAGTACGGGAAATACCGCCAAACTCGCCGGAAGCTTCAAGGACGGTGACATCATACTGCTCAGAGCCATTATCCTTAAGAAGTTCGTAAGCCGCAGTCAAGCCAGCGGGACCGCCGCCGATAATTACAATGGATTTTTTAGCCATTATGAAATAATCCTTACCTGCATAAAGCTGGTATCAACTCTTTACGGAAACAAACTCTACTACAGAGTCAAAACACCTTTCTAATGTGCGTAAATCGACCCTTTCTGGAAATCCTGCCTCCAGATCGAGCCCAGATTACGCTCCTCCGAAACCGGGCCTCCAAGCTTTGAGAAACCACCCTTAGCGTAGTACTCTTCTCGCAGATTCAGCATCACGATGTGCTTCTCGGAAGCCCCGTTACGGGCTCCACACATCACCGTTCTCGCAACGCTGACGCCAATAACCGTTACCCATGTTCTCCTCGTTCGCCACAGGCGCGCCCAACCAGGAGAAACCACGATGCCGGTTCCATGAATCACGCAGATCGAACTTGATCACGAAACGATAATCCGTGCCGTCCTTGCTCCACACATCGCCATACTGGAAACGCTGGCGCCACCAGCCACGCCCATGTTCTCCTCATCGGCCACGGGACCGCCCAACGACGAATACCCGCCATTCTTATAGAAAGAATCACGCAGATTCAGCATCACGATGTACTTCTCGGAAGCCCCGTTACGGGTCCACACATCACCGTTCTCGCAACGCTGACGCCAATAACCGTTACCCATGTTCTCCTCGTTCGCCACAGGCGCCCAACCAGGAGAAACCACGATGCCGGTTCCATGAATCACGCAGATCGAACTTGATCACGAAACGATAATCCGTGCCGTCCTTGCTCCACACATCGCCATACTGGAAACGCTGGCGCCACCAGCCACGGCCCATGTTCTCCTCATCGGCCACGGGACCGCCCAACGACGAATACCCGCCATTCTTATAGAAAGAATCACGCAGGTTGTACAGAACAATACGGCTTTCTTTCGTTCCATGAGACCAGATATCGCCATTTTGGAAGCGTTGATATTTCCAATCATTCGACAACTTTTTCTCATCTTCGATCGGATATCCCAAGACGCCGTGCTCATAATTGCGACGAGCCCATTCCTTGCGTATTGTTCCAGTCGTATAGTGCGCGCCTGTTGACGGAGTCCAGGAAATCGCACCATTCTCAAAATTCTGATAGCAGTTCACCCTGCCCTGAGTCCAATCGCAAACTTCATTCGCAATTGGTTTACCAATAACGCTTTTCTCTGCGCCAATAGAGCGCCACTCAACTCCCATGTCTCCCTTAACCTCATAGGAAGTTGCGTTGTTACTATTGTTCTTATCTACATACTCCTTGTTCCCAAACGCATTCATATCCACATTGCCCTGATGCCGCCCACTTTGCCGGAGCTGGTGTATTGCCATCCGCGACTGTTGGTCGGGAACGAGTCGAATCCCATGCGAGCGCCGTACTGCGCCACCCACGTGGTTTTGGCGTAAATGTCGGCATGTTTTCAGCGGCCCCTGCAGGTAGCTGGTGTACGAGTAGACGCCCAGGTTCTTGTATCCGGCGGACTGCAGCGCGCCGTACCAATTGTTGACGATATCGTTGTACACGTTCGGATCGGTGGGCGGCTGATGCCCCTTCCACGTCCACTTTTCCAGGTCGTAGTACACGGGGTACGCCAAGTCGCTCGCGCGCACACCGAATCGCTTGAGTTTGGCGACCACGCCGGCACCTTCTTCTTTGGCAATCGACGGAGTGTCCGCGTAGGAATACCAGTAGATGCCGAACGGGATGCCAAATCGCTTGCATTCGGAAATGTTACGTTGTGCTTTCTTGTCGGCATTGTTGCCCCAACCGTAGCCGAGGCGGATGATCACGCCTTCCACGCCGTCGGCTTTCGCTTTGGCCCAGTCGATGTCGCCTTGCCATTCGGAAACGTCGATCACGCCTTTGGCTTGCTGCACGAACAGGTTGTTCTGGTAGTCGAAGAAGGCTTTCGTATTGTTGTAAGTGCCCCAGTGCGCGCCGTATTCATTCCCTTCGAATTTGGAGAGCTGTACGTTCGCGTCGGCTACAGCATTTTTGACATCTTCCGCACTTACCGGAATGAAGGATTCGCCGTTGGTTTTGGCGAGCGTATCCGGCTGCTGATCCTGCGTACCGACCAGTGTCGCATCGGTCACGGTTTCGCCGGTTTCAATATTCTTGACCTCACCTTCGGGGGTAACGGCCAGGTCTTCCGAAACCACGGTGGCATCGTCGGAAATCTCGTCACTGACGGTATCCGGAAGTTTCGCATTCGGATTGTCAGGCATGCCGTCTTGCGACTGCTGGTCGCCCGTCTGATCGTCAGACTGATCGTCAGACTGCACAACAACGCCATTATCTGCAGTAACGGGACCGCTCTGTGCAACAGCATCCTCAATCGCGATATCCTGCAATGCGTAAGCCGGCGTAACCGCAACGGAAGCCGTCAACGCAACCGCAGACAGCGCAGTCGCAATCTTCAAAAGATGATGTGGCGAAACCATTCGTCAGCCTCTCTCGAATAAAGTCATCAAACCCAAATAATTCGGCGCGAACGCCCTAATCGCCAACTCTAACCGCACCCTGCTACCCACCTGGCTGGCGGGATACTCCTACACGATGTATCTGGTGCATTGCCGCTGTCCAAGGTGCTGATCGGCGCGGATTCCCGCGCCCACGGACGGATGGTCGTACGCGGGCATCAGCGTGCTGATGTTCGCCGCCACGCTGCTCGCGGCGTTGGCGTTCGCGGTGGTCGCCGACACCGTGGTGCTCAAGCCCTTGCAACGGCTGCTGCGCAACGTTGACCTGCCGCGGAAAGGCCGCCTGTAGAGGCGGTCGCTTCACTGCCCCTGCGCGCGGTAGCGGGCCTCGGTGGCTTCCTTGGCCGACGCCCACCAGTCGCGGTGTTCCGCATACCAGTCGATGACGTTGCGCAATCCGCTAGCGAAGTCGGTGTGCATCGGCGACCAGCCCAGTTCGGCGCGCAGTTTGGATGCGTCGATCGCGTATCGTCTGTCGTGCCCGGGCCTGTCGCGCACCCAGTCGAACGCATCTTCCGGCTGGCCCATCAGCTGCAGGATCATGCGCAGCACGGTGATGTTGCTCATCTCGCCGTCCGCTCCGATCAGATACGTTTCGCCGATGCGCCCGCGGGTGAGGATCGCCCACACTGCGCGGGAGTGGTCTTCCGTATGTATCCAGTCGCGCACGTTCTCGCCGGTGCCGTACAGTTTCGGCCGCGCGCCCTCCATGATGGAGGTGATCTGCCGTGGAATGAACTTTTCCACATGCTGGTACGGGCCGTAGTTGTTGGAGCAGTTGGAGATGGTGGCGCGCAGACCGTATGTGCGCACCCATGCGCGCACCAGATGGTCGGACGACGCCTTCGAGGCGCTGTACGGGCTTGAGGGACGGTACGGCGTGTCTTCCGTGAAACGCGCCGGATCGTCCAGCGCCAGATCGCCGTATACCTCGTCAGTGCTGATGTGGTGGAAGCGCACGTCGTGTTGCCGGGCGGCCTCCAACAGCCGCATCGTGCCTTCCACGTTCGTGCGGATGAACGGTTCGGGATTGGCGATGGAATTGTCGTTGTGCGATTCCGCGGCGAAGTGGACGATGGCGTCGTGACCGGGCACGATACGCTCCAATAGCGCGATGTCGCAGATGTCCCCTACGACAAGATCGACCTGCGACGGCGGCAGGCCGGCGATGTTCTCCGGATTGCCGGCGTACGTCAGCTTGTCGAGCACGGTGATGTGCGCGTGTGGATGGTTCCGCGCCACGTATCGCACGAAGTTCGCGCCAATGAAGCCGCATCCGCCGGTCACTAGAATATTACGCGGCTCGAATACGCCGCTGCACGCCATGCTGTTCACCATTCCAGCATACCGTCGCATGCCAACGGCTGCGGCGTTCGGGTCCGGGCGCGGACGCTATCTTGCACGGATTCACCGGTAATGAGTCCAAGGAGAGGGCTTTGGCCCCAGCTTCCTCCCTCGCCGGCGGGCAGCACGCGCATCGACAATCCGCTCTCATGAGCCCGCACCGCCGTCATCAGGACTGCGGCAGCAGAATCTCCGTGGTGGAGGCGCCGTCCTCGGAGTTGCGACTCAGGTAGCCGCCCGCAGCCTCGATGATCTGGTCGATGTGGACCAACCCGAAACCGTGCCCCTCGTCGGATTTGATGGTGCGGAAGCGCCCACCGACCTTGCGCTGCTTGCCGCCCGAGGAAGCGTTGGTGAACGAGATGTACAGCTGCGTGTCCTTCATGTCCATATACACGCGAATCATGCGATCGGCTTCAGGTAACCCGTCGTTGGCCTCGATCGCGTTGTCGAACAGGTTGCCGAGGACGCAGCACAAATCGAGTTCCGAAATGCGCTGCTTGATCGGAATATGGGTATGGGCGTCCACGCGCACGTCGATGCCAGGCGCCTGCGCAAGCGACATCTTGCTGCTCAGAATCGCGTCAGCCATCGCATTGCCGGACTTGATCGGGGTATCCAACGCCTTCATCGTCTGAAGGTGATTACGGTAGTCATGCCGCCACATGCGCATCTGACGGTACATGTTCTCGACCTCGCGGTAATGCGTGTCGACCAGCTCGCGCTGATATGCCGCAATGGCCCTGTCGGCCTTGCCTCGCCCACGGAACCACATCGTGCCCCTCCTTTGCGTTCTGCCCCGTCCAGCCGGGGACGGCTTTCCGGCACCCTGCCGGCCGTGAGCCGGCCATGCGTAGTCTTGTCTGGTCTATGATTGCCCGATTCAACGGCTCGTACGCCCCACGAGGCAGTGGCAGCGTCGTCCCGTCGGTCAATTGCACGGACGACCTGCCCACGCAGCGGATTCGCCGCAGGTTCACGATCATCGCACGTCCCACCCGGCAGAATCCGTCGCCGAGCTCGGCCTCGAACTCGCCCAGCGGGCGTTCACCGTATAATCCCGGTCGACGTGCACCGTCACATAATTACGGCGCACGTCAAGATAGCGGATGTCGGCCAGCGGAATACGCATCAGCCCTTCCGCGCATTGCAGATCAAGGCACCTGGAATCGCGGCGCATGCGCACGACCGCCTTGTCGAGCACGTCGAACAGCTTGGCCGCATCCACCGGTTTCATCAGATAATTGAGCGCTTCAACGTCGTATCCTTCGGCGATGTAATCCGAATACCCAGTGACGAACACGATCTGCATCGTGCCGCCCGCCTTGCGCACGGCCTTCGCCAACGCCACGCCGTCCATCGAGCCCATTTCGACGTCCAGCAGCAGAATATCGACGTCACGCCGCCGCTCATAGCGCGTCAGAAACCGCTCTGCCGACGGGAATACGTCTATCTGGCTCCAGCTGCCGAGTGGCCGCCCATGATGCGGTCAGCGAGCGCACGTACTGGGCGTCGACATCGCTGTCATCGCATATCGCAACGTGAATCGTCATCACGACATACGAAATCGCGTCAATGCGGCCTACCACCGGCCAGCAGCGACGAAATCCGAAAATCATGCCTTCTTGGGCTTGAGCGCGGCCGGCATGGGCATGGGAATCGGCTTGCGCGGCATCGGCTTGGGCTTCGGGCCTGAGATTCAGGCGCCTTCACGGTACCGGCATTTCGCCACTGGTCGCCTTCGCCGCAGCCTCGGCAGCCCACTTGGCGTACTCGTCAAGGTCATCCTCAGCGACGGATCCCTGCGTATTGTCCACGGCGGCGTTCGCATCATGAGAATACGAAGCCTCGATATCGGCAAACGGATCGGGCGACCCCTCGCCCGGCTCCTGCGTGCTCAGCTCCTTGGCGAGCTCATCGTAATCGGTATCGGTGGTCAGGTACTTGAGCTTCCGGGCTATTTTCTGCTGTTTTGCTTTCTGACGTCCGCGGCCCATGTGACCCCCTGGCATGTAAATGTAACTATCAATTCATCACATAAGAGAGTACCACTTGTTATGAGAGAAATGGTTGTCTGCTTGGACTTTTACGATAAAAGCGATATTTTCGGCGTTTTGAAGCAAGCAAAGGGCGACTTATGACGGACCAAGAACAGCAGCAACTGACCGCAGCGGGCAACGAAATGAGCGCCAGCTTCCTGGCCGCGAAGAAGCGTTCGGACGCCACGCTCGCCAAACTTGAGGCCGAGCCGGGCAAGTTCACGATGCTCACCGGTGACCGCCCGACCGGCCGCCTGCACCTCGGCCACTACTTCGGCTCCATCAAGGAGCGCGTGGCCATGCAGAACCGCGGCGTGAACACCAACATCATCATCGCCGACTACCAGGTCATCACCGACCGCGACACCACCGAGCACATCCAGGACAACGTGCTGAACCTCGTGCTCGACTACATGGCCGCCGGCATCGATCCGAACAAGACCATGATGTTCACCCACTCCGCCGTGCCGGCCGAGAACCAGCTGCTGCTGCCGTTCCTGTCCTTGGTCACCGAGGCCGAGCTGCACCGCAACCCGACCGTGAAGTCCGAGATGGAGGCGTCCGGCCACGCGCTGACCGGCCTGCTGCTCACCTACCCGGTGCATCAGGCGTGCGACATCCTCTTCTGCAAGGCCAATGTCGTGCCGATCGGCAAGGACAACCTGCCGCACGTGGAAATCACGCGCACCATCGCCCGCCGTTTCAACGAGCGCTACGCCAAGAAGAACCCGGTGTTCCCGGAGCCGGCCGCGATCCTTTCCGACGCACCGGAGATACCGGGCCTCGACGGTCGCAAGATGAGCAAGTCGTACGGCAACTCCATCATGCTGGGCGCCACCGCCGCGGAGACCGCCAAGCTCATCAAGAAGAGCCCGACCGATTCCGAGCGCCGCATCACCTTCGACCCGGTTGCCCGCCCGCAGGTCTCCGCCCTGCTGACCACCGCCGGCCTGGTGACCGGCCGCGACCCGAAGGACATTGCCGCCGAAATCGGCGATGCGGGCGCCGGCGCGCTCAAGGCATACGTGATTGAGTCCGTGAACGAGTTCCTCGCCCCGCATCGCGAGCGCCGCGCCGAGCTGGCCAAGGACATGGATTCCATTCGTGACATCCTGCACGACGGCAACGCCCGCGCCAACGCCATCGCCGAGGAGACCCTTGACCAGGTGCGCGAGGCCATGGGCATGAAGTACTGATTTTCCGGCAGTCGAACGCAACGATTGCATCAGGCCCCCTTCGTCACTCCGCCCCGAGGCACGCGACGAAGGGGCCTTCCCATAACGGTGTCGCCCTTCGGGACAGAAAGCCGTCTGCACGCCCCTGCCCCGACCCGTCGAACTCGCCGAGATAAGGCTATCTGCGTTTCGAGGGGTTGATTTGGACCGCGCCGAATATCTATCTACGTTTCGAGGGGTTGGTGCCAAAGTATAAACGCACCTCAAACCGCATGACCCCAATGGCATTTCACCGGCAATACTCCGGGTATCGCGTTTCGGCAACCCCCTGAAACGCAGATAGATGCCCAGAGGACGCCCAATCAACCCCTTGAGACACAGATAGCGTCACAGAAGACGCCATCCGGTCAAGGCGCAGCCAGCTACAGCCCTCCGCTTCTCTCTCCAACGCAATCGCATCAGCGCAATCGTGCGATTCCGCACCCCTGCCTTCGATCACGCGATACCGTCAAGGTCATCCGCGTCAGGAAAATCGGCATTGGCGTTCGGGACTCGCGGCAGCAATGGTTCAAACCCTATCCGCTCGTACAGTGGCTTGCGTCTCATCGCTCTGGCATCGCACACCTGTTGGATGGTCTTCCGCGCAGTGACGGGCACGGGAATTCCAGTGACCTCCTGGATCTTATCCGCGATCCGTCTGGCTAAAGCTTCCTCACTCCATTCATCACCGAGGTCAAGCTTGGTGACTTGGATATACCGCCACTTCTCGTCTTCGATTGCCTGCCGCCGGCGTGCATCTTCCAGCCATTGACCGGCGTGATGCCCTCCGTCGAACTCAATGCAGATCTTGTATTCCGGGTAAGCGAGGTCAAGATATACGGCCCGGTTCAGACGCTTCACTCCAATCTTGTAATTGACGCAGGGCGCGTCTATCCCGTATTTGAGGGGAACGAGTCGGGTGCGCGTTTCCATCGACGAATCCGTCCCCTCCTGAATCACACGCAACGCACGCCGGCAATTGGCATATCCGCGAAACATATTCGGCCGGCGGCCCGTCTCTTCAAAGACCGCTTCCGTGAATTCCCGCGCCGAATCCAGATATGCCGTCAGCTCCTCAATGGTCGTCCTGCGCAGACGCCCATCCCGGCGCATCATTGACTCCGCCAGTACGATCAGCTCTTCAAGATTCAGCCATCCGGCGAACATCGCCCATGTGCAGGCCGGAGACACGCACAAGCATTGCTCGACCATGACGACATCAACAGGGAAGGACCATGTCACTTCGTTTATGCCGACGAGATTGCGCCTTTCATTGGCACTCGGGACGACAACTGTAATACCGTTCAACATGGCGCGTCCTTTTGGCAGGCGCGGTATTTCAATCGCCTGAAGCTCCGGCCGTGGTCAAGGCGTATGGCGGCTGCCACCTGCTGCGCTGCTGGAATTCAGCGCACTGCTTCATACGCTGGTGCTTCAACTCCGTCAATTGCACCAGTGCGATTGATCCACCCATGGTCGGTACCCGCTCCTTTGTGACTCGAATATTGCCGTGGAGCCGAGTGTAGGGAACCGGGCAGTTCCCCGTCTACCGCGCCTCAAAAATGTGGACAAATGTGGATAAATGTGCGCAACGCGGTGGATAACTCACCTCGGCTCGGCGGAGACCGCGCATGAGGAAATCGCCGGCCGCCTTCTTTCGCACGACTGTACACACCGGCGGGTTCTGTTCACAGAAGACTTGCATGTACACTGGAAAGACGATTTGAACGTGACGCCGAAGGTGACGCCACACAATTAGGGGGGTACGGTGAAGGGGATTGGTGTAACTGGCCAAGCAACCGAGGCGCGAACGGATATGTACGATGTTTCTGCCACATGCGCCCATGACCTTCTGATCTGATGCAGGATGGCAGGTACAGGCAATTATGACGATAATCACCAACGCGCGGTTCCCGGGCAGCGCCCGCCGCGTAGACATCGCGATCAAGGGCGGCGCGATTGCGGCAATCACGCCCGCCGGCTCCCGGATCTCGGCGACGGCAACCGGCGGCGCGGCGACTGGGCCTGACCGTGAGGGAGTCCAGTCTTGTGGGCGAGCTCGAATGGTTCGACGCCTACTGCAAGCTCGACAATGCGCCCGGAGCGGCGGAGGAGACGCTCGAACTGATTCGCAAGGCCGAGGCGGATGCCACCCGCAAAGGCGTGGTCGGCATCCGCGACTATGAGATGGCGGAAAACGTCGACACGTGGACCCGCCGGTTCTCCGCGGCGTCTCCCCGCCCGCGCGACGCTAACGATTCCGCTTGGACAGGCATCGATTGGGATGGCTCATTCACCCACGGCATCCGAGGATTGCGCGTGGAGGCGGGCGTGTATCCCGAACGGCTGGAGGATGCGATTGAAGCCGGCTGGAAGACGGGCGTCGAGCTGCCCGGCAGCGATGGACTGGGGCCATGTCGGCGCGATGAAGATGATCTCGGACGGCTCGCTGAACACCCGTTCGGCGTTCTGCTCGATGCCGTATTCCGATATATTCCCCGACTTTTACGGCACGCTCAGTTACGCACCCGACCAGATCGAGACGTATTTCCACGGGGCGACATGCCATAGGTTCGCCATCGCGTGCCATGCCATCGGCGATGAGGCGAACACCATCGTGCTCAACGCGGCGGCGAGCACACACGCCCACGGTTCCATCGAGCACGCCCAGATGCTGAAGCCGGCGGATATTCCCCGATTCGCGAAGCTCGGGCTGACCGCCAGCATCCAGCCACAGCACGCCATGGACGATCGCGATGTCATCACGCGGCTCTGGGCGAATCCGGGTGGAACCCCTTACGCATTCAAGGCACTGCACGATGCCGGCGTCAGGCTGCGCATGGGGTCGGATGCGCCGGTTGCGCCGCTCGACCCGTGGATGGCGATATCGGCCGCTGTGTTCGGCACGGAAAGCTCAGACCGCGAACCGTTCCAGCCGGAGCAATGCCTGGATGCGCGCACCGCGCTGGCGGCTTCCACAGCCGTCGGCCGCGACCGCCCTGAGCCCGGAGATCCAGCCGACCTGGTGCTCTTGGACCGCGACCCGTATGCTGTCTCCACGCCGGAGGAGATGCGGGCGATGCCGGTGGCGGCGACCATGCTCGCAGGCCGTTGGACGTACTCCTCTTTGCACGGCGAATGATTCCCGACAAGGAACGCATGAGGATTCCTCACACGAATCCCATCGGGAACCGTCCGCCGCGCAGGCAAGGCGTCAGACGTCATACCGCCATGACTTATCGGTGATCACGCGGGCCATCGCCAAACCTATCGGCAGGCAGATAATCACCATGAACGCTCGGAACGCCCAGTCCAGCGCGTGCAGCGTATCGAACTGTCCGAGGTAGAACATCGCCCGGTACATATACAGACCGGGCACCATGATGACGATGGACGGCACAGTCAGGCATATGCGCGGATAGCCCAGATGCGGCGGCAGCAGGCCGTTGTGCACGGCGGTGCGCCATCCGGCAGCGAGCAGACCGGCCAGCAGCGCGCCGATGAACGCCCCGGCCTCGGCCGGCACCCCGAAATCGACCAGCGTCAGTCGCAGCGTGTCGGTGATCATGCCGATGGTGGCGGCGACCAGGCACATGCGCTGCGGCGAATTGAACATGATCGAGAAGCCCCACACGCCGAGGAAGGCAGTGACGGCCCGCAGCCCCGTGTTCACCCACGGATTGAGCCCCAGCGGCTCGAACCCGGTCGGGTTCAGATGCACGATCATGGCCACTCCCCAGCCTGCCAGCGTGGCCATCAGGATGATGCACAGCACGTATGCCACTCGTTGGATGCCGGACGGGAAGTCGATCTTCGCCATATCGAGGCCGCCCGTTATCAGCGGGAAGCCAGGGATGACGAACAGCATCGCGCCGATGTACGCGGTGTCATGCGTCAGCGCGATCGGGTCGAGCAGGCCGATCAGGCGCAGAGTGCCCGTGCAGGCGAGCGCAGCCAGGGCCACGCACACGAACGTCACGAAGAACTGGTTGAGATGGCGGGCGAACAGTTTGCGGCGCAGCCAGTGGCCCAGTCCGGCGCCGACGAACGCGCCGATCATGTCGTAGGGGCCGCCGCCGAGCAGGAACACGAAGGATGCGCAGGCGACTGCGGAGGCGAAGCCGGCGAACGCCGGGGAATAGAGCGGCTTACGGCTCTCGATCAGGTCGAGCCGCTCATGCGCCTGCCGCACAGTGATGGGCTTGCGCCCTTCGCCCGCGCAACGGCCCACGTGGTCGAAATGCTCGGCGTACTCGCCGGTCAGCGGCTTGTGGGCGCGGGTTTTCCGGCGTTTCGCGCCCAGCAGCGCCTCCGCCGACATCGATGTCCCGAATTCGTTCAGATTCTGGTCTTCCGCACTGCTGGCGCTTGCGCCTGCGTCCGCGCCTGTGCCACCCGCCGCCGCGGCGGCCGCGTCGAGATCCGGCGTCTCCACGAAATCATGCTTTCCGGAGCGCTGCTGCATCAACCGGTCATGCAGCAGCTTGGCCTCGCGATCCTCTTCCAGGACGGCCTCGGATTCGGAGCGCAGCTCGTCGTCCGTCGAACCTTCCGCGGCGATGTCGGCCGAATGCACGAATATGGAGACGGGCACGGTGACCTCCGCCTCCAGGGCGTCGAGCACCGGGTCGTCGGAGGCCTCGCCGCTGAGCTCCTTCTGTGCCTTCTTCTCGGCGCGCAGTTTCTTGGCCAGCTGCGCGGAGACCTCGGACATGTCGCTTTGCTCAAGGTTCTGCACCACACCTTCGGACACGTCGCCCGCGCGATGGTACATGGAATCGAGCCCGAGGTTGACGTTGAACCAGTCGGCGAAGTGCTCGAGCAGCCAGATGCGTTCGGTGTTGACGCCGGTGGTCGGCAGGTCGACGACTTCGGTGATGCGGTTGCCGTCATCCGTGCAGGATGCCTCGATATCGGTGAGGTTCACGTCGGCGCGTACGTGCACGCCTAACCGGATAGGCGATGCGGTGCATCATTTCGCGGACGCGGAAGCTTCCCGTTCCAGCACCCAGGTCCAGTGCGCCGACGCGCACAACGACGCTGGTCTTGGCGGCGAGGCCGGCCTCGGAGATCGGCTTGTCCCAGTCGCGTCGAATGTCTTCCATGTCAAGGGGAACGGAGTGGGTGTGGAAATGACTCACCGCCGTCGCCGCGTCCTGATGGGGCGCGTCGCCGTTCATGTGCTGCTGCATGTTCTTCTCTATCCGTATCATGCCGTTGTTTTTGCCGCCCTATGGGTGTGCTCGGGCGTGTTTTCAAGATGGTTACAGTAGTCATTCTTACTCCGCGCCGTGAACTCATGGGGTATGACCGAAACCGGCGTTCGCATGATGGACTACCTTCGACAAGATTATGGACGATACGTCGACGAGGATATTCAGGACGACATTCTCGGGCCATCCGACAGCGTGAAGATATGGTGAAGATTACATATTTACCAGTAATCCTTCAGAGAAAATTGGACTTCGTAATACAACTTGCGATTTCAGGGCAATAGAATGGGCACACAGCTTTTGGCGCAACCGGCTGTGGGCTCGCAACTGACGGCCAACACAACCGCGGAGGAGCCGCGGAGGACCGACTGACCGAGCAACCGGACCCAAAAGACAAAGGAGGTTATGAATGACCGATACCGATCAACAGATCACGCCCGCCGACGCGACCATCGTGTCGACCGGCACCGGGACCAAGGGCCCCGAAGAGCGGGAGCTGCCTGAGTCGCTCAGCAACGACATGAGCCTGTGCCTGCGCATTCTGCGCGACGTACTGGGCGAATATGACCCGCAGCTGCTGGCGACGTTCGACACCGTGCGCAACTACGCGGTGAAGGCAAGCGCCGAGCATTTCGCCGGAGCGACGGCGGATCCGCACCCCGATGAGGATGGTCTGGCAAAGGCCGTCGCCACCATCGATGCGATGAATCTGCACGACGCCCAGCTGCTCGCCCGCGCATTCGCCACATATTTCCACCTCGCCAACCTGAGTGAGGAGAACTACCGCGTTTCCGTGCTGCACCAGCGCGAGAACCAGGTGGAAGACGACGAAGCCGTTGACCCGGTGAACGAACTGACCACCGCCTACCATCAGCTGCTGACCGAAATGGGGCCGGCCAAAGCCAAGGCGTTGCTGGAGAAGCTCGAGTTCCATCCGGTGTTCACCGCGCATCCGACCGAAGCCCGCCGTAAGGCCGTGGAAGGCAAGATCCGCCGCATCGCGGAGCTGCTGGAAGAGAACAAGCGCCTCGGCGGCTCGGACAAGAAGGAAAACTCCCGTCGTCTCTTCAACGAGATCGATGCCCTGTTCCGCACCTCTCCAATCGCGCTGAAGAAGCCGACTCCGGTTGAGGAAGCAGACACCATTCTTGATATCTTCGACAACACGCTGTTCTACACCATCCCCCAGGTCTACCGTCGTTTCGACGACTGGGTCCTCGGAGACAAGGCCGGCCTCGTTCCGCCGGTGTGCCCGGCGTTCTTCCATCCGGGAAGCTGGATCGGCTCCGACCGTGACGGCAACCCGAACGTCACCGCCAAGGTGAGCCGTCAGGTGGCCCGCAAGTTCAGCGACCACGTGCTCGCCGCCCTTGAGGAGGCCACCCGCACGGTCGGCCGCAACCTGACGATGGAGGCCGAGACCACCCCCGCCGAGCGCCGAGCTCAAGTCCCTGTGGAACCACCAGAAGGAAATGAGCGAGCGTCTGACCGACAAGGCCGCGCTGATCTCCACCAAGGAGCTGCACCGCGCCGTCATGCTGGTCATGGCAGACCGTCTGAAGACCACCATCGACCGCGACGCCGACCTCATGTACCACTCCTGCGAGGACTACATCGCCGATCTGAAGACCGTGCAGCGCTCCCTCGCCGAAGCCAACGCCAAGCGTTCCGCCTATGGCCCGTTGCAGGACCTCATCTGGCAGGCCGAGACCTTCGGCTTCCACATGGTGGAGATGGAGTTCCGTCAGCATTCCGTCGTGCATTCCCGCGCTCTGGAGGACATCCGCGAGCATGGCCTGCACGGTGAGCGTGGCGAGCTGCAGCCGATGACCCACGAGGTGCTCGACACCTTCCGCGCGCTCGGTTCCATCCAGAAGCGCAATGGCATCAAGGCCGCCCGCCGTTACATCATCTCCTTCACCAAGAGCGCCCAGAACATCAAGGACGTGTATGAGCTGAACCGTCTGGCGTTCTCCCACCCCGAGGATGTTCCGACCATCGACGTGATTCCGCTGTTCGAGCAGCTTGAGGATCTGCAGAACTCGGTGGACGTGCTCGAGGAAATGATCAAGATCCCGGAGGTCCAGGCTCGTCTGAAGGCCACCGGCGGCAAGATGGAAGTCATGCTCGGCTACTCCGACTCCTCGAAGGACGCCGGCCCGACCACCGCTACGCTGGCGCTGCATTCCGCCGAATCGCGCATCGTCGCTTGGGCCGCGAAGCATGACATCGACCTGACCCTGTTCCATGGCCGCGGCGGCGCCGTCGGTCGTGGCGGCGGCCCCGCCAACCGCGCCGTGCTCGCGCAGCCGGTCGGCTCCGTGAAGTGCCGTTTCAAGCTCACCGAGCAAGGCGAGGTCATTCTTCGCACGCTATGGCAACCCGGTGCTGGCCATCCGCCACGTGGAGTCCGTCGCAGCCGCAACGCTGCTGCAGTCCGCTCCGAGCGTGGAGAAACGCAACACCGAGATGACCAAGAAGTACGCCCATATGACCGAGGTTCTGGACAACGCCTCGCATGAGCGCTTCCTCGACCTGCTGAACACGCCGGACTTCGCCCCGTGGTTCTCGATCGTCACGCCGCTGACCGAGGTCG
>VOFH01001060.1_pt1 | contig 50997 bp, 88 predicted proteins | sample 5384091 | NCBI WGS metagenome assembly VOFH01 (sample SAMN12384727, study PRJNA508395) | human gut metagenome | isolation source: healthy gut G | host: Homo sapiens
ATGATCTGAAGCTGAGTGTGATACTTTCGGTTATTGTATTGATTTTATTTATATTTTTCTATCATAAGATTTTTGCAATTACCTTTGATGAGACATTTGCAAGGGCAACGGGGGTAAAAGCAGGGATTTATAATACGCTGATCGCAGTGCTTACGGCGGTGACGATCGTGCTTGGAATGCGGATGATGGGAGCTTTATTGATTTCCAGTCTGATTATTTTCCCGGCACTGACATCCATGCGAGTATGCAGGAAGTTCAAGAGTGTTATCCTTAATTCGGCTGTATTGTCAGTGGTTTGCCTGATCGCATGGGACTGACAATCTCCTATGTAGGTGCGACTCCTGCCGGAGCAAGTGTAGTTCTTGCCAATTTAGCAGCATTGATCGTGTATTCATGCATCGGGATGATCCGTAACCGGGCAAGATAAAAGGAAGCACGGGCAAATAAAATACATCAAGAATTGAACGTTGACAAGCCTATTTATACAAATTATAATATATATAAATTTCGCGTTGACGTGTCAGCAGAGAGGAGAGAGATTCTCTGAGATCAGGTGGCAACAAGGATGAAATATTCGCCCTGAGCATGACGTTCATGCTTGGGGTTTTCTTTTGGAGATAGGGAGGTACAGAATTTGAGACAGATTACAGGAAATAAGTTACTTGTCAGAGCTTTGAAGGAGGAAGGTGTTGATACACTTTTCGGATATCCGGGAGCCTGTACGATCGATATCAGTGATGAGCTGTATAAGCAGGATGAGATCCGTGTGATCCTTCCAAGACATGAGCAGGCACTGGTTCATGAGGCAGATGCATATGCAAGGACAACGGGAAAAAGTCGGAGTTTGCCTGGTAACGAGCGGACCGGGGGCAACCAATCTGGTGACCGGACTTGCCACGGCAAATTATGACAGTGTACCGCTTGTGTGTTTTACAGGACAGGTAGCGAGACCTCTGATCGGAAATGATGCCTTTCAGGAAGTAGTTTATATTGCAAGAACAGGAAAACCGGGACCGGTTCTGGTTGATCTTCCAAAAGATGTGATGGCGGAACTCGGAAGTGCTGATGAATATCCAGATTCGGTGAATATCCGGGGGATATAAACCGAATACACATGTACATGGGACAGTTAAGCGTGCATTGAAAAAATGCTGAAAAAGGCAAAGAAACCACTGTTCCTTGCCGGCGGTGGTGTGAATATTGCACGTGCGAAATGAAGATTACAGAAGTAGTTGAAAAGACGCAGGTTCCGGTGGTTACGACGATCATGGGAAGAGGGGCGATCCCGACGAACCATCCACTCTTTATAGGAAATCTTGGAATGCATGGTGCATATGGAGCCAATATGGCAGTCAGTGAGTGTGACCTGTTTTTTCCATCGGAACAAGATTTAATGACCGTATTACTGGAAAGCTGCATGAGTTTGCTCCGAATGCACAGATCGTACATATTGATATTGATACAGCATCCATTTCAGAAATATCCATGTAGATGTACCGATCGTTGCAGATGCAAAAGAAGCGATCACGAAAATGAATGAGTATGTAGAAAAATGTGTGACGAAGAAGTGGCTGAAAAAGATTGAAGTATGGAAGATGGAGCATCCGCTTACGATGAAGAAGAACCGTCAAGATGGGACCACAGGACATCATTGAGGAAATCAACCGTCAGTTTGACAATGCGATCATTGCAACAGATGTCGGACAGCATCAGATGTTTACGACGCAGTATATTGAGATTACAAATGACAAAAGCAGCTTGTCATCAGGCGGACTTGGAACAATGGGATACGGGTTTCCGGCGGCAATCGGTGCAGCATGGGAAATCCGGATGCCTGTTATTTCTATTTCGGGAGACGGCGGTATGCAGATGAATATTCAGGAATTTGCAACTGCCGTGCTGGGAAGAACTCCCGATCATCCTGTTGTATTTTCAATAATGAATACCTTGGTATGGTACGCCAGTGGCAGAAATTTTCTATGGAAAGCGTTATTCGATGACCTGTCTTCGGCAGGTGCAGCCTATCGGGAAAATGCAATGGAGGTAAAATGCCGGAATATACACCGGATTTCATAAAACTGGCAGAAAGTTATGGTGCAAAAAGGTATCCGGGTTACAAAAAAAAGAAGATATTGAACCAGCATTCAGAAGAGGCAAAAAAGAGACAAAAATCCCGACATATGATCGAGTTCGACATTGATCCGGAGGAAATGGTTTACCCGATGGTAAAACCGAACGGAACACTGGAAGACCTGATCATGGATTGTTAAGAAGAGACGAAAGGAAGATAAAAAATGAATAAAATGGTATGAAGAAGCGCTGGATTTCTTATATGTAGAGAATCAGGTGGGTGTTCTGGCAAAGGTTTCCGGTTATTTTCCGGCAAATCTTACAATCTGGACAGTCTGACTGTTGGAACGACAGAAGATCCAAGCGTATCCAGAATGACGATTGCTACAGTCAGCGATGATGAGACTTTTGAACAGATCAAAAAGCAGCTGAACCGTATGGTCGAAGTAATCAAAGTCATTGATTTTACCGATGTTTTTGTAAGAATGAAAGAGATCCTCTATGTAAAAGTCTTCAAATGTACACCGGAAGATAAGGTAGAGATTTTGTCAGATTGCGACAACTTTTTAAGGCAAAAGTGATCGATTATGGAAAGGACAGTCTTTTGATCGAGTTTGTGCAGACTGCGACAAAGAATGAAGTATTAAAAATAAAATAATATATACAGGAAACGGAAAAATTGACAATGGATATGTCCGATTCAACCAGAGAATCTCAGAAGTAGACGAAATGAGAAATTTCGTACCGCAGGAAGACGATGAGATCATTGAGACAGATGCGACTTATGTGATCCCGGGATTTGTTGATGTGCATAGTCATGGAGGATACGGAAAAGACAGCATGGATGCTTCCGCAGATGAGATTGACTGGATGGTACGTCAGATGGCAGCCAAAGAGGGAATCACAACTTACTTCTGCACAACGATGACGCAGACTTATGATAATATTGAAAAAGCCATGGTGCAGATCAAAGAAGCAGCGGAAAAAATCCGATCATCCAGGGAATCCACCTGGAAGGACCGTTTATTTCAGTCAACTATAAAGGGGCACAGGATGCTTCTTTTTATATTAAGAAACCAGATGAGAAAGCACTTTGCTCACTGGAATGAGTTAAGCGGAAACCGTATCCGTGTGGTTACTTATCTTGTTGTTGCATCGCAGTGCAGGACCCGCTTTACCTCAGCCCGTTGACAACTTGTAACAGGAACGTGGAAACACTCGTGCAGAGGCACTCCCTGTTTACGTTTCTTAACAAGTTGGGCAAAGTGTCTTCGGAACGCTCCTTGTCAATGCACTGCTCACGCAACAGCAAGGGCGGATATTAGGCTTTTCAAATCAGAAAATTTTCCCTCATGCCAGAACATTTTCTCCCAACAAACACGAAATTCCAATAAGAAATAAAGAGCCGGATGGCTATCAACTAAGATAAACGCTCCATCAAATAGTAAATACAATATCTACTGTCTAATATTTACGATCGAATATCTTAGTCAATAGCCATCCGGCTTTTTTCTATTCTTTTTAAATTTGCATTGTTGAGTGACTACGCTGTGGAGTCAGAAAAAAACTTCTTACTGTGACTACCAGCGGAAAGCAGGGTGTTCCTGAGCAGGTGCATTAGCAGGAGCGTTCCGAAGACACTTTGCAGCGTTTGTTAGAGAAAGTAAATCGAGTGCCATTGCACGAAGATTTCCACTTTCGAGTTACAAACGGTCAACGGGCTGAGGTAAAGCGGGCCTGCACTGCGAAGGAATATCCCTGCTTTCCGCGTCCGATTCGTCCAAAGAATCTTTTTCAAGTGTCACCCCAACAACTACAAATTTATTCCAACACTTTCCTCATATCCTCCGGCAGTGGTGCTTCAAAATGCATTGCCTCACCGGTGATCGGATGAATGAATGAAAGTTTCCAGGAATGGAGAGCCTGTCGGTTGATATATTCCATATCAGGATTATAGAGATAATCCCCGACCAATGGATGTCCGAGATACTGAAGATGTACACGGATCTGATGGGTACGTCCGGTTTCTAAAATAAGGGAGACAAGACTGTGCTGGTTCTGTTCCTTTAATACTTTATAGTGCGTGACAGCATGCTCTCCATGTTCAAAGTCAACTTTTCGCTCAATTATAGAGCTGCCGGTACGGGCAAGAGGTGCATTGATCGTTCCGGAAGCAGGAGAAACTGTCCCCCGGACGATCGCCAGGTACTCTCTGTGGATTTCATGACGGACTGCCATGAAGGATAGGATACTGGAACTGACAAGATGCTTGGCGATTACAGTCAGCCCTGAAGTATCACGGTCAAGTCGGTTGGTACAGCGGAAAATAAATGGCTTTCCCTGTTCTTTATAATAATACATAAGTGCATTTGCAAGTGAATTTTTATAGTTATTCAGCGAAGGATGAATAGGCATTCCTGCCGCAGTTTGATATCCAAAGGCAGTTGAACAGGTGGGATAAGACCAGATCATCCTCATAAATGATCAGAATACTTTCAGGCAAAAGCTGAGTCAGATTCTGATAGGAATAGCCTTTATGACGGAGATATTGTTCTACACGTAGTCCGTGTTCTGATTCTGAAATCTGATAAGTAATAGTTCGTTCCATATATAAAAATCCTTTCAAAGAAAAACTATTTATTTCAAAGAAAAAAAAGAAACTATTTGAGAGTCAAAGGCTGATAAAAATAAATCGTATCCATTCAGACACAGATGATATTATAGCGTAATCCGGGGATATTTTCCAGGATTCCGGTAGATTCTTTCGGGTGGAATATGATAAAATGGGGAATAGACAGCGGAAATATGAAATAGAAAAGCATAGCAGAAGAAAAGTGCTTATTATCAGAATCCGAAGAAAAGAGAGGATCATAAATTATGGATATTAATCAGAAAGTGACAGAAGAACTTGGGGTGAAAAGGTGGCAGGTGGATGCCGCGGTAAATCTCATTGACGAAGGATATACCATTCCGTTTATTTCACGATACAGAAAAGAAGTGACCGGTTCTCTGAATGATGAGCAGCTCAGAAAGCTGTATGAGCGTTTGATTTATTTGAGAAATCTGGAAGAAAAAAGAAAGAGCAGGTGCTTTCCAGTATAGAGGAACAGGGGAAGCTGACGGAAGAATTAAAGCAGCAGATTCTTGCGGCAGAGACACTGGTTTCCGTGGAGGATCTGTACCGGCCATACCGACCGAAGCGTCGTACCAGGGCGACCATCGCAAAGGAAAAGGGGTTAGAACCACTGGCAGCAGTTATTATGTTGCAGAAAAGTATGGAACCATTGGAAAAGATCGCAGAAGCGTATATTTCTCAGGAGAAGAGTGTTGTATCAGCGTCAGAGGCTGTTGCAGGGGCGAGAGATATCATTGCCGAGTCCATCTCAGATAACGCAGATTACCGGAGCTGGATCAGAAAGATTACGATGAATAAAGGAAAAGTTATTTCTACAGCAAAAGATCCGGAAGCAGAATCTGTTTATGAAATGTATTATGATTTTGAAGAACCTGCGGAAAAGCTGGCAGGGCATCGGATTCTTGCATTAAACCGAGGAGAAAAGGAGAAATTTCTGACAGTAAAAGTGCAGGCACCGGAAGAAGAAATCCTGCGTTATCTGGAAAAGAAAGTGATCGTGAACGAAAATCCATATACAACGGAAGTATTAAAAGAGACGGTGGCTGACAGTTATAACCGTCTGATCGCTCCGGCCATCGAGCGTGAGATACGAAGCGAATTGACAGAACGTGCGGAGAATGGAGCGATTGAAGTATTTGGAAAAATCTGCACCAGCTTCTGATGCAGCCACCGATCGCAGGAAAAGTGGTACTTGGATGGGATCCCGCATTCCGTACAGGATGTAAGCTGGCTGTTGTTGATGAGACCGGAAAGGTGATCGGAACGACGGTTATTTATCCGACGGCTCCTACAACACCGAAGAAGATCCAGGCGAGTAAGGATCTTCTGAAAAAGATTATTCCAAAGTACCATATTTCTCTGATTTCTCTTGGAAATGGAACGGCTTCAAGAGAGTCAGAAGAATTTATTGTAGAATTATTGAAAGAAATTCCTGAAAAGGTACAGTATGTGATCGTAAATGAGGCGGGGGCCTCTGTTTATTCAGCAAGTAAGTTGGCAAGCGAGGAATTTCCGAAGTTTGATGTAGGACAGAGAAGTGCTGCATCGATCGCAAGAAGACTGCAGGATCCGCTGGCTGAACTGGTGAAGATTGATCCGAAAGCAATCGGAGTAGGTCAGTATCAGCATGATATGAATCAGAAGAAGCTCGGTGAATCATTAAATGGTGTGGTTGAGGATTGTGTGAATAAAGTAGGCGTGGATCTGAATACGGCTTCTGCACCGTTGCTTGCATATATTTCAGGAATCAGCAGTGCAATCGCAAAAAATATTGTTGCTTACCGGGAAGAAAATGGAAAGTTTGCCGACAGACGGAACTTTTAAAAGTACCGAAGCTGGGGCCAAAAGCCTATGAGCAGTGTGCGGGATTCATGAGGATCCAGGGTGGAAAAATCCGCTGGATGCGACAGCAGTTATCCTGAATCTTATGAAGCGGCAGAAAAGCTCCTGAAGAAGCAGGGGATACAAAGCAGAGGATATCACAAACCATAAATTAACAGGGTTATCATTGACGCTCAGAGATTATAAAAAGCTGGCAGAAGAACTGGAGATCGGAGAGATCACGTTGCGAGATATTGTAAAAGAGCTGGAAAAACCGGCACGTGATCCACGTGATGAAATGCCAAAAGCCGATTCTTCGTACCGATGTACTTGAAATGAAAGATCTGAAAGAGGGAATGGTTCTGAAAGGAACAGTAAGAAATGTCATTGATTTCGGTGCATTTGTGGATATCGGAGTCCATCAGGACGGTCTGGTGCATATTTCCCAGATTACGGATAAGTTTATAAAACATCCACTGGAGGCTGTCAGCGTGGGTGATATTGTGGATGTAAAGGTAATGAGTGTGGATATGAAGAAAAAAAGGATTCAGTTGACGATGCGGGGAATATAAATTTGTAGTTGTCGGGGTGATACGCTTGTAAATCAGAAAGCTTCTTTGTGGCGAAGCGGACGCGGAAAGCAGGGATATTCCTTCGCAGTGCAGGCTCGCTTTACCTCAGCCCGTTGACCGTTTGTAACTCGAAAGTGGAAATCTTCGTGCAATGGCACTCGATTTACTTTCTCTAACAAACGCTGCAAAGTGTCTTCGGAACGCTCCTGCTAATGCACCTGCTCAGGAACACCCTGCTTTCCGCTGAACATCTCGATAAGAAGTTTTTAGCTCCACAGCGTATTCACTCAACAATGCAAATTTAAAAAATAAGAAGAAGAGCCGGAAGGTTATCGACTAAGATATCAAATCCTGCAGTTTGCAGATTGCTTATCCTGGTCAATAGCCATCCGGCTCTTTATTTCTTATTGAAATTTCGTATTTGTTGAAAGAAAATATCCTGATGCGAGGAAAGTTTTCTGACTTGAAAAGCCTAATATCCACACTTGTTGTTACGTGAGCAGTGCATTGACGGGAGCGTTCCGAAGACACTTTGCCCAACTTGTTAAGGAACGTAAACAGGAGTGCCTCTGCACGAATGTTTCCACGTTCCTGTTACAAGTTGTCAACGGGCTGAGGTAAAGCGGGTCCTGCACTGCGATGCAACAACAAGGGTGGATATGGACGCTCTTCTGTCAGAAACACTTCCTGCTGTCGCAATATTTTCACCCCGACAACTACAAATTTCTTACAACTTAAACAACAACGTTGCAATATTAAAGTAGATAAGAATCGAGAACGTATCTACCAGTGTCGTGATCAGCGGAGAAGCCATGATCGCCGGGTCAAGATGAACCTTCTTTGCGAGCAGTGGAAGCATACATCCGACCATCTTAGCCATAATGACTGTTCCGATCAGAGAGAATGCAATCACCAGTGCAAGGGACGGATTCCGATACTGGATCAGGATCGGAGTCCATTCACAATAGAAAGTGCAGCTCCTACGATCAGGGAGATACGGAACTCCTTGAATACAACCTTGAAGAGATCTTTAAAATGGATCTCATCCAGTGCAATTCCACGGATGATCAGGGTTGCACTCTGGGAACCACAGTTTCCGCCGGTATCCATCAGCATAGGGATGAAGGAAACCAGAAGCGGGATTGCAGCAAAAGCGTTCTCGTATTTCGTGATGATCGTTCCGGTGATAATGGAAGTAAGCATCAGGATCAGAAGCCAGGAATACGGTTCATGGCATGCTGGAAGACAGAAGTATCAAAATAAGTTTTTCACTTGGATTGATAGCAGCCATTTTTTGTGATATCCTCGGTTGCCTCATCGACCATGACATCCATTGCATCATCGAAAGTAACGATTCCGACCATCAGTCCATCGGCATCCAGGACAGGAAGTGCCAGCAGATCGTATTTGGTGAAAAGCTGGGCTACATATTCCTGGTCATTATGGGTCGTTACAGAAATAATCTCCGTCTCCATCAGGTCTTTGATCGGAACATCATCCTCAGTCGTCATCAGATCTTTGGCACTGACGATGCCGACCAGCTTTCTGCGTTCTGTGACGTAGCAGGTATAGATCGTCTCTTTATGGATTCCGGTACGCTTGATATGAGCCATGGCCTGTCCACGGTCATTGTATCACGCAGATCAACATATTCGGTTGTCATAATGCTTCCGGCACTGTCATCCGGATAGTTCAGAAGCTGGTTGATCATCTTACGGTCTGTCGCACTGACGGTGTTGAGGATACGGTTGACCAGGTTAGCCGGAAGTTCTTCAAGCATATCGACCGTATCATCCATATACAGGTCATCTAAAAGTTCTTTTAACTCTTTTCTGTGAACATTTCCACCAGATAGGACTGCATGGAAGTATCCATATTGGAAAATACTTCCGCAGCTTTATCTTTGGGAATCAGGCGAAATGCAAGAGCAAGCTCTTTGTCATCAAGTTTCGAGAGAAGTGAGGCAATGTCCACTTCGTTCATTACGTCCAGGATCCTTCTGACAGCTTTGAACTGACGCTGCTGGAGAAGCTTGATAAAAATCTCTTTGTTCATGATAGATCCCTCTCATTCTGTCATTATTTACCATTAAGCTGCATATGTGGTAACCACTGGCACCAGAGTCCATGACCTCACCTCCCTTTTATCTTAGAAAAAATCATTTCGTGAAGTATCTTTAAAATATAAAAACTCCGTCAATGCCCGAACAATGACGGAGTCTGAACCCCAACTAAATAATAGCACCGTTCAAGCTTTAGCATCACAGGGCATATAAATTGCATTAAGTTGCGCCTTCGCGACGCAGCCTGCTAACCAGCTCATCGTGTCTCCACAATTCCGCGGTAGCAATCTTCGGATTTAACGACATAAGCCGAATCATCCAATCCCTGTGGTAACCTCACCTACCGAAATGATGTAGTTATTTAAATTCCTTAATTATTGTAGTTCACAGACCGGGGCGTGTCAAGTTAAATAGAAAAAACTTCATAATAAAATTGAGTAAATAGTGCGGTTCCCTACATATACTGTTAAGAAACAGAAAAGGTTAAATTATAGAGTGCATTCTAAAATCAAATCTGTTATAATCAATGCGTGGACAAAATGGGGAAAAACCTCAGAAATATTTAGAAGAAAAGAGGAAAAGTAATGGATTATAAAATTACAGGTTATGAGCCGGAAAAGTTATTTCATTTCTTTGAAGAGATCAGTGCGATCCCAAGAGGTTCGGGAAATGAAAAAGGAATCAGTGATTATCTTGTGAAATTTGCAAAGGACAGAGGTCTGGAGGTGATCCAGGACGATGCTTATAATGTAGTCATTAAAAAGCGGGAAGCAGAGGGGCAGAGGATCATGCACCGGTTATGCTTCAGGGTCATATGGATATGGTCTGCGAGAAGCGTGCAGGGTAGAGCATGATTTTGAAAAGATGGGCTGGATCTGATCATCCGGGATGGCAGACTGACGGCAAATGGAACGACGCTTGGCGGGGGACAACGGAGTTGCCGTAGCCCTGATGTTGATGGTGCTGGATGATGATGAGATCGAACATCCTCCGGTAGAATGTGTATTCACGACAGAGGAAGAAGTAGGACTCAACGGTGCGAAAGCATTGGACAAGTCGGTGCTGAAAGCAAGAACCATGATCAATATGGATTCAGAGGATGAGGAGTTGCAACGGTAAGCTGTGCAGGCGGTCTCCGAGTTCAGTTTACAAAAAGAGATTCAGAGAACTACCGTGCAGGGCAGCCTTCTCACGCTGAAAGTCGAAGGACTCTTAGAGGACATTCCGGTCAGGATATTGATAAAGAGCGGCAGAATGCAGATCTTCTGATGGCAAGAATGATACAGAGATTATTAAAAGAGACAAAAGGACAGCTTGTAAGCTTTAACGGAGGAACGAAAGATAATGCGATTCGAGAGAGTGTGAGGCATCTCTGATCTATGAATCCGATGAAGAAGCTGCGAAGGCAGAAGAACTGGCATGTGAGCTGGCAGAAACTTATGCAGAGGAACTGACACCGGCTGAGCCGGATTTCTCCTGTGAGATTTCCTGTGAGACAAACCGTACTGCTGAAGCAATCCCACAGGATGCAGCAAAAGAATTTATTTGTGCGATGCGTCTTGCCCCGAACGGGATTCAGAAGCGAAATATCAAAATGGATGGATTTGTAGTTGTATCATTGAATCTGGGTGTGGTCAGAACAGAGGAAGACCGGATCGTTATGATCTTTTCTCCACGTTCTTCTGTTGCATCACTTCAGGAAGATACAAAAGAACGTCTGAATACACTGGCAGAAACTTTTGGCTTTACAGTAAGCCATAGTTCAGAGTATCCGGGATGGAGCTTTAAAGAAGACTCTCCGGTTCGTGAGATCTGTAAGGAAAGCTATAAAGAATTATTTGGGGAGGATCTGAAGATTGAAGCAATCCATGCGGGACTGGAGTGCGGATTGTTCTCTGATGCGATCAAAGGACTGGATGCGATCGCGATCGGACCGACGATCGCCAACTGTCATACTCCGGATGAATATCTGACGTTGGATTCTTTTGAAAGATTTTATGAGTTCTTAAAAGATATTCTTTCACGGCTGGCAAAGTAGGAAAATCTGTTCCGCAATCCGGTAAAGAACAGCCAGAGAGAGCTGAGTTATATAAAGTCTGAAAAAAAAAGGAGGGAAACCTGAACGGTATCGGTCTGAACCGACACCGCGTCAGAGTTTCCTCCTTTTTTCGGAAAGAGCAGAGTATGATCAGGATAATCCAGGATCATTCACAGACTGCTTTAATCCTTACGAATCTTATAAAAAATCTTTCCATTCTGACGTTCCTCGAGGATCATTTTCTGCTTGATCATATAAGGCAGAATGGAGTCCAGGAACTTTTTCGGATCAGTGACTCCGATGGAATCCTGCATAAAAGGCTGCTTTGCAGTAAGATCTTTACAAAAGGTTCTAACTCTTTTCTGGTTAAAGGACCTTTTTTTTTCAGAACTTTTTTCACTGCGGAGATTCCTTTGGCACTGAGCATATTGGCGAGGTCCTGATTCTGTCGTGAAGCACGCCAGAGTCCCCAGCCATAGACAATCATTGTTGCCACTGCAAAAAAGAAGAACATAAGGAAGGTATTTCAGGATCGTTTCCATTATTTATGCTTTTCTCCTTTCCAGTAGATGAGATGATTATCATGTAGTATTTCGAGGTATTTGATCAGACGGGGAACAGGCTTTCCCATTTTCGGAAACTGTTGTTCGAGTTCTTTGGAAATCTGATGGACATCCTTTTTCCCGTCGACCGCATTCCATACAAAGCTTCCAAGCTCATCAAGCCGGATATCACTGACTCTCGGGCGTCGGAACAGCTTTTGTGCGATTTTATGATAAAATCCTTTCCATTCGATAAGGACGGTAATAATACCGTCCTCATCTGCTTCATATTCAATTTCCGGATTCTTTTCCGGAACAAAATCCAGATAGTTTTACTGTCTTTCTTTTTCATGAAATCCTTATTCCTTATCTGCTTTCATGCATACTCTGTAAAGTAATGCAAGTAATGCGATGAAAGGATCAGACTGCCGATCTGCGGTAACTGGAACGGCAGAACGATCTTGCTGTCGATCTTAAAAACTGCAAATACTGCAAGGAGGATACCAACGATACCTTCTCCTGCGATCATACCGGAAGTAAAGAGCAGTCCACGGTCTGTGCGGGCTTTCTTTTCCTTCTCTGTTCCTTTTCTCTTTTCAACCAGGATGCGTACAACACCACCAGCCATGATACCTGCACTTAAGGAGAACGGCAGATACATACCAACTGCAAATGGCATAACCGGCATATGAAGAATCTCAACTACGATGGCGATAAACACACCGATAAAGATAAGGGCCCATGGAAGTTCACCGTTCATGATACCCTCAACGAGCATCTTCATCATAGTAGCCTGAGCTGCCGGAATCTTTTCTGTACCATATCCCCATGCCTCATTCAGAAGATAGAGAACAAATCCAATTGCTGCTGCGGAAGCAACCACACCGATGATTTCACCGAGCTGCTGTTTCTTCGGTGTAGCACCTACAATAAATCCGGTCTTTAAGTCCTGAGAAGCATCACCGGCGATTGCTGCAACGATACAGATGATGCCACCGATGGAAATAGCTCCTACCATACCTGTAATACCAGTTGAACCGGTAGCCTTGAGGATAACAGTTGCAAAAAGCAGTGTTGCGATCGTCATTCCGGATACCGGGTTGTTGGAAGAACCGATCAGACCTACCATACGGGAGGATACTGTAGCAAAGAAAATCCAAATACTACAATGATTAATGCACCGATCAGATTCACAGGGAATGTCGGAATCAGCCAGATCAGTACTGCGATCACAAGTGCGACTGCAATCAGAACCGGGATCGGAAGATCCTGCTCTGTACGGAGTCCCTTATGTGCTGCATTTTTATTCTTCATACTGTCAATAGCCTGTTTAAATGTTCTTATGATCAGAGGAAGACTCTTGATCAGACTGATGATACCACCTGTTGCAACAGCTCCTGCTCCGATGTATTTAATGTAATTGCTCCACAAAGCACTTGGGCCGCCGCCCTCCATAGTAAGAAGTTCTGTTACTGTTTTACTTGCCGGGAAGATGGTTGCATCTGCACCGAATAATGCGATCAATGGCATCAGTACAAACCAACTGAGTGTTCCACCGGCAAACATATAACTTGAGATCTTCGGTCCACAGATATAACCTACACCTGCGAGGGCAGGAAGTACCTGGATACCAACCTGAGATCCTTTGTAGCTTTCAAATGCATGACCAATCTCACTCTTAAAGAGCTGTGTTCCGTCTGCAAGGAATTTGTACACTGCTGCAATCCCCAGTCCTGCAAATACAGTGCCGGCTTTAGAACCTCCCTCTTCGCCTGCCAGAAGTACTTCTGCACATGCAGTTCCCTCAGGGAATGGAAGTGTTCCATGTTCTTCTACGATCAGAGCCTGACGGAGAGGAACCATAAAGCAAACGCCCAGGACACCTCCGAATAATGCGATCAGGAAGATCGTAAGAATACTTTGAAAATCAATTTTTCCTTCCTCTGCCCAGAGGAATAATGCAGGAAGTGTAAAATTGCTCCTGCTGCGACAGACTCACCGGCAGAACCGATCGTCTGTACCATGTTGTTCTCAAGAATGGAATCCTTACGGAGAATCACACGTATTATACCCATAGAAATAACTGCTGCCGGGATAGAGGCGGACACAGTCATACCTACGAGGAGTCCGAGATATGCGTTCGCTGCCCCAAATACGATTGCCAGAAGGATACCAATCAAGAGTGCTGTTACCGTAAATTCAGGAACGACTTTGTCGGCTGGAATATACGGCTTGAAGTCTTTCTTGTTGTTGTCCATTTCTCTTTTCCTTTCTTTTGTATATTTCTTGCTAATGATTAGCATAGCTTCACTATTATATCATGATAAAGTGATAAAAGAAAGCGAAAAAGATTAAAATGTCAAGGAAATAATGTCCAAATATGGATGAAATCGTAGAAAACGGGTCAGAAAGACCTGGCAGCAACTTCGTAAAGACTTGATTTTGAGAATAGATATTACACGAAATATGTGATAAAATAAAAAGAAGTATGTCATTTTTACAGAGAAATGGAGGTTACATCGGATGGAAGCATATACGGGGTTTGCAGCAGTCTATGATATTTTCATGGACAATGTACCTTATGAAGAGTGGAGCAGCTATCTCCATGGTCTGCTTCTGGAGCATGGAATTGAAGAAGGGATCGTATTGGATCTGGGATGTGGGACAGGTGCGATGACAGAGCGGCTGGCAGCATTCGGATATGATATGATCGGAGTGTACAATTCAGAGGATATGCTGGAGCTTGCCATGGAAAAAAGAGTACAGTCAGGGCAGGATATTCTGTATCTGTTGCAGGATATGCGGGAATTTGAATTGTACGGTACAGTGCGTGCGGCAGTGAGTGTCTGTGATTCGGTAAATTATATTACAGAGCCTGAAGAGCTGAAAGAGGTATTCCGGCTGGTGAATAATTACTTAGATCCTGAAGGCGTCTTTATTTTTGATTTTAATACAGTATATAAATATAAGGAAGTAATGGGAGATACCGTTATAGCGGAAGACCGTGGTGAATGTAGTTTTATCTGGGATAACTATTACTATGATGAGGAAAAGATCAATGAATATGATCTGACGCTGTTTATCAGGGAAGAGGGAAAAGAGAAAATTTGTACCGGAAGTATCAGGAGACGCATTATCAGAGGGGCTATACATTAGACGAGATGAAAGAGCTGATTCAAGGTTCAGGGCTGATCTTTGAGACTGCTTATGATGCATTTACCCATGAAGCACCGACAGAAAAAGTGAACGGATCTATATCATAGCAAGAGAATATGGAAAGTTACAGAAATAAGCAAGAAATTTTATGATGAGAAAGGAAAAGAAGAATGAAAGATTATATTGTCAGGGCAACCGCAGGAAATACGCAGATCCGTGCTTTTGCCGCAGTAACAACGAACCTGGTAGAAGAGGCGAGAGTCCATCATCAGACAAGTCCGGTTGCAACAGCAGCTCTGGGACGGCTTCTGACCGGTGGAGTCATGATGGGAAGCATGATGAAGAATGATACAGACATGCTGACAATCCAGATTCAGTGTTCCGGTCAGATCGAAGGTCTGACTGTGACAGCGGACAGCAAGGGAAATGTAAAAGGATATGCATTTAATCCGGATGTCATGCTGCCACCAAAGAATGGAAAGCTGGATGTAGGCGGAGCATTGGGCCAGGGAGTTATGACGATCATCAAAGATATGGGACTCAAGGAGCCATATTCAGGCCAGACAATTCTGCAGACAGGAGAGATCGCAGAGGATCTTACTTATTATTTTGCAACGTCTGAACAGGTTCCGTCTTCCGTAGGACTGGGTGTACTGATGAACGGAGATAATACGGTCAGAGTTGCCGGAGGATTTATTGTTCAGGTTATGCCTTTTATTGAAGATGAAGTATTAAATAAACTGGAAGAAAATATTAAAAAAGATCCGTTCTGTCACAGCTATGCTTGATGATGGACATACGCCGGAACAAATGCTGGAGCAGGTGCTGGAAGGACTAGATCTTGAGATCACGGATACGATGCCGACACAGTTCTACTGTAACTGTTCTAAAAAGAGAATTGAAAAAGCAATCATCAGTATTGGAAAGAAGGAAATTCAGGAGATGATTGATGAAGGAAAAGAGATTGAAGTAAAATGTCACTTCTGTAATACAGCCTATCATTATTCAGTGGATGAATTAAAAGAATTATTAAAAAAGAGCAGATAAATTTTTAAAGTTCTGCAGGAACGGACTGAGAATGAAAATGATAAAAATCCGGACTGAGGAACGGATCAGCGAAAAAGGAGAAGCATATGAGACATGGATTTGTAAAGGTTGCTGCGGCAACACCGGATATCCGGGTCGCAGATGTAGAGTTTAATAAAGAGAATATTTGCAGAGGGATTGAAGAAGCAGAAAAGGCGAACGCAAAAATACTGGTGTTCCCGGAACTGTGTGTGACAGGATATACGTGCAGTGACCTGTTTGACCATGCGGTTTTACTGAAGGCAGCGAAAAAAGGCTCTGTTGGAGATCGCAGAGTTTACCAGAGACAGGGATCTGCTGGTGTTTGTGGGAGTTCCGCTTGAGGTGGATGGAAAGCTTTACAATGTGGCAGCAGCCCTGAATCATGGAAAGATCCTGGGACTGACGACAAAGACATTTCTGCCGAATTACGGGGAATTTTATGAGATGCGTCAGTTTACTCCCGGACCGGAGAAGGCGAGATATATTTCTTTTAACGGAGAAGAGATCCCGTTCGGACCACAGATTCTTTTCCAGGCAGCAGAAATGGAAGATCTGATCGTTGCAGCGGAGATCTGCGAGGATGTGTGGTCACCGGTTCCGCCGAGTATCGGTGCGGCACTGGAAGGAGCAACTGTGATCGTAAACTGTTCCGCAAGTGATGAGACGATCGGAAAGGATACGTATCGCAGAGAGCTGATCGCAGGGCAGTCTGCGCGTCTGATCGCAGGATATATTTATGCCAATGCCGGAGAGGGAGAATCGACAACGGATCTTGTCTTTGGCGGACATAATATTATCGCAGAAAATGGAACGATCCTGAAAGAAAGCAATCGCTATAGAAATGAAATTATTTACTCGGAGTTTGACCTTGAGAGAATTACGGGAGAAAGAAGAAAGAATACGACATTTCAGACAGCACAGGAACGCAGCCTGATCCGGGTAGGATTCCAGATAGAAAAAGGAGAAACTTCTCTGACGAGAACATTTCCAAAGAAGCCGTTTGTTCCGTCAGATGAACAGACGAGAGCTGCACGCTGCGAGGAGATCCTGACGATCCAGGCAATGGGACTGAAGAAGCGTCTTGCCCATACCAATGCGAGAACCGCAGTGGTAGGAATTTCCGGTGGGCTGGATTCTACGCTTGCCCTCCTGGTTACTGCGAAAGCATTTGATATGCTTGGAAGGGATAAAAAAGATATTCTTGCGGTGACGATGCCGTGTTTTGGAACGACAGACCGTACTTATCAGAATGCCTGTGAGATGTCGAAAAAGGTCGGGGCAACTCTGATAGAGGTGCCGATCGCCGAGGCGGTGAATATCCATTTCCGGGATATCGGACACGATCCCGAGGATCACAGTGTCACTTATGAGAATGGACAGGCACGCGAGAGAACGCAGGTATTGATGGATCTTGCGAATAAGACGTGGGGCATGGTTATCGGGACAGGCGATATGTCAGAGCTTGCACTTGGCTGGGCAACCTACAATGGCGATCATATGTCCATGTACGGGGTGAATGCCTCTGTGCCTAAGACATTGGTACGCCATCTGGTCAAATATGCTGCGGATGATACGGAAGATGAGCAGCTCCGGGAAGTACTGTATGATGTACTGGACACTCCGGTAAGCCCGGAATTACTTCCGCCAAAAGACGGAGACATCGCACAGAAGACAGAAGATCTGGTGGGACCGTATGAATTGCATGACTTCTTCTTATATTTTATGCTTCGCTTTGGATATGAGCCTGCAAAGATCTATCGTCTTGCCGCAGTACTTTTGAGGGGGAATACGACAGGGAAACGATCCTGAAGTGGCTGAAGACATTCTGCAGGAGATTTTTCTCCCAGCAGTTTAAGAGATCCTGTCTGCCGGATGGCCCGAAAGTGGGAACTGTGGCACTTTCTCCGCGTGGTGACTGGAGAATGCCGAGTGATGCCTGCGTTGCTGTATGGATGAAAGAACTGGAGACTTTATAAAAAGAAAAGATACGATAAAGAGAAATGTAAAAAAAGAAAAGATGCTTTTCCGGAAATGGCAGATACACCCGGTCGGGAGTAAAGGTCAGATCAAAGAAAAGCATCTTTTTCAGTATAGTCCTTATTGGCACTGAAGAAAGAAACTGTTGCAAAAAGCTTCACAGTAAAATTCTTATACAGCGGCGATCACTTCTACTTCGCAGAGGACTCCCTTGGGAAGATCCTTTACAGCAACGCAGGAGCGGGCCGGATTTCCGGTGAAATATTTTGCATATACGGCATTGAATGCTGCAAAATCAGCAATATCAGCAAGGAAACAAGTTGTCTTTACAACATCTGTAAATGCTGCATTCTGACTGTCAAGCAGTCCTTTGATATTCTTCATGACCTGTTCAGCCTGTTCCTCAATGGTAGTTCCGACCACTTCACCTGTCTGTGGCGAAAGAGGAACCTGTCCTGAAAAGAAAGCAAATCCATTCACAACAACTCCCTGGGAATATGGTCCGATCGCAGCCGGAGCCTCTTTGGTTTCTACATATTTTAACATGATCTCTACCTCCATTTTTCTGAGTAAAAATTACTATAAATTATTATAAACCCGGCCTCAAATTTTTGCCACCCTAAATTTAAAACCATATTGAAGACGAAAAAAAATAGTGCTATCCTATATCTGAAAAAATGGTCAGTTGCGTATTGCAGCGTGAATGAAAGAGAAAGGAGTGCGGCAGTATTATGAAAGCAGTACAGCATGATATGACGGTGGGAAAGCCGATGAAAGTAATTATAAATTTTACATTGCCGATTTTTATCGGAAATGTGTTTCAGCAGTTTTATAATATGGCAGATGCTGTGATCGTGGGAAAGTTTGTCGGTACGAAAGCACTGGCAGCAGTCGGAAGCACCGGAACGATCATGTTTCTGATCTGGGGCTTTGTCGCGGGAATGACAGCCGGATTTACGGTTCTGACAGCACAGAAATTCGGAGCGGGCGATATGGATGGAATGAGGAAGACTGTTGCGGGGCAGGCATCCTTTCTTTGGGAATCGGACTTTTTCTGACGATTGTATTTATGGCATTTATGAAACCACTTCTGATTCTTATGAATACACCGGAGGATATTTTCCGGGATGCATATGCTTATATTATGATTGTCAGCGGAGGAATCCTTGCACAGATGCTGTATAATCTTCTGTCCAGTATCCTGCGTGCGTTGGGAAACAGTAAGTTGCCGCTTTATTTTCTGATTATCAGTGCGGTGCTTAATATTTTCCTGGATCTGCTCCTGATCATCGTCTTCGGACTGGGAACTGCAAGGAGCCGCCATTGCAACCGTTGTCGCACAGGGAATATCGGGACTTCTCTGCCTGGGCTATATCATGCTGAAGCTTCCGATACTGCATCTGAAAAAAGGAGGACCGGCACGTAGGAGGTCAGATCTACCTGACGCAGATCCGCATCGGTCTGCCAATGGCATTGCAGTATTCCATTACAGCGATTGGAACTATGATGGTGCAGACTTCGCTGAATATTCTCGGTTCTACACTGGTAGCGGCATTTACTGCGGCAAATAAGATCGAGCAGGTAGTGACGCAGGCATATGTGGCAATGGGGACAACCATGGCAACTTACGGGGCACAGAATATGGGAGCGGGCAATGTCCCGAGGATTCGCCAGGGATTCAAAGCATGTACGATCCTGGGAGTTATTTATTCTTTTATTGCAGCAGCATTTGTTATGACTGTAGGAAAATATATGACTTACTTATTTGTTTCAGAAAATGTTGGTGTGATCATGGATTCGGTGGAGATTTATCTGTGGTGTATTGGAATCTGTTTTATTCCGCTTGCTGTAGTGAATATTTACAGAAATGGAATCCAGGGACTGGGCTATGGACTTCTTCCAATGATGGCAGGAGTGGCAGAACTGGTCGGAAGAGGGCTGTTGCAGTGGCTGCGGCAAAGCAGAGAAGTTATACCGGAGTCTGGTCCGGCAGCATGGATCCTTGCGGGATCGCTGCTGCTGGTCAGTATTACTATATCATGAAAGTTGATATGAAAAAGATTTTCGGAAAGTCATCCTCAAACGCAGGAGAGAGAACAGGAGTCTGCCGTTATATTCAGACTTTCTTCAGAAAAAGAAGGAAAAGATACATACGATCCCCTCTGTTACCGGGGAGTGACATCCAGATCCCGGTGAGTCCGAATAAATGAGCCAGAAGAAAAGCGGCCGGGATGATCAGCAGGAATCCTCTTAGAAGAGAGAGGATAAATGCCTGTTTTGGGTGGTCCGTGGAACTTAAAATACTGCGGCAACGATATTGATGCCGGAGAAAAAGAGGCTGGTAAAGTAGATCCTCATTCCGTCGGCCGCAATGGAAGTAAGGGCGGTGTTCTGATCTTTATTGAACAGATCAGCAATGGGGTCAGCCAGCAGGAAGATAACTGCGTAAGAAAGCAGTACGAGAATCACGATCCCGGAAGAAACTTCAGTGATCAGGGAGGAGACACCTAGTACAAAAGTTTTTAAATAAATGGACTATATTTCTTTTCTGTAGTATACTGTTCTCATCAAATCAAAAGGAGCATTAAACTATGGGAAGAAAAGCATCCACTATTAATCTTAGCGAGGACGAACGTTTATATCTTGAAACTCAGATGCGTGCAAGAACAATTCAAGCCCAGACAGTAATTCGGGCAAGAATTTTACTACTCAAAGCAGAAGGTATTTCAGTTGACCATATTGCAGACAAAGTAGGAATGAATCGCAAAAGCGTCATGCTCTGTATCAATAAATACCTTGAGGGTGGTGTGGAAAATGCTCTGTTTGATGCACCCGGTCGTGGCAGGAATGCTGAAATAACCGATGATGAAAAAGCCTGGATAATAAATATCGCCTGTCAGAAGCCTGTCAATCTTGGATATTCAGCAGAAGTATGGACGCGTGCTCTTCTTACAAAACATATTAATAAATTTGCCGAAGAAGCAGGTCATACAAGGTTGTCAACAATCAGTCAGTCAAAGGTCCGCACAATACTGGAAGAAGCGGATATTAAGCCTAACAAAATAACTTATTACTGCGAAAATCGTGACCCTGATTTTGACCAGAAAATGCATAATGTTCTTCTTGTATATAAACAATTGTCTTTACAGTTTGACGAGAAGGGACAGCTCATTCCGTTTAAGGAGGATGAACAGGTTGTACATGTACTTTCCTATGATGAAAAACCCGGAATTCAGGCAATTGCCAATACCACAGAAGACCTCTTGCCGGATGAAAATCACAAGACGGTCAGCCGTGATTATGAATATAAACGTCTTGGAACTATTTCACTGCTTGCTGGAATCGACTTACAAACAGGGGAGGCAATTCCGCTTGTAAAAAGATAAACACAGCAGCAAGGAATATATTGAGTTTCTAAAAATACTTGATTCAAAATATCCGGAGACTGACCGGATTCGTCTGGTATTGGATAATCTGAAAGTTCATTCTTCAGAGGAAACCCGAAAATACCTTGCGACAAAGCCGGGAAGATTTGAATTTGTGTTTACTCCCAAGCATGGTTCATGGTTGAATCTTGTTGAGGGATTCTTTAGTAAACTCACACGTCAGATGCTAAAAGGCATACGTGTAAAAACTAAGGATGAACTTGTGCAGCGTATCTATAGATACTTCGATGAAGTAAACGAACAACCTGTCGTATATCACTGGAAGTATAAGCTTGAAGAAATTAATTCAAGTGAAGAGGTGGTGGTTGATACCGTCATTTCTGACAAAGCATACGAAGAAGGTTATTTAGAAATAAGGGGCAAATGCCAGCAGGATACGTGCCAATTCAAAATGCCAAGATTCAGAGGATAAATGAAAGGTAATCCAGCAGGATATTGAGAGGCTTCCGATGATCATTCCTGCCATGGATAAAGCGGGTTCACCGTCATTTCTGACAAAGCATACGAGAAGGTTATTGGCCCCAGAAATAAGGGGGCAAATGCCAGCAGGATACGGATATAGGGACGGCAAAGGGAGTGTCCGGCTGTCTGCTCCCAGGAGAAGGCATAAAGGCTCTGCCCCAAGAAGTCCTGTCAGTGCGATGCGATGACTGCCAGCAGGACGGACTGTGGTTCCGTTTCTCCTTCCGGGTGCGTGGAGAGGGAATAACGTGAACCGCCTCCCAGATCATGAGACCGGTTCCAGGTTCATGCAGGCAGAACCAGGTTCAAGTGCATCGGAGCCAATGCCTCTTGCAATAAAAAAGGTATCAGCAAGAATGTAGCAGGAAAAGCCGATCATTCCGAGAACATTCGCAGAGACATATTTCAGAAAAAGTGAAAAAATATGCCCGGAAGTGTCGGAACTGTGGATAACTTTTTGTATCTGACATAAAAACTCCCTTCTGAGTGCGGTTAGGTGCGGTTAAATGATGAAAAAGGCATTCACTTTTCGTCCCTTCTAATAACCGGTCTGTTACCTGTCTTCAGCCTGTGCATATCACCTGAAAACTGGTCAAAGAGGTATTAGAGCCTGTCGGTCCGAAAATGAATGCCTTACGATCTTACCCGGCGGCAAGATCCACATTTTCATATAAAACTGTAGGTATGATATCATAGATATCAGGGGAAATCAAATCTTTTTTTTTCAGGATGAATCAGGTGTAAAATAAAAAGACCGAGTGGAAAATGAAGGAGAACGACCGATGAATAAAAAGAAGTACTGGAGATCCGTAAGCAGTTTTCGCCGAAGAACTGTGCGATCACGAGAATTTGTGGCTGCTATGTGGATCATGAGAAAAATAAAAAGATGGAATCGAAAGAAGCCTTTCTTTCCCTGCCGGAAGAAGAGGCATTTAAATATTTTGATATTTTTAAGAAGACACTTTCGGGTTCGATCGGTAAAAATATGATTAATATGGAATTTCCAATCGATGCGGAAATGCCGGGAGGAACGCAGGAGTTCCTGCTGAAACTCCGTGACAGCAGACTGGAAGATGATATGCTGCTGGAAGAATTTTACGACAAGGTGATCGCTACTTATGAATATGCGGAGAATTATTATATTATTCTGATCCATGCCATGTATGATATTCCGGGAAAGTCTTCTGATGATATGGAAATGTTTGACGCTTCAGATGAAGTATATCAGCATATCCTCATGAGTATCTGTCCGGTGAGTCTGTCCAAGGCGGGACTTAGTTATAATGCAGAGGAGAATTGTATTCAGGATCGTATCCGTGACTGGATCGTGGACAGACCGGATAAGGGATTTTTATTTCCGGCGTTTAATGACAGAAGTACAGATCTTCACAGTGTTCTTTATTATACGAAGAAGTCGGAAGATCTTCAGCCGGAGATGATCGACCAGCTTTTGGGAGCTAAGATGCCGATGTCTGCTGATACTCAGAAAGAGACATTTCAGATGATTATCGAGGATACACTGGGAGAGGATGGAGATTATGAAACGGTCCGTAATATTCATGAGACGCTGAATGAGCTGATTGAAGAGCATAAGGAAGACCCTGATCCGCTTTCTCTGGATAAGACGGATGTGAAAAAATATTTGAGCAGAGCGGTGTTTCCAATGAAAAGATGGAAAATTTTGATCAGAATTTTGAGGAAAATGCAGGGGGAAAAGGCATCGCTTCTTGCATCCAATATCGCAGAGACGAAGAAGTTCAATATTGAGACCCCGGATGTGGTGATCAAAGTCAACCCGGAGCGGATGGATCTGGTAGAGACCAGAATGATCGACGGAAGGCAATGTCTGGTGATTCCGGTGGATGATCATATTGAAGTGAATGGACTCAATGTCAGAACGATGAAAATAAAGACAGAGTGAGAAGCGAAAAGCCGAGAGACTGGTTAGGATATCCGTTCGGGAGTATTTCCTGCATGAGAAGAAATACTCCTGAACGGGATTTTTTCTTTGAAGTATTTGAAATCGTATCTGAACGGGATTTCTATGCGTTCTGAGTTTATAGGATGGTATACTGCATCAGTTCATAATGCAGCGTACATCCTTCAACGATTTCTGCAAGGAGCAATGCCCTGGCAACAAGTTTCAATTCTTCATCCGGCAGATCAGTTCGTCTTAAATGAGCATAATCTCCGTCAATCTGCTCAACAATGTAATCGCATACCAGCATTTTGAAATCTCCTTTCTTTCATTCGCTCGCTAACGCTCATTATATCATGATCGCAATGGAACTGGGAAATATTTATGGTGGAAAAAGTGCGGACAAGTCACCGGATCCGGGGAAATTATATCATGACCGATGATAAAGCTCCCGTGGAACTTCCTGGTATACAGGTGATCGATCAGATCATTCAGGAGGAAGAGGTGACTGGTTTTTCTCTTAAAAAATCCTCCTGTTTTTTCGTGAAATCTTACAAAAATCAATTCCCCGTCTTTGTGTAAAATTCCAAAATTGAAAACGATACCAAAAATAGCTTTGACAAATCGAAAATCAGGGTGTATTGTGTAATCACAACAAAGAAATACAGTAGCAACAACAAGGAGATGATAAATTGGCAACGATATCAGATGTGGCAAAGCTTTCAGGATTATCAGTCTCTACCGTATCAAGAGTTATCAATAATAAGCCTCATGTATCAGAAGCAAAAAGACAGCGGGTACAGGAGGCGATGGATGCACTGGGATACAGTCCCTGCAGGCAGCAAGACAGATGAGAGGTTCCGGTTCAGGAAATGTGGCTGTGGTTGTTCCGACGATCACGAATAACTTTTTTTGCTCATCTGGTTGATTCAATCGAAAGAACATGTAGCAAATATGCATACAGGACGTTGATCATCCAGACTTACGGAGAACGGGCAGGAGAGGAAGAAGCATTGAATCTGCTTCGTATGCAGCACGCAGACGGTGCAATCCTCTGTGCGATTGAGAACCAGTGGGAACTGATCAGGAAGTTTACCCAGTATGGCAGGCTGGTTGCATGTAATGAGTACAATGAAGACCATGAGATCTCAATGATCTGTGGAAGACAATATGAGGGATTTCAAAAGCAACCGAGTATCTTTTAGGTAAAGGACATCAGAGAATCGCTTACTGTACAGGAGCAAAAGCGTTGGTTTTACAGCCAAAGGGACTGAATATCGACAGTGACCGCTACAGAGGTTTTATTGAGACATTAAGCAAGGCGGGAAAAAGTGCTGACCCGGATCAGATGTTTACGAGAATACATACGATGGAAGATGGAAAGAGAGTGATGAAAAAGATCTTAAATCTCTTTGCAGGAAAGACCGGATGCAGTCATTGCAGGAAGTGATGAAGTGGCAGCCGGAATGGTGATCGAAGGACTTGCAAATGGAATCCGGATCCCGGAAGATATTGCAATTCTGGGAGTGGATGACCAGCCGCTGGCATCCTGCATACAGATTCCTCTGACGACGATCCGTCAGCCGATTGCTCAGGAAGGCGAGTATGCGGCAAAAGAAATGATCCGTCAGCTCAGGGACGGAGCGGAAGATACGATCCGCAAAGAACTGGATCTTGAATTAGTGATCCGGCAGTCAGCCTGAGGGCAGCAGTAATTTAGTAAATAACCAGTACGAAATCCAGTGCTGGTTTTTAAAAGAAACAAATTGGTAACGATACCAAAAAGCGGAAATCAAGGAGGAAAAGAAAATGGTAGTATTAGCAAGAGTTGATCAGAGACTGATTCATGGGTTGATCGTAAACCAGTGGGCACCACATCTTCAGGTAAAAAGATTTATGGTGGTAGATGATGTGCTTTGCAATAACGAAGAGATCAAGGCAAGTATGAGAATGGCAAAGCCGGCAGGAACAGGAGTGTCTGTCATCAGCACAGAGACAGCAATCACCAATTTTAAAGCCGGTAAATATGACGGACAGAGAGTGTTCGTTCTTGTAAAAAAGAGCCGGAGACACTGATCCGTCTGATGGAAGGCGGCGTCGAGATCCCGAAAGTAGATCTTGGAATTATTTTCAATGAGAATGGAAGAACACCGGTCACAAAATTTATTGCACTGAATGAGAAAGAAAAAGCAGATCTTGAAATCATCAGAAGCAAGGGTGTTCCGATCGTGATCCAGTATGTTCCGACTGATGCAGAAGAGGCATACTGATTCAGAAAAATATATTGATTCAGAAAAAGAAAAAGATCAGTGTCAGATAAGTAAAAAATTGAGAGGTGACAGATATGCATATCATACAGGATATATTAATCGTTCTTTTGGCAGGGTACATGACGATCGACCAGAATGGTCCGGTTGTTATGTCCTGGTTCTCCGTAATCGTTGGTACAATTTCAGGTCTGATCATGGGAGACTTAAATACAGGTCTTATGATCGGAGGTACATTCCAGTTGATGTCGCTTGGTGTGGCAGCACTTGGAGGAGCTTCTGCCCCAAACTACGGACTTGCAACAATTATCGGTACATTTATCGCAGTCCGCACAGGAACGGGAATTGATGCGGCTGTAGGTGTTGGACTTCGGTTGGACTTCTTGCGATCAGTTAGAAGTTGTAGTGCGTATTGTAAATAACTTTGTCGCTCATAAGATGCAGACAGATAATAATGAAGGAAAATGGAAAAACATGAACCGGATCGCATGGGTCGGACCGCTGCTCTGTTCCCTTCAGACAATCATTCCAACAGTGATCGTTGTATGCTTTGGTGCAAATGTAGTGAATTTTATCCTGGATGTGATCCCACAGTGGGTGACAAACGGTCTTTCGATTGCGGCAGGTATGCTTCCTGTAGTCGGTATCGGAATGTTGATGAGATATATGCCGGTTAAGAAATTCCTTCCGTTTATTTTGGTCGGATTTATACTTTCAGCTTATCTGTCCATGCCGGTACTCGGAATTGCGATTATAGGATTTGCGGCAGCATTTTGGTATTTTACAACAGAAATGAAAAAAAGCCGCAGAGGCAGAGAAAGCAGTAGCTGTTACAACAGTGGATGAGATGGGAGATGATTTTGATGAGTAAGATGGAAAATAATACAGTAAATAAAGCAGGCAGCACAGGTGTTGAGCTGAACCTGAATGATGGAACGCAGCGTTATCAGGTAACAAAAAGATCTGAAAAAGACAGCCGACAGATATAACTTTATGGCATGCAATATTTTTAATTATGAATCACAGATGGGTCCGGCTGTAGCATGGGCAATGGCACCGGTACTTCGTAAGATCTATAAAAAGATGAAGAATACAAAGAGGCACTGAACAACCATTTTAATTATTTCAATTCCACAACAGTCATGTCAGTATGATCCTGGGTGCGACACTGGCGATCGAAGAGAAGGACGGCATCGAGGCAAAAGAGACAGTACAGTCGTTAAAGACCAGTCTGATGGGACCGTTTGCAGGAGTGGGCGATACTCTTGTATGGGTGTTGTGGCCGACGATCATCGGATCGATATCAGGATATATGGCACAGCAGGGGAATCCGCTGGGTGCGATCATCTGGTTTATTGCAAACATCATTTTCTGGTTTGTAAAGAGAAAAATGTTTGAAGTGGGATATACTTCAGGAACAAAGCTGATCACAAACCTTGGAAAAAGCCTTACGACATTTACAGAAGCCGCTTCTATCATGGGACTGAGTGTTGTCGGTGCATTGATCGCTTCTTCTGTAAAAATGACAACAGCATTAAATTTAAAGTCGGGGAAGTTTCACTGGCACTTCAGACTGATGTACTTGACAGGATCATGCCATCCCTGCTTCCGGTACTTCTGACAGCACTTGTCTACAAGCTGCTCGGAAATAAGAAGTGGACAGCAACGAAACTGATCCTTCTGATTATTGTTATTGCACTGGTATGCTCTTTCTTTGGAATCCTCACAGTATAGCGGAAAGGAAATAATATCTATGAAAAGAATTTTAGTTACAGCATCTCATCATAAGATGGCAGATGGATTAAAGGACACTCTGAATTTTGTTTCAGGCGGAGTGCAGGAGACGATTGCACTCTCTGCCTATCTGGATAACCAGCCGGTGGAAGAGGCAGTCGATGAACTGATGAAAGGATTTGCAGAGGAAGATGAAGTGATCGTTCTGACAGACCTGACTTCAGGAAGTGTGAACCAGCAGTTTTCCGTTATCGCAACAGACCGCATACGCACATTGTGAGTGGTATGAACCTTCCACTTGCATTTCAGGTAGCCATGGAGCCGCAGGGAGAATATATCACGGTGGAACGGATGCGTGAGATGGTGGAAGAAGCAAAGAATGAAATAAAAATATGTCAATGATATAGCAGACGATGGAGATGACGAGGATGAGTAATAAAACGGCATGGTGGAAAAAAGAGTGTAGTATATCAGGTATATCCGAAAAGCTTTTGTGATTCAAATGGAGACGGATCGGGGATCTGAATGGAATCCGCAAAAAATTCCTTATCTTGCAAAGCTGGGTGTGGATGTTCTCTGGTTGAATCCGATCTACGCGTCTCCGCAGGTGGATAACGGGTATGATATTTCCAATTACAGAGAGATCGAGCCGACATTTGGTACCATGGAAGATTTTGAAAATCTGCTTGCAGAAGCACATGAGGCAGGTCTGAAGATCATTCTTGACCTGGTTGTAAATCATACCTCTGACCAGCATCCATGGTTTCAGGAATCAAGAAAAAGTAAGGACAATCCTTACAGCGACTACTATATATGGAAAGACGAAGTAATCAATAACTGGGGATCCAGTTTCGGCGGATCTACCTGGGAGTATGCAGAGGAGCGTGCCCAGTATTATCTGCACTGCTTTGCAAAAAGAGCAGCCGGATCTGAACTGGGAAAATCCGAAAGTGCGGCAGGAAGTATATGATATCCTGCGGTTCTGGCTGGATAAAGGAATCGATGGATTCCGGATGGATGTAATTTCGCTTCTTTCGAAAGATCAGAATTTTCCGGACGGGCCGGTGATTCAGAATAAAGCTTACGGAAGTTATTATGCCGGATGTGCAAATGGACCGAGAGTACATGAATTTCTCCAGGAGATGAACCGGGAAGTATTGAGTAAATACGATATTATGACCGTAGGAGAGACACCGCATACCAATGCAGATGAGGCGGCTCTTTATACAGATGAATCAAGAAAAGAACTGAACATGGTCTTTCATTTTGACCATATGCATCTGGATTATGATGAGAATGGAAAATATGCAACAAACCGTGTGCCTCTTGTGGCACTGAAAAAAAGTCATGACGCAGTGGCAGGATAAGATGCATGAGTGCAATGGCTGGAACAGTCTGTACTGGTGCAATCACGATCAGGCGAGAGCTGTGACACGCTTTGGAAACGATTCAGAAGAATACAGAGAAATCTCGGCAAAAATGCTTGGAACATGTCTTCATATGATGCAGGGAACTCCTTACATTTATGAAGGGGAAGAGCTTGGAATGACCAATGCAGATTTTACGAAGCTCGAGGAGTACAAAGACGTAGAAGCACTGGATATCTTTAAAGATTTTACAGAAAGAAAAGGATTTTCAAAAGAAGATACCCTCCATTTACTTCATTTGAAGTCCAGAGACAACGCCAGAACTCCGATGCAGTGGGATGCTTCCGAAAATGCCGGATTCTCTGAAGCACAGCCATGGATTCGTGTCAATGCTAATTATAAAAAGATCAATGCAGAAAATGCTCTGGCAGACAGTGACTCTGTTTTCTATTACTATCAGAAGCTGATTGCCCTGCGTCATGAACTTCCGATTATTACGGATGGAGTTTATGAACTGCTGGATGCAGAGAATGAAAAGATTTATGCTTACCTGAGAAAAGGAGAGAAAGAAAGTCTGATTGTTCTTTGCAATTTCACGGATGAGACAGTGGAATACGAGGTGGATGAGTCTGTAAAAGCAGAGAGAAGTAAGCTTGTAATTTCCAATTATAAAGATGCTCCTGAAAAGTTTGCATCAAAGATCACAATGAAGCCTTATGGGGCTTATGTATACTATACAAAATGAGGTAAGAAAAATGGTGTAATCCCGATTATGGGGTTACATCTTTTTTTGCAAGGATTTTTTGCAGTTATACCTGATTTGCAAATAAATCCGTTTCGAGGCTGAGTAAGTTGCTGATTTCCAAAGCTATGTCGTTTAAATTGCAATCAAGTTCTCCCAAAACCATTGATTAAGTGGTGATCTTTTTATAGATTGCTTCAGCCAGAAGCCGATGCCCCAGAGCATCCAGATGCTGACGGTCGGTTTCACTGGCATTGGCAACAGAGGCAGCATCGAGAAAATCAGCGTGATACCGGACAGCAATTTTTTTATATTCAGTGGCAAGGTTCTGAGAGACAAGCTCAGAACCTTTATTAAATTCCGGGTCAAATCCAGGATCGCCGACACCCGGAGCAAGGAGGATCGGTGAGATCACGAAAAGACGAAAAGGGTGGGAAGAACTTTTTCTGAGCTTTGGTGATGACCTGTTCCAGTCCCTTGGCAATCGTGCCGGCAGAGGCATTGTAACGGGTCTTGCAGTCATTGGTTCCGAGCATCAGGATGAGCAGATTCACAGGGGCATGGCTTTCCAGGAGAATACCGATCGTATCCAGTCCACGGCGGCCTTCCCGCAATTCATCGGAAAAGACGGTAGTTCTTCCACAGAGTCCTTCTTCAATAATACGGTCATTGGTTCCAAGCTTTTTCTGAAAGTAGACCGGTCCAACGGGTATCTGCATCAAAGCGTCCTGATCCGTCAGGGCGATATCCATAAGTATTTGAATCTCCAAAACATAAAATATTCATAACGTCAACTCCTTTATAAACATACTAATCATATATGAATAGTATATTAAAACGAAGAAAGAGAAATGTCAAGTGTCATATATGAGAACTTTCAGAGATCCAGTTGCTTCAGTGCCAGTGCAATTCCATCCTGATCATTGTCTGCTGTGATAAAAAAGGACTCTTGGGTCTGAGGGATCTTTTACAATCCAGTCAGATCGGGTATAAAGATTCCATGTCAGGTCAAAATCCTGTGATTCAATATATTGAATCACAGAAGCCGCGTCCTTTGCTGTGAAGCCTTTTCATAAAGAACAGAACGGTTTTCGTCCAGGATCAGTCCTCCTGAGAAGGCTATGATGGAACAGCTAAGTCCATAGTTACTTATGATCAGTTCAATGGCAGCAGGATAACGTGCAGAGGCGAGGACAAAGAAGTTCCGTTGTTGCAGGTATGGGGTATTTGCAAAAGCCGTCTGTAGTGGTAAAATAAAGATTAAGGCTGAAAATAAAGATGGAGTGTAGAGAATGATAAAAAGATCAGAGCGGGGGTGCTGCTCCTGTTCTTTCTGCTGCTTTCTTTCGAGGCCTGTAAAGCAGGTGATGCGGAAAAAGAAGCAGGCACAAAAGGCTGGAAAGAAGCTGCGGATGCCGCAGAGAATGAAGAGCAGGTGAAAAAGTCCTCATCCGATACGACCTGTTATACTTTTGAGGATGTGGAAGGAAATTCTTATCAGGCAGAGCTGCTTGACGAAGTGGCAAAGAACCCGTATAATTTTAAGAATCTTGTGACGGACCCAGAAAGCGGATATAAAACTTATTCAGATACGAAGAAGCATATTTCTTCAAAGCTGGGGGTGGACGTTTCTGAATTTCAGGGCGAGGATACAGACTGGCAGCAGGTAAAGGAAAGTGGGATTGATTTTGTGATCGTACGGCTGGGATATCGTGCCTACGGAGAGAGTGGTGTTCTGGTACTGGATGATATGTTTGACCAAAATGTGCAGGGTGCATTGTCAGCCGGCCTGGAAGTAGGAGTTTATTTCTTTTCACAGGCAACAACTTTGTCCGAGACAGTGGAAGAGGCAGATTTTGTACTGGAGCATATCAGGCAGTATGACATCACAGCACCGGTTGTATTTGATACAGAAGAGATCAAAGGGGATGAGGCAAGAACCGATTCCAATACACGGGAAGATTTCACAAATTACTGTAAGGTATTTTGCGACAGTATCAAAGCAGAGGGGGTACGATGCAATGATTTATGCCAATACGAAATGGATGGCATTTACGCTGAAGCTGGAAGAACTTGAAGGATATGATTTCTGGTATGCGGATTATCACGAAGAGCCACAGTGTCCGTATGCATTTAAAATGTGGCAGTACAGTGAGACGGGAGAAGTACCCGGGATCACAGGACATGTTGATTTAGATTTATGGTTTCAGGAGGAAAATTAAATGAAATGGAATAAATTCCGGTTGAAGACAACGACAGAAGCAGAAGATATCGTCAGCAGTATGCTGGCAGATCTTAAGGATCGAAGGTGTGGAGATTGAAGATAAGATCCCGCTGACAGAATCAGATAAAGGAGCAGATGTTCGTTGATATCCTTCCGGAGATCGAGCCGGATGACGGAGTGGCATATCTGAGTTTTTATCTGGAAGAAGAGGGCAGACACAGAAGCTGTGCTGGCGAATGTAAAAAGGAATTAGAAGAGATGTCTGCTTATGTGAACGTCGGTGAATGCACGATTGAAGAATCCGAGACGGAGGATAAGGATTGGATCAACAACTGGAAGCAGTATTTTCATCAGTTCTATGTGGATGATATCCTCATCATCCCGTCCTGGGAGGATGTAAAGCCGTCCGATGAGGATAAAATGGTCATCCATATTGATCCGGGTACGGCATTTGGAACAGGAATGCATGAGACAACCCAGCTTTGTATCCGGCAGATCAGAAAGTACGTGACGGAGAAGACGAAGATTCTTGATGTAGGATGCGGAAGTGGTATTCTTGGAATGCTGGCACTGAAATTCGGGGCAGAACATTCCGTGGGAACAGATCTTGATCCGTGTGCGATCGATGCAACCTATGAGAATATGGACAACAACGGATCAGCAGAGACCAGTATGAAGTCATGATCGGTAATATCATTGATGATAAAGAAGTACAGGATAAGGTCGGTTATGAATGTTATGATATCGTGGCTGCCAATATCCTGGCACCGGTACTGGTAGAGCTGACCCCGGTGATCGTAAACCAGCTTAAACCGGGCGGAATTTATATTACAAGCGGAATTATTGATGATAAGGAAGAAACTGTAAAAGAGGCAGTGGCAAAGGCGGGACTGGAACTCATTGATGTGACCTATCAGGGCGAGTGGGTGTGTGTAACTGCAAAAAAGGAATTAAAAGAAATTAGTAAAAGGAGAATGGAATGCAGCATTTTTTGCGGATCGGTCCTGGGTTCAGGAGATAAGATCCGGTTGGAAGGATCCGATGTCAATCATATGAAGAATGTCCTCCGTATGAAAGAAGGCGAAGAGGTACAGGTCAGTGACGGGGACTGGAAATGCTTACCTGTGTCAGATAGAGGGTATGAAGGTGATCAGGCTGTGCTGAAGATCCGGGAGAAGACGGAGAAAGATACAGAACTTCCGTCAAAGATCTGGCTGTTCAGGGACTTCCCAAAGGGGATAAGATGGAACTGATCGTTCAAAAGGCGGTAGAACTGGGAGTGTACGGCATTGTTCCATTTGCGGCAAAGCGTTCAGTTGTCCGGCTGGATGAGAAAAAGGCCGGGAAAAAGCAGATTCGCTGGCAGGCGATCGCAAAGGGAGCTGCGGAGCAGTCAGGCAGAGGTCTGATTCCTGAAGTGGAGACCGTGAAGACCTATGCCGAGGCACTGGAGTTCGCAAAAGAGTTGGATGTGATCCTTGTTCCATATGAACTGGAAGAAGGCATGAAGGCAACGATGAGCATAATCGAAGCGATCAGACCGGGACAGTCTGTCGGAATCTTCATTGGCCCGGAGGGCGGCTTTGAAAGAGCAGGAGATCAGGCAGGCACGAAATGCAGGAGCCGTTCGGTCACACTTGGAAGAAGGATACTGAGAACAGAAACTGCACAGGAATTACGACACTTTCAATTTTGATGTATCATCTGGAGTGTGCAGAGGTTCAGTAGCATTCTCAGAGAAAAGAACATATTTTATATAGAAAGAGAAAGAAAAGGAAAGGGAAAATGGAAGCTTATTTAGATAATTCTGCCCGACAATGGCATATCCTGAGGTGGGAGAGCTTGTATATAAAGTGATGTGCCGGGACTACGGCAATCCGTCATCCATGCACCGCAAGGTGTGGATGCAGAGCATTATGTCAAAGGAGCAAAAGAATCTTTGGCAAAGCTTATGAAAGTAAATGTAAAAGAGATCTTTTTACTTCAGGTGGAACGGAGAGCGATAATCTTGCACTGATCGGATGTGCAAGAGCAAATAGACAGGCAGGGAATCATCTGATCACTACGTCCATCGAGCATCCCGCCATTTTAAATACGATGCGGTATCTGGAAGAAGAGGAAGGCTTTCGTGTGACCTATCTGCCGGTAGACTGCTGCGGACAGGTCAAGCTGGATGCATTAAAGAAGCGTTATGCCCGGAGACGATCCTGGTATCGATCATGTATGTGAACAATGAAGTGGGAACAGTTCAGCCGGTGGAAGAGGCAGCGTCGATCGTGAAAGATTATAATCCGTCGATCTTATTCCACTCAGATGCGGTACAGGGGTTTGGAAAATACCGGATCTATCGAAACGTCAGAAAATTGACCTGCTCAGTGTCAGCGGTCATAAGATCCATGGACCGAAGGGAACAGGATTTTTATATATTGGTGAAAGTGAAGATCAGGCCGATTCTGTTCGGTGGTGGCCAGCAGAGGGATATCCGTTCCGGTACAGAGAATGTACCTGGAATTGCAGGGCTTGGTCTTGCGGCTGAGCTTGCATACAAAGATTTTGATATCAAGACTGCCCTGATGAGAGAACTGAAAGAATACTTTATCAGTGAGATCGGTAAGATGGAAAATACTGTGATCCATGGAGTGGCGGATGAGGGAAGTGCTCCGCATATCATCAGCCTGGGTGTAGCCGGGGTACGGAGCGAGGTTCTGCTGCATACACTGGAGGACAAGGGAATCTATGTATCGTCCGGATCAGCATGTGCTTCAAAACCATCCGGCAGTCAGCGGAGTATTAAAAGGAATTGGGGCAGCGAGGGAATACCTGGATGCAACCATCCGAATCAGTATGTCGGAGTTTACAACAAAGGAAGAGATTGATTATCTTTTGGAGACACTTTATAAGTGTGTTCCGATGCTGAGAAGATATACAAGACACTAAGTGTATAAGAAGAGAAGGAGAAGGCAGATGAAATTTCATTCATTTTTTGATCAAATACGGAGAGATTGGAATCAAGGGAAAGAACCGTTATATTTTTGAAGATGCACTGGTGCGTCAGATCCGTTATGCCCTGCAGGAGCAGACGGAGAATTTCTGGTTCATAAGTGCCATGGAAGAGTTTATGTGGACTGTGAGGAGAATACGATTTTGAGGAAACGGTAGAAAGCCTGAAAAAGGTCTTTGGCATCGTGGGAATCTGTCCGGTTGTACGCGTTCCGGTGGCTGAACTGGAGCAGTTAAAGAAAGATGTTGTATCCTATGTGGATCAGGTCTATGAGGATAAGAACCTTACTTTCAAAGTGGAGGCAAGAAGAGCAAATAAGCGTTATCCGGTCAATTCTATGGAAATCAACTGTGCAGTGGGAGAAGCGGTACTGGAGGCATTCCCGGAGACAAAGGTAGATGTGCATGATCCGGATGTGTGACTGAATGTGGAAATCAGGGAAGAAGTTTATATCTATTCAAAGATTATTCCGGGACCAGGAGGGATGCCGATCGGTACAAATGGAAGTGCCATGCTGCTTTGTCAGGAGGAATCGACAGCCCGGTTGCCGGCTATATGATTGCCAAGAGAGGCGTTGAGATCGAGGCAACTTATTTCCATGCACCACCGTACACAAGTGAAAGAGCAAAAGAGAAGGTAGTTGATCTTGCAAGACTCGTTTCTGCTTATTCAGGACCGATCAAGCTTCATGTTGTCAATTTTTACGGATATCCAGCTTGCTATTTATGAAAAATGCCCGCATGATGAGCTGACGATCATTATGCGCCGTTATATGATGAAAATTGCCGAGCATTTTGCAAAGAAAGACGGCTGTCTTGGGCTGATCACCGGAGAAAGTATCGGTCAGGTGGCAAGTCAGACGATGCAGAGTCTGAATGCGACCAATGCGGTTTGTACGCTTCCGGTTTACCGTCCGCTGATCGGATTTGACAAAAAGGAGATCGTGGAGATTTCGGAGAAGATCACACATATGAGACATCAATCCAGCCTTTTGAGGACTGTTGTACGATCTTTGTGGCAAAACATCCTGTGACAAAACCGAACCTTGAAAGAATTGAGAAGTCTGAACTGAATCTGACCGATGTGATCGATGATCTGATGAAGACGGCGATTGAGACAGCAGAAGTGATCCGGATCCGTCAGAATGAAGCATAAACCGTGAGAAACACGCTTTACAGGTTTCGCTGATTATCGCGGCAGTTGCCAGGCATGGAGTCTGGCATGTTGCCTGCATAATAAAAGAGGAAAGTCCTCTCAGGGCTTTCCTCTTAAATCGGCAAATATTTGGTTTATCCTGAATGCTTATTTAATGATATAAGCATCAAGTGCTGTAAGAATTTCATCAACGTTTCCGTCAGCGTGGATGTTCAGATCAATCGGCTTGGAAAGATCCAGGCTGAAAATTCCCATGATGGATTTGGCATCTATAACATATCTTCCGGATACTAAATCGAAATCATTGTCATACTTGGTAATAGTATTAACGAATGACTTAACCTTGTCGATTGAATTTAATGAAATCTGTACTGTCTTCATTTCAAATCCCTCCTTGAATCTGCAATATTTGAGGTCTGTTACGACCTATGTATATTCTAAGGGATGATAAAGTAAAAGTCAAGGAACATTAGAGAAAAAAAGAGGTAATAACTATGTGAAAAAAGCTGCATTGCACAACCTTGGATGCAAGGTAAATGCATATGAAACTGAGGCTATGCAGGAAATGCTGGAAAAGGCCGGATATGAGATTGTCCCGTTTAAAGAGGGGGCAGATGTCTATGTGATCAACACCTGTACCGTGACGAATATTGCAGACCGAAAGTCCCGTCAGATGCTGCACCGGGCAAGGAAAATGAATCCGGATGCAGTGGTTGTTGCAGCGGGATGTTATGTGCAGGCACAGGAGGGAAAAGTGGATTCCTGTATTGATATCGTGCTTGGAAATAATAAAAAGAAAGATCTGATCAGGATACTGGATGAATATAGGAAGTCCCGTGCAGAGAGCGGGCGGGAAAAAGGAGATACTGCCGGATGTGGAACTGGAAGATATCGGGCATACAAAGGAGTATGAATCCCTCAATCTGACCAGACCGGGAGATCATACAAGAGCTTATATTAAAGTTCAGGATGGATGCAACCAGTTTTGCACGTACTGTATTATTCCCTATGCAAGAGGAAGAGTCCGCAGCCGTTCCATGGAAGATGTAACGGAAGAGGTCCGGACATTGGCAGAAAATGGATACAAAGAGGTTGTCCTTACGGGAATCCATTTAAGTTCCTATGGAATTGATTTTGATAAAGAAAGACATCTGCTGGATCTGATCCGGGCGGTTCATCAGATCGAAGGGATCGAGAGAATCCGGCTTGGTTCACTGGAACCGGGAATTATCACAGAAGAATTTGCAGAAGCAATTTCAAAGTTACCAAAGATGTGTCCACATTTCCATCTCTCACTGCAGAGTGGCTGCAATGCGACATTGAAGCGTATGAACCGGAGATATACAAGCGAAGAATATGCAGAACGTTGTGGTATCCTGAGAAAGTATTTTTGAAAATCCGGCATTGACAACCGATGTGATCGTCGGTTTTCCGGGAGAGACGGAGGAAGAATTTGAAGCTTCCAGGAACATTTGTGGATTCGATTGATTTTTATGAAACCCATATTTTCAAGTATTCGAGAAGAGAAGGGACAAAGGCAGCAGTTATGCCGGATCAGGTAAGTGAGGAAAAAAAATCCGCAAGGAGTGCTGAAATGATCGAAATGGGTGAGCAGAAGCGGAGAGCTTATGAGGAAAGCTTTATTGGAAAAGAAGTTGAAGTTCTGGTGGAAGAGGAAATCGAAAGGAACGGAGAAATCTTTTGGACAGGACATACAAAAGAATATATAAAAATTGCACTACAAAGCAGGGAAAACCTGAGAAATTGTATCGTAAAAGTTCAAATTGAAGATGCTTTACAAATTATTCATTGAATTTCAGGGTGAATTATATTAAACTTGAGATAAGGCATCGGTTTCAGTCAGGAGACCAGTGTGATTGCAGACTTCGGGTCAGGCAGCATCCGGGGTGTGACAGACAGATAAAAGCAAGACAGGAGGAAGAAAAATGGGCGATTTAAGTAATACGCAGTTTTTCAGGTAGAGCCGGGACCGCAGATTTCTGCGAAGGATATTCTTGATATCGTATATAAGGCTCTGAAGGAAAAGGGATATAATCCAGTGAATCAGATTGTAGGATATATTATGTCTGGAGATCCGACCTATATTACCAGCCACAAGAGTGCCAGAAGCCTGATGATGAAGGTAGAGCGTGATGAACTGGTAGAAGAATTACTGAAAGCGTATATCGAACATAATTCTTGGGAATAATCAGAATATGAGGATCATGGGACTGGATTACGGCACAAAGACTGTGGGCGTTGCGATCAGTGACGCACTGAAGATCACCGCACAGGGGATCGAGACGATACAGCGGAAAGAAGAGAATAAGCTGCGAAAGACTTGTGCCAGAATTGAACAATTAATTAAAGAGTACGAGGTAGAAAAGATCGTACTCGGATTTCCTAAGCATATGAATAATGATGTCGGTGAACGTGCTGAGAAATCTTTTGGAATTTAAGGCGATGCTGGAGAGAAGGACGGGTCTTGAAGTAGTTATGTGGGACGAGCGTCTGACGACAGTGGCAGCAGAGCGTACGTTAATAGAGAGCAGTGTAAGAAGGGAAAACCGCAAGCAGTACGTTGATAAGATTGCGGCGGTTTTTATATTGCAGGGATATTTGGATTTATTAAGCATGAGGAACGGAGCAGATGGAGAAGATTAAATTTGCGTTTGGAGACGGAAATGGTGAGGACGAGTTTTTCGTCCTTGAGCAGACAAAGATCAACGGGCTACATATATTCTGGTGACAGATTCGGAAGAGGATGATGCAGAATGCCTGATTTTAAAGGAGACATCGTGGAAGAGCAGACGGATAAGATGTATGAGATCGTTGAGGATGATACAGAGCTTCTGGCAGTATCTAAAGTATTTGAAGAACTGCTGGAAGATGTAGAGTATAGAGATGTAACAGTTTTTTGAAGACCGATGGAGGGGAAACGGATACAGATGGGACAGGATAAGACGCAGGAATTACTGAAAGAGAAATTAAGAGGAAAGGGTCTGAAAGTGACTCATCAGAGGCTGCAGGTCTTATCTGTTCTTGAAGAGAATGGCGGACGTCATATGACGGCTGAGGATATTTATGAGCTAGTGTCTGTGGACAACCCGGAGATCGGCCTTGCAACGGTATACAGAACCCTGCAGCTTTTACTGGATATGCAGTTGGTGGACCGGATTGATTTCGGGGATGGATGCGTGCGGTATGAGATCGGACATCTGTTGAACGGAGATACCCGGCATAACCATCATCATCTGATCTGTAAAAGATGCAATAAGGTAGTTCCGTTTGATGATGACCTTCTGGAGAGTCTGGAAGATCATATCGAAAAAGCGACCGGATTTCATGTACTGGATCATGAACTGAAGTTTTATGGTCTGTGCAGCAAATGTCAGAAAAAGGAAAATGAAGAGAAATAAAATGTAAAAAGCAATAAAGAAAAAGGTTTATGGAGGTGTTTTATTTTTGAAAAAAAGAATAATGGAAAATTGCGTATCATACCGCTTGGAGGTCTGGAACAGATCGGTATGAACATTACTGCTTTTGAGTATGAAGACAGTATTGTTGTCGTAGACTGCGGACTTGCATTCCCGGAAGACGACATGCTCGGTATCGACCTGGTCATCCCGGATGTAACATATCTGAAAGAAAACATCGACAAAGTCAAAGGCTTCGTCATCACCCACGGACACGAGGATCATATCGGAGCATTGCCTTATGTGCTTAAGGAGATCAATATCCCGATCTATACCACGAAGCTTACAATGGGAATCATTGAGAACAAATTAAAAAGAGCACAATCTGCTTCGCAGTACAAGAAGAAAAGTAGTCCGTCATGGACAGTCAATCAATCTTGGAAAGTTCCGGATTGAATTCATCAAGACGAACCACAGTATCCAGGATGCGTCCGCGCTGGCAATCTATTCACCGGCCGGTATCGTTGTGCACACCGGAGACTTTAAAGTAGATTATACACCGGTATACGGTGATGCGATCGATCTGCAGAGATTTGCAGAGATCGGAAAGAAAGGGTACTGGCACTGATGTCGGACAGTACGAATGCAGAACGCAAGGGATTTACCCAGTCTGAGCGTACGGTAGGTATTACATTTGACCACATTTTTGCAGAGCATCAGAATACCCGTCTGATCATTGCTACTTTTGCATCCAATGTCGACCGTGTGCAGCAGATCATCAACTCTGCTTATAAATACGGAAGAAAAGTTGTTGTTGAAGGACGAAGCATGGTAAATATCATTTCAACGGCTTCGGAGCTGGGATATCTGAATGTCCCGGATAATACGCTGATCGAGATCGACCAGATGAAGAATTATCCACCGGAGAAGATGGTGCTGATCACAACAGGAAGCCAGGGTGAATCCATGGCAGCTCTTTCCCGTATGGCGGCAGACGTGCATCGGAAAGTGACGATCAGCCGAATGATACTATCATTTTCAGTTCCAACCCGATTCCTGGAAATGAAAAATCGGTTTCAGTGTGATCAATGAACTTTCTGCAAAGGGAGCAGAAGTTATCTTCCAGGATGCTCATGTATCAGGGACATGCATGTCAGGAAGAACTGAAGCTGATTTATTCACTGGTGAAGCCTAAATATGCGATTCCGGTGCATGGTGAATACCGCCATCTGAAAGCAAACGCAGGTGTGGCAACCTCTTTGGGAATCCCGAAAGAGAATGTCTTTATCATTCAGTCCGGTGATGTACTGGAGTTATGTGATGAGTCGGCAAAAGTAGTGGACAAGGTGCATACAGGTGCTATTCTTGTAGATGGATTAGGTGTTGGAGATGTTGGAAATATCGTACTGCGTGACAGACAGCATTTGGCGGAGGATGGAATCATGATCGTAGTCCTGACGCTGGAGCGCAGGACGAACCGTCTGCTTGCGGGACCGGATATTGTTTCCAGAGGCTTTGTCTATGTCCGTGAGTCAGAACAGTTGATGGAAGATGCAAGAAAGGCAGTGGCCGATGCACTGGATAAGTGCCTGCGAGGAAAAACATACGGACTGGAATAAGATTAAACTGGTGATCCGGGATACTATGAATGATTTCATCTGGAAAAAGACGAAGAGAAGACCTATGGTGATTCCGATTATCATGGATGTGGATGTGTAGATATGATAGTAGATGAACGTATTATTACATTCATCAATTCTATGGATACAGAGAACAGTGAAATACTGGAGCAGATTGAAAAGGAGGCACGTGCAGATTCCGTTCCGATCATCCGGCGGGAGATGCAGAGCTTCCTCAGGACGCTTCTTATGCTGAAAAAACCTGTGCATATCCTGGAAGTGGGAACTGCCGTAGGTTTCTCTGCGTTATTGATGAGTGAATATGCACCGGAAGAGTGCAGGATTACAACAATAGAAAATTATGAAAAAAGGATTCCCATTGCCCGTGAAAATTTCAGGAGAGCAGGAAAAGCTGACCGGATCACTCTGATCGAGGGAGATGCGGCTGAAGTGCTTACAGAGTTGACCGGGGAGTATGATTTTATTTTTATGGATGCGGCTAAGGGACAGTATATCCACTATTTTCCGGAAGTGATGCGGCTTCCTGGCAAATGGAGGCTGTCTTGTATCAGATAACGTCATGCAGGATGGAGATATTATAGAATCAAGATTTGCGGTGGAACGGAGGAACAGGACGATCCATGCAAGGATGCGAGAGTATCTTTATGAATTGAAGCATAATGAAGAGCTGGTTACTTCGATCATCCCGCTGGGAGATCGGTGTAACGGTAAGTATAAAGAAATAGCAGGAAGGAACAAAAACGATGAGCAGACATCCAGAATTATTGATTCCGGCGAGCAGCCTGGAAGTGTTAAAAACCGCTGTGATTTTCGGTGCGGATGCAGTATATATCGGAGGAGAAGCATTTGGATTGCGTGCGAAAGCAAAAAATTTTCGTTGGAGGACATGAAAGAAGGAATCGCATTTGCACATGCACACGATGTGAAAGTTTATGTGACTGCCAATATTCTTGCACATAATGGAGATCTCGATGGAGTCCGCACATATTTTGAAGAATTAAAGGAAATCGGACCGGATGCATTGATCATTGCAGATCCGGGGGTGTTTGAGATTGCAAAAGAAATATGCCCTGAGATCGAGCGTCATATCAGTACACAGGCGAATAATACAAACTATGCAACTTATAACTTTTGGTATCGCCAGGGTGCAAGTAGAGTCGTTTCAGCAAGAGAATTGTCTTTGAAGGAACTGAAGGAATTAAGAGCAAAAATTCCGGCAGACCTGGAGATTGAAAGCTTTATTCACGGAGCAATGTGTATCTCTTATTCCGGAAGATGTCTTTTGAGTAATTATTTTACGGGAAGAGATGCGAATAGGGGAGCATGTACTCATCCGTGCCGCTGGAAATATGCGGTCGTGGAAGAAAAAAGACCGGGAGAGTACCTTCCTGTTTATGAAAATGAAAGAGGAACTTACATTTTTAACTCCAGGGACCTGTGTATGATCGAACATATTCCGGATCTGGTGGATGCGGGAATTGACAGTCTCAAAATCGAAGGACGTATGAAGACGGCACTGTATGTGGCAACGGTTGCAAGAACTTACCGCAAGGCACTGGATGATTATCAGAAAGACCCGGAATTATACAAAAAAATATGCCGTGGTATCTGGATCAGATCTCAAATTGTACTTACCGCCAGTTTACGACCGGATTTTTTTGGCAAGCCGGATTCGGAATCTCAGATCTATGACAGTAATACGTACATTAAAGAATACACTTATCTGGGGATTGTAGGAGAAGTGAAAGATGGTCTGATCCAGATTGAGCAGAGAAATAAGTTTTCAGTTGGCGAGACGATCGAGATCATGAAGCCGGACGGACGGAATGTTGAAGCGAAGGTAGTGCGGATCGTCAACCAGGACGGGGAAGAACAGGAAAATGCACCACATCCGAAGCAGATCCTTTTTGTGGAACTCAGTGAGCAGGCGGATGTATATGATCTGTTGAGAAGGCAGGAAAAGGTCTGAAAAGTTAGAAACTGATTATGTAGCTGCAGGGAACCGCCGGAGGCAGTTCCTGCGGGTCAGCAGAACCAGACCCTGAGTTTTTCTACAGCACTTTTTTCAATACGGGATACATAAGAACGGGAAATGCCAAGCAGAGAGGCTATTTCCCGTTGCGTGTATTCTTCACCATTATATAAAACCATATCTCATTTTTAATACAAGACGTTCACGGGGAGAGAGTTCACTCTCCACTTTTTCATATAATTTTGAATATTTTCTTTCAGATACAGTTTTTCGGGAACATCAGTATCAGTAGTTTCAATGATATCGTAAAGACGTATTTCATTGCCGTCCCGGTCCGTGCCAATGGGTTCATAAAGAGAAATTTCTTTTCCCCTTTTTTCCTGGCACGCAGGTACATCAGGATCTCATTTTCAACACAGCGGGATGCATAGGCAGCAAGCCGGTTTCCTTTTTCAGGATCAAAGGAAATGACCGCTTTGATGAGTCCGATCGTACCGATGGAGATCAGATCTTCCATTTCTTCACCAAGATTCTGGTATTTTCTTACGATATGTGCTACAAGCCTCAGATTACGCTCAATGAGAATGTGCTTTGCTTCCAGATCACCCTCGGTGTACTTTTGAAAGTAATACTTTTTCTTCGTCAGGCGTGAGGGGATTGGGAAATGTCTTCAAGGATACACCTCTTAGCACATTTGATATCATTGTATGAAAAAGGATATTATATCGTGCTTTTCCATCTGAAAAATGCCTGGGATTCAGTAAAAATTTCTAAAATCCGGAAAAGAAAAATAAACTCCATTGACTTTTGAAAGAGAGTCCTCTATTCTGTCAGTACATTTCCAGAGCATTCCGCTCTGGCGATCAGATCAGGCTGGTTCAGCCAGGTTTCATTGAAAGTGATTTCGTAAAAAGAACGGTTTTATTATTCGGAAAGAGGTGCATATTGAGTTTCAGTACAGTAGTATCTGCTGCAACCGAAGGACTTGCAGTAGAATTTGTCCATGTGGAGGCAGATGTCAGCAATGGTCTGCCGGTATTTCACATGGTAGGATATCTTGCCTCGGAAGTAAAAGAGGCAGGAGAACGTGTCAGAACAGCAATTAAAAAATTCAGGATTTGATTTTCCGGCAAAAGGACGGTGATCAATCTGTCCCCGGCAACGATGCGGAAAGAGGAGCATCGTTTGATCTTCCGATTGCAGTGGCAGTACTGACTGCTCTCGGAGAACTGTCAGGGTCCAGGATTCAGAACACTCTGATCATTGGAGAAATGGGACTGGACGGGAGTGTCAGAAAAGTTCCCGGAATCCTGCCGATCGTGGCAGAGGCGAAAGAAAGAGAAGTCAGAAGGTGTATTGTGCCGGAAGAAAAAATAAGGCGGAGGCAGCTTTAGTCAGTGAAATGCAGGTAATCGGGGTGAAGGACTTGAAAGAAACGATTGAGTTTCTGAAAAGCGGGAGCAAGCCGCAGAAAGTGCAGCAGACCGGGAGTGTGCAGGAAAGAGAGACAGAGGAGAGTTTTCCAGATTTTGGAGATCTCTGTGGACAGAAAAATGTCAGAAGGGCAGCAGAAATTGCAGTGGCAGGAGGTCATAATCTGCTGCTGATCGGTCCTCCGGGCAGTGGAAAGACAATGACAGCCGGCTGTATCGCAGGGATCCTTCCACCTATGAGTACGGAAGAAAGTATGGAGGTAACGAAAATCTACAGTGTTATGGGGATGGTAAATGAAAAAACAGCCACTGATCCGGAAGAGACCGTTCAGAAACGTGCATCATACAGCAACAAGGGGGCACTGATCGGAGGAGGGATGATTCCAAGACCCGGGGAGATCAGTCTGGCACATCAGGGTGTCCTCTTTTTAGATGAACTCCCTGAATTTAAAAAAGGTGTCCTTGAGGTGCTGAGACAGCCGTTGGAGCAGCATTGCATTCGTATTACAAGAAATTATGGCACATATACCTTTCCGGCAGATTTTATGCTGGTGGCGGCAATGAATCCCTGTCCGTGCGGGTGCTATCCGAATCTGGAACGATGTACCTGTACGCCTGCACAGATCCAGGCTTATCTCGGAAAGATCAGCCAGCCCTTTTTAGACCGGATCGATCTGTGTGTGGAGGCAGGGAGAGTTGATTATGAGAATCTGACAGAACAGAAAAAAGGAGAAGCATCAGCGGAGATCAGGATGCGGGTCTGCAGGGTGAGAAATCTTCAGAAAGAGCGGTATGAAGGGAAGAAGATCAGAAGAAATACACAGCTTGAGGGGGAGCTGCTGAAAAAATACTGTGCATTGGGAACCAAAGAAGAAGCTATGATGCGTCAGGCATTTGAACGGTTCAGCCTGACGGCAAGATCCTATCACCAGATTCTGCGGGTTGCAAGAACAATCGCAGATCTGGATGGCAGGGAAAAAAATCAGCGAGGAACATCTGAGTGAAGCTTTAGGATATCGCATGGTTGACAAAAAATACTGGGGCAGATAGAAGGCAGAGAAAAGGGAAGAGAACCTGTGTGGAAAGCGGAATGGAACGAGAAAGAAAATAGAAAGAAATCAGAAAGAACAATAAAAAAAGAACAATAAAAAAGAACAAAAGAAAGGAGCAGGGATATGGGACAGGAAAAATATGAGGTATGGTTTGCAGGGATACGGGGACTTGGTGCAAGAAAAAAAATATTTGCTTCATGAAGCTCTGAAATCGTGCAGAAATGCATATTATATAGAAGAAACGCAGTTGAAAAAATTCCTTTTCTGACAGAAAAGGACGGTCAGGAAATCCGGCAGGCACAAAAGAGGAAAGATCCGGAGAAAATCTGCGAGGAAATGAAGAAAAAAAAGGAATCCGTATAATCCCGTATTATTCAGAAAAATATCCCCCAAAATTACTTCAGCTTGCGGACTTTCCATTTGCATTATTCGTGAAAGGAAAACTTCCGGGAAAAGATACTGAGAAGGCAGCGATCATAGGAGCGAGGAACTGCACCGCTTACGGAGAAAAATATGCAGTAGAATATGGAAGAAAGCTGGCACAGGCAGGAGTCGATGTCATCAGCGGACTGGCAAGAGGAATTGATGGAATGGGCCATCGTGGTGCGTTGATGGAGAAGGGGAAAACGTTTGCAGTTCTGGGCTGTGGTGTGGATATCTGTTACCCGAGAGAGAGAACATATTGGTCTGTATATGGATATTCTGGAGCAGGGAGGTGGGATCTTGTCTGAATTTCCACCTGGCAATGCCGCCGCTGGCTGTCAATTTCCCGCTCAGGAACCGGATCATCAGCGGTCTGTCTGATGTGATCCTTATCATGGAGGCAAGAGAACGGAGTGGTTCACTCATCACAGCCGACCTGGCACTGGAACAGGGGAAGGAGGTTTATGCTCTGCCCGGACCGGTAGACAGTCCGCTCAGTACCGGCTGTAACCGGCTGATCCAACAGGGGGCCGGTGTACTCCTGTCAGCCGAAAACCTGCTGAATGAATGGGGGAATTATGCCGGATAATTTGTGCAGAAAGACGGAGATAAAACCTGATAAAAATAAAAAAAACGCTTGAAAGTGAAGATGAATTGGTGTATAGTTGTGTCGGTCTGTATCCAAAGAATGTGGAACATTTAGTGCTGGAGACAGGACTGGAAATCAGGAAACTGATGCGTGTTCTGGTATCTTTGGAGTTACAGGGATATATAAAAAGAAGTTTCAAAGAATTATTATATCAGAAGGTAGAAGAAAAATACTTCTGCCGGATGGAGGAAGTAGATTTATGGCACATTATCTTGTAATCGTGGAGTCTCCTGCAAAGGTTAAAACAATTAAAAAATTCCTGGGAAGTAATTATACCGTGACGGCTTCTCAGGGACATGTAAGGGATCTTCCGAAAAGTCAGTTGGAATTGACGTAGACAATGACTACGAACCAAAATATATTACAATCCGTGGGAAAGGAGATATCCTTGCAACGCTCAGAAAAGAAGCGAAAAAAGTCAGATAAAGTCTTTCTTGCAACTGACCCTGACCGTGAGGGAGAAGCTATTTCGTGGCATCTTGCCACAGCATTGAAGCTGGACGAAAAGAAGATGCGGCGTATCACATTTAACGAGATTACGAAAAATGCAGTAAAGGCATCATTGAAAAATCCAAGAGATATTGATATGAACCTGGTAGATGCCCAGCAGGCAAGAAGAGAGCTGGACCGTATGGTTGGTTATAAGATCAGTCCGGTACTTTGGGCAAAGGTAAAAAGAGGTCTTAGTGCAGGAAGAGTCCAGTCAGTGACACTTCGCATTATTGCAGACCGTGAAGCAGAGATCGATGCATTTATTCCTGAAGAATACTGGTCGCTGGAGGCAGTTCTTAAGGTAAAAGGCGAAAGACGTCCACTGACGGCAAAGTTCTACGGAACTGAGAAAGAAAAAATGACGATTCATTCTAAAAAGGAAATGGATGAGATTCTGAAAGAAATCTGGAAAATGCAGAGTTTCAGATTACGGATATTAAAAAGAGTGAGCGGATCCGCAAGGCACCGTTACCGTTTACGACCAGTACCTGCAGCAGGAGGCAGCAAAGGCTCTGAATTTTGGAACGCAGAAGACGATGCGTATTGCACAGCAATTATACGAAGGTGTGGATATCAAGGGCAGTGGAACCGTAGGTATCATTACCTATCTGCGTACGGATTCGACACGTATTTCGGATGAGGCAGATGCAGCAGCAAGAGGATATATCGGTTCGGTTTACGGAGCGGAATATGTGGTTGCAGGAAATCAATCAAAAATGATGGAAAGAAGATCCAGGATGCCCATGAGGCAATCCGTCCCACAGATATTTCAGGACACCGGCGGCAATAAAAGAGTCTTACGAGAGATCAGTTCCGTCTGTATCAGCTGATCTGGAAACGCTTCACAGCAAGCCGCATGCAGCCGGCACGTTATGAGACAACGGCGGTTAAGATCGGGGCAGCAGGTTATTGCTTTACCGTTGCAACTTCAAAAGTAGCTTTTGACGGATTCCGCTGCGTCTATACAGAAGCAGAGGAAGAGAAAGAGGAGAGCAATGTTCTTGTCGGAAATCTGAGTATGGATTCAGTACTGACAAGAGAAGAATTTGATCCAAAGCAACATTTTACGCAGCCGCCGGCACATTATACAGAGGCGAGTCTTGTAAAGACAATGGAAGAACTGGGGATTGGACGACCTAGTACTTATGCTCCGACGATTCTCTGATTCTGGGAAGACGCTATGTGACAAAAGAGGGAAAAAATCTCTACATGACCGAGATCGGGGAAGTTGTCAATAATATGATGAAACAGTCTTTCCCTAGTATTGTGGATGTGCATTTCACAGCAAATATGGAAGGGCTTCTTGATATGGTTGAAGAAGGAAAGGTTCCGTGGAAGGAAGTCATCCGTAATTTCTACCCGGATCTGGACGAAGCTGTGCAGAAAGCAGAAAAAGAGCTGGAGAGTGTGAAGATCGAGGATGAGGTGACTGATGTAGTCTGTGAGGAATGTGGACGAAATATGGTCATCAAGTATGGCCCGCACGGCAAATTCCTTGCATGCCCGGGATTCCCGGAATGCAGAAATACAAAAGCCATATCTGGAAAAGATCGGAGTACAAATGTCCGATATGCGGAAAAAGAAGTTGTTATCCGCAAAACGAAAAAAGGGCAGAAAGTATTATGGATGCGAGGATAACCCAGAATGCGATTTTATGACCTGGCAGAAACCGTCAAAAGAAAAGTGTCCACAGTGTGGTGGATATATGGTTGAAAAGGGAAATAAATTGTATGTGCAGATGAGCAGTGTGGTTATGTAACAAGTCTGAAAAAAAGAGCAGGATCATATTAAATTACATTGATGTTTTCTGAATTGTATGATAATATAGACTTGCTTACAAAATTTTTGCATTTGTATATACAACTTAGAATTGTGGAGGAGACAATGAGCGTACAGTTATTAGATAAGACAAGAAAAATAAATAAATTATTGCATAATAATAATTCCAGCAAAGTGGTGTTTAATGATATTTGTGCCGTCCTGACGGAGATTCTTGACTCCAATGTACTGGTTGTCAGTAAGAAAGGAAAGATTCTGGGAGTCAGCAAAAGTGATCATGTCAGAGAGATTCATGAACTGATCACCGAGGCAGTCGGATCGCATATTGACAGTATGCTCAATGAGCGATTTTTAAGCGTCCTGTCTACCAAGGAAAATGTAAATCTTGAGACTCTGGGATTTTCTGCTGATGCAGTAGAGGGATGTCAGGCGATCATTACACCGATTGATATTGCGGGAGAACGCCTTGGTACACTCTTTATTTATAAGCAGGATGCTACCTATTCCATTGATGATATTATTCTCAGTGAGTATGGCACTGCGGTTGTCGGACTTGAGATGCTTCGTTCAGTGAATGAAGAAAGTGCTGAAGAGACGAGAAAAGAACATGTTGTCCAGGCTGCGATCAGTACCCTTTCATTTTCAGAACTGGAAGCGATCATCCATATTTTAAAGAGCTGAACGGTACAGAGGGGATTCTGGTTGCAAGCAAAGTAGCGGATCGTGTGGGAATTACAAGATCGGTTATCGTGAATGCACTTCGCAAGTTTGAAAGTGCGGGTGTGATCGAGTCCCGGTCTTCCGGTATTAAAGGAACTTACATCAAAGTTACTGAACGATTATGTATTTACAGAACTGGAACGGATTGAGAAAGAGCGGATGTATTAGAAGGAAAGACAGCTATGTATGAGGGAAATCCTGTTGATCTGCAAATGGAAAAAGTGATATCTGCGGATGGAATTTTTGATGATACAACACGAGCTAATATAAAGGTATATAATTATGATACAGAAGAAGATTACATTTATCTTGAAGTGATGGAAGATCCTCTGACAACGATTCTGCTGGATGCAAAATACCAGATGTTATATTTCCACGAAGACAGAACTTTTTGTGCTGTTCTGGTGTCGTAAAAGAGAGATACCGGTCAGTGGGAATCAATCTGTTAAAGTTCCGCATTGAGAATGGATTTTATAATATCTACGAAGAGAAGGGCAACGAGAACATATAAGAAACCCCATAAAAGGCATAAAGAACGTAAAGAAGAGCAGAGGAAAGAACCCATGGCTCTTTTCTGGTTGAATAAACCCGGCAAATTTTTTGCAAACGATACAGGAAGGAATCTAAAAAAAATCTAAACTAGGTTGACAAATGGGAAGTGGAGTGCTATTTTATATTCATGGGTTAGCACTCAAGAGAAATGAGTGCTAATAAGCTGAATATCAAGGAGGAATTACAATGAAATTAGTACCATTAGGTGACAAGATCGTTTTAAAGCAGTTAGAAGCAGAAGAGACTACAAAGTCCGGTATCGTATTACCGGGACAGGCAAAAGAGAAACCACAGGAGGCAGAAGTTATCGCTGTGGACCTGGCGGTAATATAGATGGAAAAGAAGTTGTAATGCAGGTAAAGGTCGGAGATAAAGTTATTTATTCCAAGTATGCCGGAACAGATGTTGAGCTGGATGGCGAGGAATATATCATCGTTAAGCAGAATGATATTCTTGCAATCGTTGAGTAAAAGTACATTCAGAGCCGGAGAAATCCTGAGAAGAATGGCAGGCAGATCTGAAGAACAGGAACAGATCAGAGAAGCAGAGATAGATGATAGATAAGAAATGTTGTCCTTGATAAATCTTTCGAGCACCACTGATCACCAATGA
>VOFH01000854.1_pt1 | contig 50964 bp, 78 predicted proteins | sample 5384091 | NCBI WGS metagenome assembly VOFH01 (sample SAMN12384727, study PRJNA508395) | human gut metagenome | isolation source: healthy gut G | host: Homo sapiens
ACGATCCAGATGGAGTCGTAACTGAAGAGAAGATCAACTACATGCTGGAGATGAGAGCATCCGGACGTAACCGCGTTCAGGATTACGCAGACAAGTTCGGCGTACAGTTCTTCCCAGGTGAGAAACCGTTCGGTCGAAGGCTGACATCATTATGCCGGCAGCTACTCAGAACGATGTTCACATGGCAGAGGCTGAGAAGATCGCTGCTAACGGTCTCAAGTACTACATCGAGGTAGCTAACATGCCAACTACAAACGAAGCTCTTAAGTACTTAATGAGCCAGCCGAACATGGTCGTTGCTCCGTCCAAGGCTGTAAACGCAGGCGGCGTTCTCGTATCTGGTCTTGAGATGAGCCAGAACTCCGAGAGATACTCCTGGACAGCAGAGGAAGTTGACTCCAAGTTACATCAGATCATGACTGGTATCCAAAGACTTCAAAAATAAGGAGGACATAAAAATGGGCACAATTACGGAGTCAGCAAAGGCTTTCATGCCGAAATTATCTGAAATCAGAAGAGATTTTCACATGCACCCGGAGGTTTCCCAGCATGAGGAAAGAACCGGAAAGAAGGTAGCAGAGTATCTGAAGGAGATGGGATGCGACGAAGTATATGAAAATGTCGGCGGATACGGTGTAGTCGGAGTTATCAAGGGAAAGAAACCGGGTAAAGTCGTTGCTCTCCGTGCGGATATGGATGCATTACAGATCCAGGAGATGAATGAGGTTCCTTATAAGTCCAAGAATGACGGTGTTATGCATGCCTGCGGACATGACAACCACATGACGGGTCTTCTTGGTGCTGCAATGCTTCTCTGCGAGAGAAGAGAAGAGATCGCCGGAACGGTGAAACTGATCTTCCAGCCTGCGGAGGAGATGTCTCCGGTTGGCGGATCCAGAGGAATGCTCCATTCCGGATATATGGATGATGTGGAAGCTGTATTCGGTCTTCATGTATGGCCGGATCTTCCGCACGGCAAGATCGGGGTGAAGGCGGGCCCGTTAATGGCTGCAACAGACCACTTTACGATCAATATCCATGGTAAGACTGCCCATGGCGCAAAACCGAATCAGGGTATTGACGCTGTTGTTCTCGGGTCCCAGTTCGTTATGGCGCACAGACCATCGTCAGCAGAAAAGTTGATCCGCTTGACAATGCTGTTGTGACATTCGGTATTTTTAACGCAGGAACAAGATACAACATTATCGCAGGTGACTGTACACTGGACGGAACCGTTCGTACATTAAATGAGGACACCCGCGCGATGATCGAGGATTCTATGAGAAAGACTCTCGATGGTCTCTGCTTACAGTCCGGCGCAACTGCTGATATCAACTATGGTCATGGCTATCCGGCACTTGTAAATCATGAGGAGGACGCTGAGCTGATCCGCAATACAGCAATCAAGCTCTTCGGCAAAGATGATGTTGTGGATGTAAAACTCCCGGCTATGCCGGCGGAGGACTTCTCCTTCTATCTGAAAGAGAAGAAGGGCGCGTTTGTATGGCTCGGTACCGCTAAACAGGATCAGGATCCGGTATGGCCGTTACATAACAGCCGTTTTGATGTGGACGAGGATATCCTCTGGAGAGGTTCTTCTCTGTTAGCGCAGACTGCGATTGATTATTTAAATAAATAATAAGTGATTTCAGGGCGGCGGTTGGGTGAAACTCTGGCAGGCTGCCCTGTTTTGACTATGTGGTCAGCAGTTGAAAATACATGGTGAAACCACGATAACGAAAGGGGTCTGTTTGGAGGATTCCTTACAGTAGGAGGAAACGATATGACAGCAGGAAACGCGATTCTCATTATCGCGATCGTGACTGGGCTGGGTCTGATCGGACTCTCTTTTTTGTGATGTATAAGATCCGGCAGATTTCGCGGGAATTTTTCGGAACCTCGAGTCTGATCGAAGGGCTGAAGCGTCAGGAAGCGCTGGAGGACGATACACCGAAGTCGGTGTCCGGAATGACGAGGGTGGAGCTTCCGCGGATCGAGAAGGATTTCCGGAGTTTCACTGGCCGGAGTGGAAGCAGAGGTGTGAGAATCAGTTAAAGGCTATCTGGAGGCGCTGGAGCACCGGGATCTCTCTTACCTCGGAATGGTGTCTGTGTCCTTAAAGGATCAGGTACGGCTGAAGATCGAGGAGATGGAAGAGAAGGAGATCCGAAGAATTTGACGCGATCCATGTCCATCAGACGGAGATCTCCAGATACGACAAAGATCCTGGAAAATGCCGGATCCGGATCCAGTCTGCGGTGAGTACCTGCACACACATTAAAGACGCCGGATAAAAAGAAAAATGCGGAGCAGGAAAAAGAACAGCACCGCTTCAATATGGAACTGGTCTACATCCAGGATATTACAAAGATACGCGATGGAGAGACCGCTATCGGTGTCAGCTGTCCCCCACTGTGGCGCACCGATTGCCGGTCTTGGCGATCGCGTCTGTCCATACTGGGCGGAGGCGCTGTGGAGCCGGTGAATGTGAGAGTGTGGGAGCTGCACCTGAATCGAGGAAGTGTAAATCGAATGATATGGAAAAGACTCTGGAATTCTGATATGTCTGATCAGAAGATTCCAGAGTCTTTTGTTATCAAAAAATAGATTAATTCGCTTTTGCAGTCTCGCGCTTTTTGATCTCCGGTAAGATCAGACCAAGTGCTGTGAGCACTACCGGTGTGATTACATTTAATGCTGTGGAAGCGATATCGCCTTCCACGTACATTCCGAGGAGACAGCAAACTGCGGTTACGAAGAAGCACCAGCCGCCTGCAACAAGGGCAACGGTCTGGTTCTTTGTAAATTTGTACTCCGGGTTGAACTTGTTGAGGGATTTTCTGAGAGCAATATATGCTGCGAATACCCACAAGTAACGAAGCGGCATGGTTACAGAGTTCAGTTTGTTTAACTGAGTCAGAACGGATGCAGCACCCGGTACGAAGGACTGGATCAGGATGATGCTGCCGGATAAGCAGATAACCATCTTGATACCGTTGATGTATGCGCCATGCTCATTCTTCTTTAAGAGGCCGGACGGAACGAACTGTCTTGCGTCCTCGTTGTCAAGAAGTATACGAAGCGGAGCGTCGATACTTAATACAAGTGTGGAGAACTGACCGATGGCGTTGCATGCTGCGTAGATAACGAGCAGGAGGTTGCCAACATGGTAGTACTCACCGAGCTTCTGGAAGGACCAGTAAGCGCCGTTGGAAACGTAGGACTTGAAGCTGTCTGTGCTCTCGTTGATGACAGCCGGATCAAACATCATGCCCATCGCGATACTTCCGAGGATCGCGCAGACCATAACCATAACGGCTAACATGATCATGCCCTTCGGGAATCCCTTTGGACGGATCCTTGACCTTATTTACATAAGGGGAGATCTTCTCGCATCCGCCGACTGCGAATACAAGGATGGAGAGGGATGTGAAGTAGTTCACGTTGAACTGCGGATCAGACCTTTTACTGTGTAATCAGCAGATACGAAACCGCCGTTCGGGTTGATGACCGGTGCTGCGAACATCATTAAGATGAACAGGATGGACATTACGAACATACTGGAACCAGCGATCGTCGCTAATTTCTTTAACGGGTTTAAGCCGCGGCTTGCCACCCAGCAGAAGAACAGGAAGACAGCGAGTGTTGCCATCTGTACAGCGATCGTCGGGAATGTCGTAAGTGGAGCCATTCTGGAATACCATCCAGCTTAATGCCTTTAATCCGCCGCTGCCTTTACTTGCGATGTAAGTGACATGGCAAGCCCAGTAAGTCCAGCCAGCGTAATAAGCGCATTTCGGGCCGATCGTTTCGTGGATCCAGGAGCTCACGCCGCCGCCGGACTGTTTGAAGGCGGAGCCGAGCTCACCACCATCAGGGCATAAGGCACGAAATAGAGAGCGAACATCAGAACCCAGCTGAAGATTACCTGTACTCCGTTGAAGTAAACGAAGCCATTCAGCACGTTTCCGAATCCCCAAACCGTGGAGAATGCCATGAAGGCCAGGGTGTACCAGTCGATTTTCTTGGTGTTTTCCAAGAAACCTTCCTTTGATATAAAATTGTATTTGTCCGCATAGCGCGAACTTGTCTAGTATAACATATAATTATGGAAATATGAACAATTTATTATGAGAAAAATTGGAAATCAATTAAGAAAATTTGGTAGAAAACCATAAAAATGCAGGAAAAGGTCGGATCGAAAAGATTTTCTAAAGAAAAAGGGGGGACAGAGAGAAAAATGAAAGGGATGAGGATTGGGGCAGCGGTGTGGGAATATGAATGAAAAACAGATGTCCTTGTGAGAAGGACAAATATGACAAAAAGTCATGGAAAAGCGGAGAATCCACTGCATATTTATTCGGAATATTGGATGCAGGGGTGCGGTGGGAGATGCCCTTATTTAAATAGGAAAACTTTGAAAAAACGAAATAAAAGAAACATATTCTATATGAAGAAGAAATGTGGTAGAATATCTGGATACATGTTCTGCTTTTTATAGAAGCAGGATGGAAAAATAAGGGAATGAAAAAGCGGAGGACCGTATTCCGGGGAACAGATGCAAAAAATGAGGCAATGCTTCCGGGAAAAACAAAAGAAAAATCAGGAGAGGATAGGTACAAAATATGGGGTATACAGGATTTGAGCGACTGTGGCTGTTCTTTGCGTTCAGCTTTTTCGGCTGGGTCCTCGAGACGGTGACAGCGGCAGTGCGGCAGAGACGGTTTGTAAACAGAGGTCTCGTGAATGGGCCGTTCTGCGTGCTTTACGGTATTACGGGAACCGCGATGCTTGTTGTCTGCCGGGAACTGCATGGAATCTGGCTGTTTCTCGGCAGTATGATCTTTTTCTACCCTGGCGGAGTGGATCGCTGGCCATGTGATCGAGAGGATGTACCATGAGCGGTGGTGGGATTATTCCCACATGAAATGGAACCTGGACGGATATATCTGTGTGCCGGTGTCTATCGTATGGGGCGTTCTTGGTGCCGCTACGATGCGGTGGGGTGCACCGGTCTTGGTGCGGTATTCCGGATGCTCCCGCGGACTCCGGGGCATCTGATCGTGTGGATTCTGGCGGCTGTGCTGGCGATGGATGTCACGGCGACCTTATGTATCTTATCCGGCAGAAGCCGCAGGATCCGCCAGTGGGAAGGCGTGGATTCCTGGCTCACAGGTGTGAGCTCAAGGCTCGAGCGGAAGATCTATGGCTGGGTGGACCGCCGTATCCAGAACGCCTACCCGGAGGCGGTATACCGGGAGGAGCTCCAGGCGGAGGCTGAGCAGAGAAAGACGATATTCGCCTATGGCCTCTGTTTTTACAAGATCGCGCTGCTTCTGGTAGTCGGCGCGTTCCTCGGAGATATCGTGGAGACGATCTTCTGCCGGGTGACGGCGGGCGTGTGGATGAGCCGCAGCAGCTTTGTCTGGGGACCGTTCAGCATCGTCTGGGGCGTGGCCCTGGCTGCGGCGACGATGCTGCTGTACCGCTACCGGAAGTATTCCGACCGGTTCCTGTTCTTTATGGGGAACATTCCTCGGCGGTGCCTATGAGTATACCTGCAGCGTTTTGACAGAAATGCTCTTTGGAAAAGTTTTCTGGGACTACAGTAAGATTCCGTTTAACCTTGGCGGGCGGATCAATCTTTTTGTATTGCTTTTTCTGGGGAATTGCGGCTGTGGCATGGATCAAGGGTATCTACCCGGTAATGTCCGCCTGGATCGAGAAGATTCCGATGAACTTCGGAAAGGCAGCGACATGGCTTCTCCTGATATTTTTCTGCGTGGACATGGCGGTCTCCGGGCTGGCCCTTGTGCGAAGCAGTGAGGGAAAGGGAATCCCAGCGGATTCCGTCTGGCAGCAGGTGATGGATGAGCATTATGGGGATGAGGTGCTGAAAAAGATCTATCCGAATGCGCTGAAAGTGGAGTAACCATGGTTTCCGGCAGACAATCCGGTGAAATTATGGTAGGATATACATATGAAAGAAAAAGGAGCGTGAATACAGATGACGATGCATAATCATGCCGAAGTCGGCGAAATTTCTGAGCGGATCGTCCTGGTAGGAGATCCGAACCGGGCGAAGTATATCGCGGAACATTATCTGGAAGATGCGGTGCTTGTGAATGATGTGCGGTGTGCGTACTGCTATACGGGAATGTTTGAGGGAGTACGGGTATCTGTGATGGCAGTCGGAATGGGCGGGCCGTCCATGCTGATCTATGCCACCGAGCTCTGCCGCGATTACGGCTGCAAGATCCTGGTGCGGGCGGGCACCTCCGGCGGCTATCGGGACGATATGAAAACTTCGATATCGTCCTGTCCCAGGCGGCCAGCACCACCAGCGGCATCAACGACAACATGTTCAACGGCCACTTTTCCCCGGTGGCTGATTTCGGGATTTTGAGCACCGCGAAACGCATTGCGGATGAGGAACATCTCGTGACGTACGTGGGCGGAACGGTCTGCAACGACAGACTTTACCGCGACGAAAATTATAAGTCGAAGATGTGGAAGAAGTACGGCATGTTGTGCTCTGAACAGGAGGGCTGCGCATTTTATACGGCGGCAGCAGAGTTTGGATGCCGGGCTCTGATGATGGTGGGAATCACAACAGGAATCCGCTATGACGAGAACGGACAGGAGATCTTTGTGGACCTTCCAGAGCGGGAACATGCCCAGTCCATGGATGATCTGGTACGGCTGGCGCTTAAGGCGGCGGCACATGCGGAGTAGGGAGCGCTGAACAGGAAAGACCAGCTTATAGTAGGAGCGGATCCTGCTGGCTCAGAATGTTAAGGATCGTAATAGTGATAAGATGCAAAAGAGGACACTGCACATTACATGCAGTGTCCTCTGAAGTTTATCAGCTTATAAAGCCAGATCAGTCAGACGATCAGATCTGCGGGCCAGCGGCAACGAGAGCCTTACCAGCTTCGTTACTCTCATATTTTGCAAAGTTCTTGACGAATCTGCCGGAGAGGTCTTTTGCCTTCTCTTCCCAGTCAGCAACGTTTGCGTATGTATCACGCGGGTCGAGGATCTTGGAGTCAACGCCCGGAAGCTCAGTCGGAACTTCGAAGTTGAAGTGCGGGATCTTCTTTGTCGGTGCGTTTAAGATATCGCCGTTTAAGATCGCGTCGATGATTCCACGGGTATCTTTGATGGAGATACGCTTGCCGGTTCCGTTCAGCCTGTGTTAACGAGGTATGCCTTTGCGCCGCTCTTTTCCATCTTCTTGACGAGCTCTTCGGCGTACTTCGTCGGATGCAGCTCGAGGAAGGCCTGGCCGAAGCAGGCGGAGAACGTAGGAGTAGGCTCTGTGATGCCGCGCTCTGTACCAGCCAGCTTAGCTGTGAAACCGGACAGGAAGTAATACTGAGTCTGCTCAGGTGTCAGGATGGATACCGGAGGAAGTACACCGAATGCATCTGGCGGAGAGGAAGATCACGTTCTTAGCTGCCGGACCTGCGGAGATCGGGCGAACGATATTTTTAATATGGTCGATCGGATAGGATACACGGGTGTTCTCGGTTACGCTCTTGTCAGCGAAGTCGATCACACCGTCTTTATCAAGTGTTACGTTCTCGAGAAGTGCATCGCGCTTGATTGCATTGTAGATATCCGGCTCGGATTCTTTATCCAGGTTGATAACCTTAGCGTAGCAGCCGCCTTCGAAGTTGAATACGCCGTTGTCGTCCCAGCCATGCTCGTCATCACCGATCAGGAGACGCTTCGGATCTGTGGAAAGAGTTGTCTTACCTGTTCCGGAAAGTCCGAAGAAGATCGCTGTGTTTTTGCCTTCCATATCTGTGTTAGCGGAGCAGTGCATAGATGCGATGCCCTTTAACGGCAGATAGTAGTTCATCATGGAGAACATACCCTTCTTCATCTCTCCGCCGTACCAGGTGTTGATGATAACCTGCTCACGGCTGGTGATGTTGAATACAACTGCAGTCTCGGAGTTTAAGCCCAGCTCCTTTGTAGTTCTCTACTTTTGCCTTGGATGCGTTGTAAACAACGAAGTCCGGCTCAAAGTTCTCGAGCTCTTCCTCCGTCGGCTTGATGAACATGTTGGTTACAAAGTGTGCCTGCCATGCTACCTCAACGATGAAACGGATAGCCATGCGGGTATCTTTGTTTGCGCCGCAGAATGCATCTACTACGAACAGTCTCTTGTTGGAGAGCTCTTTTAATGCGATATCTTTTACTGCCTTCCAGGTTTCCTGGGTTGCCGGATGGTTATCGTTTTTGTACTCATCTGATGTCCACCATACAGTATCTTTCGAGTTCTCGTCCACAACGATGTATTTGTCTTTCGGTGAACGGCCTGTGTAGATACCGGTCATAACATTAACTGCTCCGAGTTCGCTGACCTGTCCTTTTCGTAGCCTTCGAGTTCCGGTTTCATTTCCTCCTCGAATAATAATTCATAAGAAGGATTGTAGACGATCTCTGTAGCACCTGTGATGCCATACTTGCTTAAATCGATTTTTGCCATCGCTTATCTAACCTCTTTTCATAAATTTGGTCCCGACCGCAGTGGGGCAGGACTATCGTCTTGTACATGTTCAGGGTTGAACAGGTACCATTACCTGGAAATTTTACAGGCAATAATGATATCTTTCACTTCCATTATACATGAAATTTGGACAAAATCAACAACAAAATGGCAGACTTTGTTAAAATAATATCATTCTTTTTGCCGGATGCTGTTTTTCATACTGAAATTTTAAGAAAATAAAGTAAAGACATTATTTTCGAAGAAAAAGCAGAAATAGGAGGTTGACAAAATTAGATAGTTGTACTATCATCTAATTTAGATGATGGTACAACTATATGGAGCAAAATTGTGTTAAAATTTGCATAGTGGTGAGACTGGACGGATATGAACGAGGAGTCCGCCGGGATTTACGATATTGTAATTCTATGGAACAGGAATAAGATACGCAGATAGCGTGAAGCCGGGAGAGCAAAAGTAAAGCGATATTTGGAGGAGACTTTATGGACCAGACTGGAAGAAAGATCACAAAGATCGCCCGTGAGGTTGGAAAAGTTCACGGTGCAGACCATGAAGGAAGAGGGGATCGGAACAGCAGAATTCGATTTTATCCATCTCGTGCGCCACAATCCGGGAATCACCCAGACGGAGGTACGGGAGACTCTTAAGATCGATAAGGGCGCTGCGGCGAGGCGGGCGGCAAGCCTGGAGGCAAAAGGGTATCTCGAGAGAAAGCCGAATCCGGCGGATGGAAGAAGCCAGCTGCTTTACGCGACAAAAAAAGGCGGAGGCATTAAAGAATTCGAAGGCGAGTATCGAGGCGGTCTTTTATGAGTGGCTGCTGGCGGAGCTGCCGGAGGAGGAGAAAAACGCATTTTGTGAGACGCTCGACAAACTGTACTGGCGGTCGAAGAATGAGCGGAGAGCTGGATTTGTGGATGTAGCGGAGTTAGTGGAGAAGCATAAGGAAGAGAATATAGAGGGTGCAGATGAAAAAAAGATGTAAAAAATAGAACTGTTTGAAGCTAGGATCTTGAAAGCAGCGGTGATAATAAAAGAGAACGAGAAATTCTGGGTCTGGTGCAGAAAAAAAGATATTTTTGAAGAAATTGCAGCAAAAATAAAAACAGACACTCCGGAAGAAGCTGCTTCAGAGAGAAATCGGTAACTCGGAAAAGTTTATAAGACTTCAGGAAAGAACAGCAATGGAAAAGAAAAAATTTTCGCCCAGATAAGATCATGATGTATTTCCGGGCAGAATGGAAGGTTCTGGCGTTGATCACAGTGTCGGGATTGATCTATAACCTGGGCCTCATGGCGGGGCCATGGTTTGAGGGAAAGATGGCGGGCTGCCTGATGCAGATCCTGACTGGGACGGAGCGTTTTCCAGCGATGCTCCGGCTGGCGCCCGCCTATGTGATCGTGATCGGAACGGTGCAGCTGGCGAGATATATCAAGCGGTTCTATGTGCGCCGGTTCGCCAACAATGTAAACTGGCGGATGAAGCGGATCCTGTACCGGACACTGATACATAAATCCCGTGTGGAGCTGGAAAAAGAGGGCGCCGGAAATGTCATCACGAAGGCGATCTCCGACGTGGATGACTGCGTGGAAGGTATGAGAAAGTTTACCACGGAGATCTTTGATACAGGTGTGGCGCTTTTCGGATATGTGTGCATGCTGCTCTATTACGACTGGAGACTGGCGCTCTGTTCCATGATCTTTCCCCCTTTTTCCTATATTATAGCAGAGAAGATGAAACGGATCGTCCAGACAACGGGAGCAGCTTACAAGAAGCAGACCGGAAAGCTCAACGCGGTGACCCTGGATCGGATCACCAACGCCATTACATACCGTGTTTTCGGATGTGAGAAGGAGCGCGGGGAGAACTACGAGGTTCACTTAAAAGAGTATGAACAAGCAGCTGTGAAGGCGAATCTGGAACGCGGCTCTGCCGCCGGTCTACAAGGTGATCGCCATGGCGGGAACTGTGATGATCCTGTATTTCGGTTCAGAAAATATCCTCGGAATGGGCTGGACGTCATGGGATGTGGCGGCATTTACCACATTCCTGGCATGTTACGCGAAGCTCTCCGATAAGTCCTCGAAGGCGGCGAAGCTCTTCAATGCGGTCCACAAGGCGCAGGTTTCCTGGAAGAGGATCCATCCGTACATGGAGCGGGCGTCTGAGGCTGTGGAGAAAGATGAGATCGCGGCGCAGAATGAAAACTACAATACTGAAAGCTCCGACAAGGATGTGAAGAATGGACCGGGAGGCAGTGCGGTGCATAAATCCGGGCAGCAGTCAGAAAAGAACAGCGTCAAAGAAAACGTAGCCGTAGCTGATCATCTCACTTTCGCCTATCCGGGCAGTGACCCGATCTTTAAGGAGATTTCCTTCACTGCGAAACCAGGTCAGATCGTCGGCATCACGGGTCCGGTGGCGTGCGGAAAATCTACACTGGGAAAGAGTTTTCTCTGCGAATATCCGTATGAGGGTCATCTGACTTACGGCGGCAGGGAGCTTTCCTCCTACACGGAAAATGAGCGGAGCCGGATCATCGGGTATCTTGGACATGATCCGGAGCTTTTTGGGAGACAGCGTGGAAAACAACGTGCTCTTGGGGGATGATGACAACGTCTGGACATGGCTTAGGGCTGTATGCTTCGACGAAGAGGTCCGGGAGATGGAGGAGAAGGAGAAGACCGTTGTGGGGAAACAGTGGCGTCCGTCTCTCGGGAGGGCAGGCGGCGCGTCTTGCGTTGGCGAGAACACTCTGCCATGGAAAGCCGGTGCTGGTTCTGGATGATCCGTTCTCGGCGCTCGACAGAAATACAGAAAAACAGGTATTTGAGCATGTGAAGGAGCTCTCGAAAGACAGGATCGTGTTCCTGATCTCCCACAGACTATACCTGTTCCCGGAGTTCGACCAGGTGATCTGGATGGACCAGAGGATGGGAACATGCAGCAGCCATGAGAGGTTGATGGCGGAAAATCCGCAGTATGCGGAGCTTTACAGGGCGCAGGTTTCGGAGAAAGATGAAAATATTCTGTCAAGTGAGAAAAAAGATCATCCTGACGGCGCACAGAAATATGAGGATATTGAATAGACAACGAAAAGAAGCGGAAATCGCGGGAATCCATCAGGAGACCGCGTGAAAATTCTGGGGAGAGGAGATGGAAATCATGACTGCAAATAGACGTATCAGCGCGGCATCGATTATCGGAAATACCGTCGTGCGGGAAAAATGGCTTTCCATCGGAATCATTCTGACGGTGACGGGTGCCGTTGTCATTTCCCTGCTTCCGCCTCTCGTTCTCGGAAAGATCATTGACCGGATCGCCGGCGGAAATTTCCCGGGATTTTCCATGGCAGCAGAGTATTTTCTGCTGATCTTTTTGTCGGGGGCGCTGGAGTCCTTGAGAGAAAGTTTCCTGACTGTGTTTGGACAGAAGATGACCCATGCGTTCCGAAGCGAGCTTTCGAAGAAGCTTGTCCGGCTGAGCGCTGACACATTAAATAAGGAAGAGCCGGGTGCTGTGGTATCCAGGTTTGTGGGCGATGTAGATACCGTGGAGGCATTGTTTACCTCCGGAATCATCAGCATGTTCGCGGATGCCTGCAGAGTCATCAGTATCTTTGTGGTGATCTGGTTCCAGAACCGGGGACTTGCGCTGCTTCTTGTTGTATTGATTCCGGTGATCTTTGCGTTCACGAGAATCGTCCAGAAGCAGATGCTGACGGCGCAGTTAGAGAACCGCGCGGCAATGAGCCGTGTCACAAATCATGTTCCGGAGACAATCCGGTGTATTAGAACGATCCATACACTTGGAAAAGAGACGTATATGGAGAAAAGGTATGATGACTATATCGGGGAGAGCTATTCGGCGGTCGAGAAGACGAACTTTACGACGCTGTTTACTCGCCGTTGATCCTGTTCCTGAATGCGGTGGCGGTGGCGATCGTCATGCTGCTTGCGGCATCCGGAAACGCGAAGATCCTGGCATTGTTCGGCATGTCTGTGGGAAAATCTGTCGCAGTCATCAACTATATTTCCCAGGTATTCTCGCCGATCGAGAACCTCGGCATGGAGATCCAGACGATCCAGTCGGCGGTTGCGGGTGTTTACCGGATCAACGAGTTTCTGGCGAAGCCGGAGAGGGAGATGGTAGAAGAGAGAGCATTTGTGGATTCCGGACATACAGTTGGAAAGAATGGCGCTGTACAGGAATTAGAGAATACGCAGGGGAGAGCGGAGAATAGTTCCGGGGACACCAGTGCGGCGAGTATAGATTTAGATGCAGTCAAGGTAAATGATAGCGGAATTTTCGAGAATACAGAACCATGCGTGGAGTTTAAAGATGTCACCTTCGGCTACGACGACCACATCGTTTTAAATGACATGAATTTCGCAATCTATCCGGGCGAGCAGGTAACACTGACGGGACGTACCGGCGCCGGAAAGAGTACGATCTTTAAGCTGCTTTTAGGACTCTATCGCCCGAATTCAGGTGAGGCTCTGATTGAGGGCGAGGCGGCATATCGGCTCTCTGACAAGGAGAAAAGAAAGAAGTTCGGCTATGTGGAACAGTCCTTTCATATGGTTCCGGGCACGGTTCGCGACCAGATCACACTGTTTGACCCGGCGATCGGGGACGAGGCGGTGCAGGCGGCCGCGAAGCTCGTGGGACTCCATGGGACGATCGTGAGCCTGGATGATGGCTATGACACATTATGTAAACCGGAGATATTCTCCCAGGGTCAGTGGCAGCTTTTATCCATCGCGAGAGCCGTTGCCGGAAAACCTGGGATCCTGCTTCTCGATGAGATCACGGCGAACCTTGACGCGGAGACGGAGGAGGTGGTGCTCCGGGCATTAAAGAGCGCGTCGGAAGGACGTACTGTTATCTCGATCTCCCACCGTGTCTACCAGAAGGAAGGACGGAACTGGGCGGCTCATTACCGTGTATGGATAGGGATTTTCTGAACTGAAAATCCCGTACAATACAGTTATGGCAGCGGATTTTGCCGATTTGGAATGCGAAGCATCGGCAAAATCGGTTACAGTTCATGTAAGCATGAACTGTAACACCAGATCAGGTATTTAGCGATTGGGAGCTGATTTATATTTACAAATGTTGACAGTGGGAATATAATAAGCCGAAGAAATCTTCGAGATTTTGTTTGACTGGAGGCGAAATCATGTCAATTTTATTTGCGATCATATTTCTTGTCGTGATCTTTAAGTGCGTTGGTCTTGTGCTTGGCGTATGTGGAAAACTTCTCGGCGCGGTGCTGAGCTTGTTTGGATTTATCTTATCCATCGCTGTCGGAGCAATCGTATTCGGAATTTCCACGGCATTTGCATTGGTGCTGTTATGCATCGCGGCGGGATGGCTGTTGATCAAGCTGATATTTTAAAGATCGTGTGTTCAGAATGGACACAGAAAGTGTGAACTCGGGATGGTGATGCCGGCCTGCAAAATCCGTCCCGGAGTCTTGACAAACATGGAAAAATCCATTAAAATCCATCATATATGCATATCAGACAGGCATTGAAGAGGGAAAGTAGATGAATGGCGGCATCCCAGAGAGGAAGCAGACGGTGAGAGCTTCCATGTGCGCGTTGTTGAACCGGCCTCGGGCTTTGTGCGAGAGATGTGGAAAACGGCAGTGAAAAACAGATTGCCGCAGTGAATGACTACATTGCTAAGTACAGCGTAGATCCGGCGTTAACGGATATCAGAGGAGAGTTCCCGTAAAGTGCGGGAGCTAATTTGGGTGGTAACGCCGGCTGTCGGTCCCTTTGTGGACGACAGCCTTTTTTATGTAACAGGGAATTCCTTGGAATTTCCTGTTACATAAAAGGCACTAATGTGCCAAGGCACATTCTTTTTCGTTTCCACGGGAGTGCCCCGGAACGGAACAGGCGTCCTGCATCGCGTAAAGGGCTGCATGGTCATTAAACCGGCTGGTTACGCAATCTGGGAGAACATCCAGCATGAACTGGACAAGCGCTTCAAAAAAAGCAGGCGTAAAGAATGTTTACATGCCGTTATTCATCCCGGAGAGCTTACTTGATAAAGAGAAAGACCATGTAGAAGGTTTCGCACCGGAAGTTGCATGGGTAACACAGGGAGGTCTTGAGCCGCTTCAGGAGCGTCTCTGCGTCCGCCCGACATCCGAGACCCTGTTCTGCGATTTCTACCAGAAAGACATCCATTCCTACCGGGATCTGCCCAAGGTATATAACCAGTGGTGCTCCGTTGTGAGATGGGAGAAAACCACAAGACCCTTCCTCCGCTCCAGAGAATTCTTATGGCAGGAAGGCCACACCGCACACGCGACCGCAAAGGAGGCCGAGGAGCGCACCATCCAGATGTTAAATTTATACGCAGATTTCTGTGAGGACTTCCTGGCGATCCCGGTGGTCCGCGGCCAGAAGACGGATAAGGAGAAATTTGCCGGTGCAGAGGCCACCTTATACCATCGAGGCGCTGATGCATGACGGAAAGGCGCTGCAGTCCGGTACCAGCCACAACTTCGGCGACGGTTTTGCCAAGGCCTTCGGCATCCAGTATTCCGATAAGGACAACCAGTTAAAATATGTTCACCAGACCTCCTGGGGTATGACGACCCGTATGATTGGCGCCATCATCATGGTACACGGTGACAACGAGGGTCTTGTGCTTCCGCCGAAGGTGGCTCCCACCCAGGTGGTGATCGTTCCGATCCGCCAGAATCTGGAGGGCGTAATGGAAAAACGCTGGAAGTGAAGGGACATGCTCTCCAATTTCCGCGTAAAAGGTTGATGATTCTGATAAGAGCCCGGGCTGGAAGTTCTCCGAGTCCGAAATGCGTGGGATCCCGGTGCGTGTGGAGTTAGGGCCCAAGGACATTGAGGCTGGCCAGGCCGTTCTAGTGCGCCGTGATACCCATGAGAAGATCACAGTGGCCATCGACGAGATCCCCGCAAAGGTAGGCGAGCTTTTGGAGACCATCCAGCACGATATGTTTGAGCGGGCAAAGGCCCACAGGGACGCCCACACTTACGACGCCCACAGCCTGGAGGAGATGAAGGATATTGCCGACAATAAGCCGGGCTTTATCCGGGCTATGTGGTGCGGCTGCCAGGAATGCGAGGATAAATTAAAGGAAGCAAGTGGGCGTGACCTCCCGCTGTATGCCCTTTAAGCAGGAGAAGCTGGCCGATACCTGTGTATACTGCGGAAAGCCTGCCACCAAGATGGTGTACTGGGGCAAGGCATATATATAATGAAGACAATGGAACATAAGGGATCTGACGCTCGGAGGGCTGTTTACAGCCCTCATCGGCGTCGGGGCGTTTCTTAAGATCACGATCCCGGTCCAGCCGGTGCCTATGCACTTTACGCTGCAGTTTTTCTTTTTGTGCTGCTTGCGGCGCTTTTGCTTGGATCAAAAAGGGCATTTGCCAGCGTGCTGACATATCTGGTGATCGGATTGTGGGGATCCCGGTCTTTGCCACGGGCGGTGGTCCGGCGTATCTTTAAAGCCTACATTCGGCTTTTTGATCGGATTTGCGGCGGCGGCTATGTGACGGGACGTGTATATGAGATCAGGAAAAGTACATCTTTTTCCTGGCTTTTATTTTCTGCATTCTGGGGACTTCTCGCAGACTATGGCTGCGGGATGATCTATTTTATGTGTGCAGCAATTTTGTCCTTGGCGTAAGCGTCGGATGGAAGGTCGTGTTTGTCAACTGCTTTCTTCTGACGGTCGGTGAGGATTTTATTTTATGTGTTCTGGCGGCAGTTTTGGCGAAACGGCTGATCCCAGTTCTTAAGAATCTGGGGAAATGATTACTAATTTATAAGGAGGAAATCGGACCGGTGAGAATTGAGATGCCCTATGAGGCGGAATGGATCATTGACAATATACGAAGCCATGGATACGAGGCATTTATCGTCGGAGGCTGTGTCCGGGACGCAGTCCTGGGAGAATTCCGGGGGACTGGGATATCACAACCTCCGCAAAGCCGGAGGAGGTGAAGGAGATCTTCGGGAAAACCGTGGATACAGGCCTTAAGCATGGAACGGTGACGATCATTAAGCATGGAAGCGGCTATGAGGTCACCACATACCGGATCGACGGGGAATATCTGGACGGAAGACATCCGGAGACGGTTGAGTTTACGCCGGATCTCAGGGAAGATCTGAAAGCGCCGGGACTTTACCATCAATGCCATGGCCTACAGCCATGAAACAGGGATCGTGGATGAGTTTGAGGGCATGGAAGACCTGAAAAAAGGTGATCCGGTGCGTGGGCTGTGCGAAGGACCGGTTTACGGAGGACGCGCTGCGGATTCTCAGGGCAGTGCGGTTTGCGGCACAGCTGGACTTTGTGATCGAGGATGAGACGTACAAGGCCATCGCTGAGATCGCGCCGAACCTCGTCCATGTGAGCAAGGAGCGGATCCAGGTGGAACTCACGAAGCTTCTGCTGTCGGATCATCCGGAGAAGATCTGGATGGTGGACGCGACGGGGATCGCGGAGTATGTGACGCCAGGATTTACAGAGGTGTTTGAGCGGGAGCTGGAGGCAGAAGTTCCAGGGATCCGTTAAAAGAATGCTGTGCTGGCATCGCTGCGCTTCCGGCGGACAAATCCCATAGATGGGCCGGATTCCTGCGCCATATGACAGCGGAGCAGGCGGTGAAGATCCTTCGCGGATTAAAGCTTGACAATGATACTATTGGAAACGTAAAGAACATGATCACGGCATTCCAGGCACCGCTTGCGGTCGATAAGGTCGAGATCCGGAGACTTTAAGCCGGGTGACGGAGTACCAGTTCCTCGGAGCCATGCAGCTAAAGAAGCTGGACGGAGATGAGACAGTTCCGGGGATCCTGCGGCTTTTTGAGGAGATCAAAGAGGCAGGAGACTGTGTGAGCCTGAAGCAGCTGGCGGTCAACGGAGGCGATCTTCTCGCAAAAGGTCTGGAAAAAGGAAAGCAGATCGGCGACGGCTCATGTACCTTTTTGAATCTGGTGCTTGAAAAACCAGAATTAAATAAAAAGATATATTATTAGAGAAAATCAATCAATTTAAAGAGAAATAAAAATGTCAGTAGGGACATCTGCAGAGAATTTTGCAGGTGTCTTTTTTTTGCAATAGGAAATTCCAAGGAATTCCCTATTACATAAAAGGCACTAACGTGTCGATGATGCGCACTCGCGCGAAAATGTAGGTTGTCGCAAGCGGCCGCGCGAGGCGCGAGAATGTGCCAAGGTACATTTTTTTATTTAACGGCGGGCAGCCAGAAAGCAGCAAAAAACGTACAGGCCGTATTCTGGAAACAGGGAATAATCCCCCTTTCATTTCATATCTTGTGCAGAAGGAAATTCCGGCAGCAGGATGAGGGCCGGAATTGTTGTCGATGGAAAAGGTCAGAGCAGGATATGGGGGATAGAATCGTGATCGACTGGAAGGAAGAGGCGGAGAAGACGTACGGATTTCGGGTGGATGTGCTGCGGAGAGGACGAGGATCCTGGATCCTTGAGACGGATCTGGGACTGCGGCTTTTAAAGGAATATCGTGGAAGTGTGAACCGCCTGGAGTTTGAGGAGGCGGTTTTGCAGTCTTTAGATGGAATGGAGACTCTGAAGGCGGACCAATATGTGAGAAATTCTGAGGGGGGAGCTGTTGTCGACGGCGGAGGATGGGACCAGATATATCGTGAAGGAATGGTTCGCGGACCGGGAATGTGACCTGAAGGATGAAAGAGAGGTATTGTCGGCGGTGCGGGCATTGGCGCTTCTGCATCGGCAGTTCCGCATGATCAAACGGCAGGAAACGTGGAATATGAGATCCATGATCTCACCGCCGCTCTTTGAGGCCATGCACCGACACAACCGGGAGTTAAAGAAGGCGAGGACATTTATCCGCGGAAAGCGGAAGAAAAATGAATTTGAGCTCCGAGTGATCGGAAATTTTGAAATTTTCGCGGCCCAGGCCGTGGAAGCAGAGCAGGGCATGGAAAGGCTGTATGAGATTCACGGAAAAGAGATCGCAGATGGGTACGCGGTCTGCCATGGGGAGCCGGATTACCACCATATCCTGATCGGAAACGGATACACGGCGGTAACGGAGTTCAACCAGATGCACCTGGGTGTCCAAATGGAGGACCTGTATTATTTCCTCAGGAAGATTATGGAGAAGCATGACTGGAATGAGCGGCTGGGACGGCAGGTCATGGAGTCCTACGAACGGGTGCTGCCGGTCTCGGAAGTGGAGCGGCAGGTGCTTTATTACCTGTTTTATATCCGGAAAAGTATTGAAACAGATCAATTTTATTACAACGCCAACAAGGCATGGGTGCCCGCGAAGAGTACGGAGAAGATCAGAAAGCTGGAGGCGCAGCAGGAGGCGAGGGAGAGCTTTATACAGACAGTTATTCAAGGCGTGTAAGGAAAAAGCCAGGAGATCGGAATTACGGATAAAGAGCAAAAAGACTTGCGGAACCAGAGGATAGTGTGATAAGATATGGTATAAAAATGCGGCCGTGAGCGGAAAAATAGTACGGTCGGCAGCAAAGGAGGAAGTCCCATGAAATGTCCGTTTTGTGGTGCCCAGGATACAAAGGTCATCGACTCGCGTCCGGCTGATGATAACAGCTCGATCAGACGCCGACGTCAGTGCGAGGAGTGCGGAAAGCGCTTTACGACATATGAGAAATTAGAGACACTGCCGCTTATGATCATCAAGAAAGATGATTCCAGAGAACCGTACAATCGTGCGAAGATCGAAAACGGAATCCTTTTGTCATGTCATAAGCGTCCGGTCTCCTCGGACCAGATCACGAAGATGATCGACGAGATCGAGAAGCAGATCTTCAGCATGGAAGAGCGTGAGATCCCGTCCGTGACCATCGGCGAGCTTGTCATGAAAAACTCAAGATGGTGGACGAGGTTGCATACGTCCGTTTCGCGTCTGTCTACAGGGAATTTAAGGATGTGAACGCGTTTATGGATGAATTGGCTAAGTTCTTAAATAATAAATAACAGCAAAAGAGGCGGTTTGGCTGTGTACTGGTCCGCAAAAGGGTCAATGAATGACGTTGTTCACCCGGATAAAAACAGGAGCAGGTATGGCTGAAGTGCTGAATTAAGGGTAATATTATGTTTGAAACATTCTATCCGGGGAACTATGTGGACAGCGCATACGAGATCCCGTACGAGAAACTTTATGAGAGAGGATACCGGGGAATCATCTTCGATGTGGACAATACCCTGGTTCCCCACGGGGCACCGGCGGACAAGCAGGCGATCGAGCTCTTTGAGCGGCTCCGCGCCATCGGCTTTTCCACCTGCATCCTTTCCAATAATAAGGAGCCGCGTGTATCACCTTTTTGCGGACAAGGTGGGAAGTCCCTATATTTTTAAGGGTGGGAAACCGTCGAGAAAAGGCTACGAGCGGGCCATGGAGCGGATGAAAACGGACCGTGATACCACTTTTTTTGTCGGCGACCAGCTGTTTACGGACGTCTGGGGCGCAAACAGGACAGGCCTCTATTCGATCCTTGTAAAGCCCATCAATCCAAAAGAAGAGATCCAGATTGTCCTGAAACGGTATCTCGAGGCGGTAGTTCTCATGTTTTACAGGAAACGATTGAAAAAAACGGGGCGGACAGCCGGGGATTTTTGCAAAAATAGTTGAAAACCGTTGGAGAATAGTATAGAATAGGATAGAATCAGCGATAAGCGTGAAATTTGAAATGAAATAATTGGAAACAGTTTTAAGGAGGATTATCATTTATGGTATCAGCAGGTGATTTCAGAAATGGCGTTACACTTGAAATCGATGGACAGGTTGTTCAGATCGTAGAGTTCCAGCACGTAAAACCGGGTAAAGGTGCTGCATTCGTTAGAACAAAATTAAAAAACGTTATCAATGGCGGTGTAGTTGAGAGAACATTCCGTCCGACCGAGAAATTCCCGGCAGCAAGAATCGACCGCGTAGATATGCAGTATCTGTATGCAGACGGTGACCTTTACAACTTCATGGATGTTAACACATACGAGCAGATCGCATTATCCTCTGACGTTGTTGGTGACGCATTAAAGTTCGTTAAGGAGAACGAGGTTGTTAAGATCTGCTCTTACAACGGAAAGGTATTCTCTGTTGAGCCTCCGTTATTCGTAGAACTGGAGATCACAGATACAGAGCCGGGCTTTAAGGGCGATACAGCTACAGGCGCAACAAAGCCGGCTACTCTTGAGACAGGCGCTCAGATCAACGTTCCGTTATTCGTTAACCAGGGTGACCGCGTTAAGATCGATACACGTACTGGTGAGTACCTTTCCAGAGCTTAATCCACGCAGTATTATAACCCCAGGAAACCTTATGTTTCCTGGGGTTTTCGTTCCATAAAACGCTGTAAAATACGCACAACCAGTAACGTAATAGTAACAAACTAATAACACTGTGTTCATGAACGCTGCCAGCCCATATCCTGGCGGCTTTTTTGTCATTGTTCACGGGTAGGAATTTTCTGAACTGAAAATTCCGTACAATACAGTGGTGGTAGTGGATTTTGCCGATTCGGAATGCGAAGCATCGGCAAAATCAGTTACTGTTTGCGCAAGGCGTGAACAGCAACGGCTTTTTTTCATCTTCTTCACGAAAAATTGCGTAACCGGTTGCCAATTGGGTAAAATTTTCTTATAATGGAAAGCACAGAGAAAGGAAGTGAACACATAATGGAAGGTCGAAGTCATACGATGGAAGCAGACGCACACCCTGAACCAGTGGCAATAGGCATGACAGGGACGATCTGTTATGTGTATTGCCGAATTTAACTGTACAGGAGCTTGTGGACCGGCGCAGGGGAAATGCGGCGGCTGCAGGTGTCTTTGCTTCCATAATCGCGTGAAAAGATCAGCAAAATGCTGAGTGAAAACAACTGATTATGGGGAAAAGAAAATGCCGAATGATGGAAATGAGACATTTGACATGGAGCATCTTCTGGAGCTGGCGAAGGAGAAAAGTACCGCCTGTTAAAGGAAGAGCTTGTGGAACTGAACGAGGTGGATATCGCGTCATTCATCGAAGAACTGGATTCCGAGCGTACGGTCATCGTGTTCCGGATGCTGCCGAAGGCGTTGGCGACCGAAGTGTTTGCCGAGCTTCCGGTGGACAAGCAGAGTCACATTATCAACAGCATCACCGATAAAGAGCTTTCCGAGATCGTGGAAGAGCTTTATGTGGATGATGCCGTAGACCTGGTGGAGGAACTTCCTGCAACGGTGGTCCGTCGTGTCCTTCAGAACACGAAGCCGGAGACGAGAAAGCTGATCAACCAGTTCTTAAACTATCCGGAAAACACAGCCGGAAGTATCATGACGGCTGAGTACGTCGGATTAAAAGAAGACTATGACGGTAGAACAGTGTTTCGCCTATATCCGTCATCACGCGGTGGATTCCGAGACGATCTACACCTGCTATGTGATGGACGAAAAACGAATGCTGGACGGCGTTGTGACGGTCAAGGATCTTCTCCTTCAGCCCTATGAGCGCCTGGTGGGCGATATTATGGACACCCACGTCATCAAAGCCCAGACGACCGATGACCAGGAGCAGGTGGCGGACACGATGAACAAGTACGGTCTGCTCTCCATGCCGGTAGTTGACAGTGAGGACCGCCTTGTGGGGATCATCACCGTTGACGATGTCATGGATGTCATGGAGCAGGAGGCGACGGAGGACTTCGAGAAGATGGCGGCGATGCTGCCGAGTGAGAAGCCGTATCTAAAGACCGGCGTCTTCACATTGGCAAAAAAAACAGGATCCCGTGGCTTGCTGATCTTAATGCTTTCCAGTACGATCACCGGCGGAATCCTCGTAAAATATGAGAATGCCTTTGCGGCGATCCCGCTTTCTTGTAAGCTTTATTCCGATGCTGATGGATACGGGCGGAAACTCCGGCAGCCAGGCGAGCACGATGATCATCCGTGGTATGGCTATCGGCGATGTGGAGCCTTCGGATATCCTGAAGGTCGTGTGGAAGGAAGTACGGGTCGGCGTGATCGTTGGATTTGTCCTGGCGGTGGTAAACTTTATCCGTCTGATGATCCAGTATCCGGGCAACACGATGATCTGCGTGACCGTCGTGATCAGCCTGTTCTGTACGGTTATCGTTGCGAAGACGATCGGATGCACACTGCCGATCGGGGCGAAGGTCTTAAAGCTTGACCCGGCGATCATGGCGTCGCCGATGATCACGACGATCGTGGATGCGGTGAGTCTGATGGTGTACTTTAATCTGGCTTGTCATTTATTAGATATGACGGTATAGAAAAAAGAATGTCTGTCTGCGGAACTATCCGCGGATAAATATATATCAACAGGAGATATGGATTATGGAAAAAATCAGAACAAGATTTGCGCCGAGCCCGACCGGCCGGATGCATGTAGGTAATTTAAGAACAGCTCTTTACACATACCTGATCGCAAAGCATGAAGGCGGAGATTTCATCCTCCGTATTGAAGATACAGACCAGGAGCGCCACGTTGAGGGTGCTGAGGGAATCATCTACCGCACACTGGCAAAGACCGGACTGATCCATGACGAAGGTCCGGATAAGGACGGCGGCTATGGTCCGTATGTACAGAGTGAGCGCCAGAAAGCCGGAATCTACATGGAGTACGCGAAAAAGCTTGTAGAAAAAGGTGAGGCATATTACTGCTTCTGTACCCAGGAGCGCTTAAATTCATTAAAGAAGACCGTAAACGGTGAGGAGATCATGGTTTACGATAAGCACTGCCTGCACCTTTCCAAGGAAGAGGTAGAGGCAAACTTAAAGGCAGGAAAGCCGTTTGTTATCCGCCAGAACAACCCGAAAGAAGGAACTACAACATTCCACGATGAGATTTACGGGGATATTTCTGTAGATAACTCCGAGCTGGACGATATGGTCCTTAATCAAATCGATGGATTCCCGACCTACAACTTCGCAAACGTTGTGGATGACCATCTGATGAAGATCACACGTTGTCCGCGGAAACGAGTACCTTTCTTCCTCCCCGAAGTACAACCGTCTCTACGATGCATTCGGCTGGAAAGTTCCGGTATATGTACACTGCCCGACCATCACAAACGAGGAGCACAAGAAATTAAGCAAGAGAAGCGGACATTCCTCCTTCGAGGATCTTCTCGAGCAGGGCTTTTTTAACAGAGGCGATCGTAAACTTCGTTGCCCTCTTAGGATGGTCCCCGACAGACAACCAGGAGTTCTTTACTCTTGAGGAGCTTGTAAAAGCGTTCGACTACCACAATATGAGCAAGTCCCCGGCTGTCTTCGATATGACAAAAGCTTCGCTGGATGAACGGCGAGTACATCAAGAAGATGGACGATGAGAAGTTCTTCGAGCTTGCAAAGCCGTACCTTGAGGCTGCGATCAAGAAACCGTTAGACTTAAAGAAGATTGCCGGAATGGTGAAGACGAGAATCGAGACACTGTGCGATATCGCGGATCAGGTCGACTTCTTCGAGGAGATGCCGGAGTACAGTGCGGATATGTATATCCATAAGAAGATGAAGACAACAAAGGAGAACTCCTTAGAGACATTAAAGGAGGTTCTTCCGATCCTTGAGGCACAGGATGACTTCAGCAATGATGCCCTGTTTGAGGCTCTTTCAAGTATGTTGCCGATAAGGGCGTAAAGACTGGTTTCGTTATGTGGCCGATCCGTACAGCGGTATCTGGAAAACAGATGACACCGGCAGGCGCTACCGAGATCATGGAGATCATCGGAAAGAGGAGTCCCTGACACGTATCAGGAAGGGAATTGAGCTGTTGGAGAATGCTGAGTAATTTGTAAATCGCGTAACGGTGAGAGGACTGAACAGTCTCAAAACCGCAATACGGTCAAGCGGCGGACCGGGCAGAAACAGACAGAAACCTGACCGGAATGGATAAATATGGATTTTAATAAAGCACAGATGACAGCTCTGGAGCACCGGGATGGACCGATGATGGTCTTAGCGGGTCGGGGTCCGGAAAGACAACAGTAATTACACACAGAATCAAGAGACTGCTGGAGGTGGGCGTTGACCCCTCCGGCATTCTTGTCATTACGTTCACGAAAGCGGCGGCCGCGGAGATGAAGGAGCGGTTTCTCAGACTGGCGCGGGAGGAAGATGAAAAGCGGAGAAAGGCGGGGAAGAAAGATGATCACCTGCCGAAAAACGGATGGAGTCTGCACAGGCCGGAAAAAAGCCAACAGAGTGCAGCCGAGGCCAGGCAGCGCGCGCAGGGAGCCGGAAATTCTTTGGAAGCCGCGGGCAGCCGTGTGAGTTTCGGAACCTTCCATTCCGTCTTTACCACATCTTAAAGTGGGCGTACCGCTTTCCCGCCGGAAATGTGATCAGCGGGGGAGGAAAAGCGGCAGTATTTTAAAAAGTTTCTCGATGAGTCCGGGATGGAGGTGGAGGACGAGGCGGAGTTTATCTCCTCCATCATCAACGAGATCAGCTACGTGAAGGGCGAGCGCCTTGACTTAAAATATTACTATTCCCAGAACTGCCCGGAAGAGTGGTTTAAGCTCTATGACGGGTACGATGAGATGCTGGAGCAGACGGGAAAGATCGATTTCGACGATATGCTCGTCATGTGCCATGAGCTGTTCACGGAGCGGAAGGACATCCTGGCTGCCTGGCAGAAAAAATTCAAGTATATTCTGGTGGACGAATTCCAGGACATCAATCTTTTGCAGTACCAGGTGGTGCGGATGTTAGCGCTGCCGGAAAATAACTTCTTTATCGTCGGGGATGATGACCAGTCCATCTATCGGTTCCGCGGGGCGAAGCCGGAGATCATGCTGGGATTTGAGAAGGATTTTCCGGGGACGAAGAGAGTTCTTCTTGGAACAAACTACCGGTCCACAAAGGAGATCGTGGAGACTTCGCTGAAGCTTATCGGGCACAATAAGGTTCGCTTTGAGAAGAAACTGGAGCCGTTCCGGGGATCCGGGCGGCCGGTGGATTTCAGGGTCTTTGACAATCCGGGACATGAGATGGACACGGTGGCACAAAGCATCCGGGCGTATCATGACGCCGGGTATGCCTGGAACGAGATTGCGGTGTTGTTCCGCACAGGGGCAAATTCCGGGCTGATGGCGGAGCGGCTTATGGGGTACAATATTCCCTTTCAGCTCCGGGATGTGATCCCAAACCTCTATAGCCACTGGATCGCGAAGGACCTCTTTGCCTACATGGAGATCGCGGCGGGCAGCAGGAAACGGTCGGATTTCTACCGGATCATGAACCGTCCGAACCGGTATTTCAGCAGGGACGCCTTTGATACGCCGACGGTGTCCTTCGACCGGTTAAAGTCCTTTTATCAAGACAGGGACTGGATGGAGGACCGGATATGTGACCTGGAGGCGGATCTCAGGGCGATGTCGAGGCTCAAGCCTGTGGCAGCGGTGAACTATATCCGAAAGGTCATCGGGTATGACGATTATCTCAGGTCCTACGCGGAGTTCCGGAGAATGAAACCGGAGGAACTTTTTTTCGAGACAGCGGACAAGCTGGCGGAGAGTGCGGCAGAGTTTGAGACCTTCGAGGCCTGGAAGGAACATGCGGTGCGGTACGAGGAAGAGTTGAAAAAGCAGAATCTCGAGGGGACCAGGGAAGCGAAAGACCGGGTGACACTGTCCACGATGCACAACGCGAAGGGGCTGGAATATCCGGTGGTGTTCGTGGTGGATGTGAATGAGGGGATCGTTCCGCATCACAAGGCGGGACTCCCGGCGGATATCGAGGAAGAGCGGCGGCTGTTTTATGTGGCCCTGACCGAGCAAAGGACCGGCTCCATGTGGCGGCGGTGCGGGAGCGGTATCACAGGAAGACGGATGTTTCGCGGTTTATCGGGGAAGCAGGTTTGTAGAGGATTCAGAGAGGAGCCAGAGTCATTGCGGCTTAGGCCGCCGGAAAGGCACCATAGCAGAGAACAGTTCTTTCCTGCTGTGAATGCATGAAGAATGGAGGAGACATATGGGACTTGTCCATATTTACTGTGGTGACGGAAAAGGAAAGACCAGCGCAGCGATAGGGCTTGCGGTCCGGGCAACGGCAGCGGTAGGCGTGTCGTGATCGCGCGGTTTTTAAAGACAGATAACTCCGGGGAAGTGGAGGTCTTAAAGAAACTTCCGGAGTTGACACTGATCCGTGCCGTAAGAACTTTGGCTTTGTCCGGCCTATGGATGAGGAGACGAAAAAGAGTGCGCGGATTATAACAGAAATCTGTTTTTGGAAGCGCCAGAGCTGGCGAAAACTGCGGATCTCGTGGTCTTTGACGAGATCATGGCGGCGGTGAACTACGGGATGGTACCGGAAAAGGACATCCTGGATTTTCTGGAAACCCGGCCGAAAAAGGGCGAGCCGGATGGGCTGGAAATTGTCCTTACGGGGCGGAACCCGTCGGAGTCGTTGCTTGGGGCGGCGGACTATGTGTCGGAGATCTGCAAGAGAAAGCATCCGTTTGACAAGGGAATCATGGCACGACGCGGGTAGAATACTGATGTTACAGTGCGCGGGCATGGAGTGCCCGTGTACTGTAACGGTAGTAGTGGATTTAGGTAATTCTTTCTATTGATTTTATGGATATTTACTGGTATTCTATAAAAACAGCGGCCGCAGATAAAACGGCTGTCAATTAACGGCACACGGCCGGAAATGAGAGGAATGTTGAGGTTATGGCAAAGGAAAAAAATATGAATCAGGACGCAGCAAACGATGAGGAGATGACTGTCACTCTGACACTGGATGATGGAACAGATTTAGAGTGCGTGGTTCTTACGATCTTCGAGGCGGCAGATAAGGAATATATTGCGCTTCTCCCGTTAGATGGCAATGAGGCTGAGGACGGAGAGGTCTACTTATACCGCTACTCAGAGGATGCAGAGGGCAACCCGGATATCCAGAATATCGAGAGCGATGAGGAGTACGAGATCGTTGCGGACGCTTTCGACGAGTTCCTTGATACAGCAGAGTACGATGAGATCGTAAGCGAGGAAGACTTAGACGATTAAAACCGGGAGCAAAATAGTGTTTTCAGACCGGGTCTGTCAACAGAGCAGCGGAAAATGGAGATATGTTTCCGACAGGAAACTGGTTCGAGACAAAGATAAAAAGCATAGATGGAGTCAAAAAAATACAACAAAGAAAAAAAGCCTGCCAAGGTTAGTTAATCCCTGGCAGGCTTTATTTGACATCTAGGCGGTGTGGTCAAAGATTTCTCCTGAGACCATCCGTGTGATATTCGATATTCATATACTTTACGAGCGGTTCCCCAATGCTCACACATGGATGTGATACTGTAATACTTTTCACCAAGGTGGTCGTAACATACAATACCACCATGTCTATTTGTCTACAAAACCAATAAACTATTGTAACAATCATAAGGAAGATACCATATAGCCATATTATTATTTCTGTAATAGAAAGAAGTTGCTTAAGGTGTAGACATTTAGGACAGAATACGGAGTAGTGATTTCTCTATTGACATGAGGAGGGCGTATGATAGGCTGCCTTGCCTGTGGCAAACGTCCCTTGGACTGGGGGCCGTTTTGCTGATGCGTCATGCGCCAGAGAGGCTCGTGTCAATAGGGACAGATAATAAAAAAACAGAGTATACTCTGTTTTTATTTGCTGCAGGGATTTTGCATGTAACTGTGGGTACAGAACAGTCATGGATCTATTTCCTGACAGGGAAGGGATATTCAGCTGCGTGATTATATCACAGAAAATGGCGAAGTGTTTGCTTACAATAAGATCATAAACAAAGGTATAACCAAACAAAGCAAGGAGGTATTTTGAATGAGATTAAAGGATAAAGTTGCGATCATTACATGCGGAAGCCGGGGCATTGGCTATGCTACCGCTGATAAATTTTTTGAAGGAAGGAGCTGCCGTTATTGTAACAGCAAGTACGCAGGAATCAGCAGATCGTGCAGTGACAAAGCTGAAAGAAAAATATCCGGATGCCATCGTCGATGGAATCAGTCCCGATCTGGCCAGTCTTGAATCTGTCAGAAAGGCTTTTAAAGAAGTAACCGGAAAATACGGATGCGTGGATATTCTGGTAAATAATGCGGGGATTTCGGAAAGCACCCCGTTTATGGAGTATACAGAGGAGACATATGATAAGGTCATGGATCTGAATGTAAAAGGAGTTTTTACGGCTACCCGTGCAGCAGCAGAATGCATGGTGGCAAGAAGTGAGGGTGTCATTCTTTCCACTTCCTCCATGGTCAGTATTTCCGGACAGTCAAGCGGATTTGCCTATCCGGCATCAAAATTTGCAGTAAACGGCTTCACGATATCTTTGGCAAGAGAGCTGGGACCTAAAGGTATTCGTGTGAATGCAGTTGCTCCCGGTATCACCGAAACGGATATGATGAAGGCTGTGCCAAGGGAGGTCATTGAACCCATGATTGAAAGAATCCCGCTTCGTCGTCTGGGACAACCGGAAGATATTGCCAATGCATTTGTATTTCTTGCTTCCGATGAAGCAAGCTATATCACCGGCGTGATACTGAGTGTGGATGGCATGGCAAGAAGTTAAGACAATGTAAGAATGGTGATGTCATCACCGAATATAAATGGATTTCAGGCTATCATAGAGTCATCAAAACAAAAGACAAAGGAGGAATGTAACATGTCTGCGATCAATATCAGTACCAATAATTTTCAGAAAGAAGTAATGAATTCCGATAAACCCGTCCTGCTGGATTTCTGGGCGCCCTGGTGCGGACCCTGCCGTATGGTAGTTCCGATCATAGAGGAGATTGCAGAGGAACGGTCTGATATCAAAGTGGGTAAGATCAATGTGGATGAGCAGCCGGAGCTTGCTGACAGGCTGCGGAAGGACATGATTTGAGTAGAGCACTTAGCGAGGTTATTTCGAGCTTAGTGCGAACCATACAAGTTCACTTGGCAGACCGAAGGTGAGTCTAGTGAAGCTTGTTCAGGAGTGGGCAGGCTCCTTTGCGAAGTAAAACTTCAGCTTACAGAGCAATCACGAGCTTAAACCAGCCGCCTTCTGTGGAAAAATTATAAAAGGCATTATGCTTTTCACAGAAAGCCATGATGGAGCGTGTACCAGTTCCGTGACCTGTTCTGGTTGAGGTTGGGAGTCCGTTTCTTCCAAAGGTGATCTGTCCTTTATAGGGGTTTGCAATCTCAAACATAAAGGCAGGCCTGCAGATACAGCGGATAATAATTTTTCTCTCATTTTCAGGAAGCTCTGTACATGCTTTGGTGGCATTTTCCAGGGCATTGGCAAAACAGATGGAAAGCTCGGCGGAATCAATAGGGAGGCTTTCCGGAATCGCAAGATGGTGCTCTATGGTAATGCCAAAATTCCGGGCCCGCTCAAGATAAGCAGTGAGAGTAGCATTGAATATGGGATCACTGCAGTAGTGAGTGGGAGTGCTAATCCGGTTCAGCTCAGTTGATTCGGATATAAGATCAAGGATGGCCTTAGAATTTCCTTCTTTAGCAAGAGCCGCGATACCGGACAGCATCTTGTGAGTATCCTGCCAGATGAGCGTTACTTCTTTGGCGTTCCGTTTCGTATCATCAACATGTTTTTTAATGCCCTGTATCTGGATTTCCAGAATCTCACGGTTCTGTTCATCCATCTGATACTGATACTGTGTCCGCAGATATTGGAAAACAGCATAATAAATGATGGCGATGACAGCACCTGAGAGGTAGAACAGAAGTGGAAAAGCCGGGTTTTGTGTGTAATGGACCGGATAGAGTGCAAGCGTCATCACAAAGAGGAAAAAGGCGATAGGGATCAATGCGAGAATTCCAAAGCCCCGGGTGTTCATCCCGGTTATATCCGGAAAAGCTCTTCTCAGAACAAAAAATTCCAAGACAATCGCAGCAAGATAGGCAGACAGAAGAAGTATTGCATTTGACAGCAGCGTGCCTTTAAACAGTGTGTTGAGCAGTGTTACACTGATCAGAAGGTAGAGTGAGAGCAGGAGCTGAGACAGGCATTTGAAGACATGCCTTGAGACGGTGGTGTCTGCAGTCATATAGATCATGATCACACCCGGCAGAGAAATAGTAAGGATAACGCTTCTGAGAAAAGACAGAAATCCCCAAAAATGCATCAAAAAAAGGTGAACACAATTGCATAAATGGCATATCCGCCTAAAAAAAAAGCAGATTCCTTTTATAGTTTTTCTCATCGGAGATGTGGCAACTACCATGCCGAGCGTGCCAAATATAGCGACAAAGATACGGTAGATCTGGTAAGCCGTATTATCATCAAAAATCATAGTATTCCTCCATTTTGAACATTATCATAATGTGACCATAATCTTAAACCAGCCGTTTTCAGCCGTAAAGGTGTAAAAGGCATCATATTTTCGCAGAATGCCACGATAGAACGGATATGGGCTTCCATACCGCCCTCCGGTAAATGTGGAAGACCATTTCTGTCAAAGGTTATCCTGTCCGGCTGAGGATTCTCAATCTCAAACATCAGCTTAGGTTTCCCAATGCATTTAAAAATAATTTTTCGTTTCTCCTTTGGCAGCTTTTCACAGCATTCGATGGCATTTCAAGCACATTGGCAAAGCAGATGGCAAGTCCGGCAGAGTCAACCGGAAGAATATCCGGGATAGTGACGGAGATTTGAAGCAGGATACCGGATTCCTCTGCGGATTTAAAATAATAATAAAGTGTTGCATTCAAAAGGGCATCTGTGCAGTAATGGAAGGCTTCAGGCATATCAGGCTTCTGGTAGGCGTTGTCGGTAAAGTCAAGGATCGCCTGCATATCTCCGCTCTCAGCAAGAGATGCGATAGTGGAAAGTATGTGCCGGGTGTCGTGCCGGATGATTTTTTGTCTGCGTTGCAAGCTTTTCCATGTCGGCAGCCTCTCTTTGTATATTTTGTACCTGCAGCTCAAGAATTTTTCTGTTCTGATCTATTTCCTGCCTGTGATACTGCATAGAAAGAAATACGCCGATCGCAGTGTAAAGAATGACGATGACGGCACCGAGCAGATAGATCATTACGACACTTGTGGGACGTTTAGTATAATGCTCCGGATAAAAAGCAAGTGCTACGGCAAGGAGGATCAGAGCACAGGGAATCAGGGAAAGGATTCCCCAGCCTTTCCTGATCTCTGTGATAAAATCCAGATAGATGCGGCGGATGAAATGAAAATCAAACAGGATGACAAGCAGATAGGCGAGCAGACGCATCAGGATATCTGAGAGCTCCGTTCCGTGCAGCGCAGTATTTATGAGTGTGATGGTGCCTGCGATATATAAAGAAACAAGTATGTGTGTTGCACGGATGAATACAAGCCGTGGAAATGGCTCGTCAGACATATTATGCAGCAGAAGGATGGCGGGACAGGATATTGTCAGGAGAAATACCCGCAGCAAATGCTGGTAGCTGAAAAAAAACAGATGATCGCATAGGATGAAATTATGACATAAATGAAGTAGGAAGCAAAAATGATGATACTTATGGGCTTCTCCTTCACATAGCGGAACTTCGTGGTGGAGCCCATCATGCCTAAGGTACCTGTGAAGGTGATCATAACTTTTAAGATCAAAAAAATAATATTTTCCTCAAAAAGCATAGTATCTGCCTCCATTCAGCCAAAAGTCCGCCCCTCCTTCTTGACTGTTTCGTACATACGGCGGGGAACCGGAACACGAAGCTCCCCGGTCAGCAGCAGATCTGATCTTGTAACCTCTGTGACATGGAATAAATTGACGACAAAGGAGGAACCTACCAGAAGCATTCGTTTGTGCGAAAGCAGCTCAGACACAGCATTTTGGAAAGAACAGTTGAAGCTGGTGCTGTGTATCACAGTATTATCTGTCAGATGATAATCGATATGTTTATCTATGCGCTCTGCATACCGTATGTCGGCGATGGGGATCATACGGATACTGTCCGTGGTCTTTATGGCAACGGTCTTTGCATGATCTGTGAAAAAAGAGCGGTAAGCCTTGTCAAGGCTTTGGAAAAAATAGTTCGCTCTCGACAGGCTTTAACAGATAATCAAAGGCATCTACCCGGTAAGAATCAAGCGCAAAGTCGGGGGAGGTGGTGAGGTAGATCAGGAATCCCGTATCATCACGCGTTCTCAGGGCAGCACCAAGCTCAATACCATTCATTTCCGGCATAATACAGTCCAGGATATAGAGGTCAAAGCAACCATGTTCATCTACATGGTTGATAAGCTCTTTTCCTGATGCAAAAGAAGATAAGGAAAGAGTCCGGTCAGAATGTATCTGTTTATATTGTCTGATAAGCTCCCTGACCGTTTCATGGTTCGTTATTTCATCATCACATAAAGCAATCTGCAAGGCTTGCTCCCCCTCCCGGTTTATTTTCTGAATAGTTACCAGTATATATAAAAGCTTGTAAAACGCCTGTTCCGGACGCATGAAACAGGCGTGGTCATTATCTGCGATTACATCTATAGTGTAGCAAAGAAGGCAGGAAGAGTCAACGAAACGGGGGTGACCAAATCCGAACAAAAAGCTGCCAAATCCGCAATGATGACCATAACAAAAAGTAATTCCGATATACTTTAGCTGAAAAGACAGAAAAAGCTTTTAGAAGATAAAATGGGAAGGAGAGCATTATGAAGATACATAAGCTTAAGGCCGGAGAAAAAGCTACTCGTATCACAGCACTGGTTCTGACAGCAGCACTGATATTTACAAGCATTGATCTTGCCGTGTTTGCAGCTGCCAATGAAGGAATAAAAACACAGGAAGTGATCACGGGCTTTGGAGAGTTGGATGAATCGGTCGCAGTGCAGCTTTTTGCCGGTCGGTGCACAGGAAAGTGAAATCGTATTTCCTGATACCCTTACTGTAATGTTGGAAACAAACAGTGTGGAGGAGTCCACCGGGGATGTAACGCAGGAGACAGAAGCTTCTGCGAAAGAGAACACAGAAGCTGAAGAAATCCAGACACCGGAGAAAGATACAGAGCATGGGGGAAGCACAGCTTCAGGAGAAAGCACAGACACCGGAGAAAGTATGGACTCGGGAGAAAGCACAGACACCGGGGAAAGTATGGACTCGGGAGAAAGCACAGACACCGGGGAAAGTATAGCTTCGAAAGAAAGCACAGACACCGGAGAAAGTATGGACTCGGGAGAAAGCACAGACACCTGGGAAAGCACAGCTTCAGGAGAAAGCACAGACACCGGGGAAAGTATAGCTTCAGGAGAAAGCACAGACACCGGGGAAAGTATAGCTTCGAAAGAAAACGCAGGAACGGAAGAAGATGCGGCAGAGGAAGAACAACCGGCAGAGGAAGAACAACCGACAGAGGAAGAAACGCTCCCCCTGTAAAAAGCACGCAGGAGACTTCCATTCATGTGACATGGGAAAACAACACAGAGGACAACTTTGACTCTTCCGCATTGGGAAATCATTATGTTTATATTCCGGTTATTCCGGAAGAATACAGGCTGGCGGATGGTGTCAGCCTTCCGCAGATCAGTGTGACAATTGCAGCTAAGGGAGGACAGGGGCTTGCAGAACTGCTTGCATTGTTAGAGAAGCTGCCGGATCCCCTTACCTATCTCTCCACAGGCGTAGAAAATAAGGAGATAATTGATCCGGAGCAGCTTACCGAGGCGCGGGAGAAGCTGGATGCATGGCTTGCAGAAAATAAAACAGAGGATACAGAGAATAAAGAAACATTTTCCGGGGAAGAGGAGGAGCGTCTTACGGAGCTTATCAAGCGTCTGGAGGGCCTTGAGCATATACGTGATACGGAGACGGACTGCATAGATCTCAAATGTCCGTATCATTATCCGGAGCTGATACAGCAGCGGATGGCGGAGGATGAACTGCCGGAGCTTCTGACACTGAAGGATCTGGTGGAGGACTATGGAGTAGAGCCGCCGGAAGAGAATGCCTTGCCTGCTGCTGCCTGGGATATAGACCTGCCCTTGCGGGCACCTGCCAAGGCACCGGCTCTTACACCACATCCACAGACACTGATGGTTACGACAGATAATGAGAACAACAGTCATACGGGAAAGGCAGATGGCGACATTGATGTAAGTATGGGTATTTCAGACAAAAACATCCCATCGAGCTGGCTTTACTCTGGACGAGCTTCCGACCCAGAGTGCCTATCTGGCGGTGAAGGCTTATGATGTGGATGAGGATTACGGTGAGACAGATTACGTGTACCTCAATGATGACATATATCTGCCGATGGATCAGACCAATCAATCTGGTAAAAATTATAATAAAGAGACAATCGGGTATCTGTCAGGCACGGACAATACGTGGAATACGACTATATTGGAGATACCCCTTGAAAAATTAAAAAAGGGAAAAAATGTCATATCTGTAACGGTGGCACCGCCCGGGCTGGATTGTAAGAATAGACTGGATGCAGCTTGTGCTGGACGGTGGTGCAGCAGATCCTGACATTGAAAAATTTTCCCTGGAGCTTCAGGACACATCCACAAAAGGTAAAACGGTTACCGTACAGTCTCTTGTGACAATCCGGCAGAAAGGAAATAAAGAATATGCGACAGAGTATACACTGACACAGACAGAGACAGGCAATGCGCTGGATGCCTGTTTTGGTAAGGCAAAGTCACAGGAGCAGATTGCTTTGAGCATGCCCCTGAACTCGCCTGGCGGTGTATACAAAATCACCGGAATTCTCAAGGATCCTGAGACAGAAGAAATCAAGGCAACAGACAGCTTCAGCTTTTATTTTAATCAGGGTGTAGGTCTTGGCCCGAAGGTCAGTCATACGCTGTCACCGGACACACTCACCAATCGTGATGTGACGATAACGGTAAAGGCTGAGGATATGCCGAAGCTGGGAATCACGGATGTAAAGGTTGCAGCTGGAGCAACGAAGACAGCGACAGTAAAAAAAAATACACCTTTACGATAACCTATAAGTTAAAAGGCAGTGATAAGTCCCTCTCTTATCCGGTATGGGTGGACAATATCGACAAGACGGCACCGGTACTCACCTATACGCCGGTCATTGTGGTGGAGGAAGAGCAGCAGGAGACGGTGGAGAAGCTGTTTGGTGAGTCACTCTCTGTGGCGGATAACCACAGGCTTGCCGAGAAGCCTTTGACTTATACCATACCAAAGGATATCGCAGCTCTTCCAGGGAAAAAGACAATCAAGGTAACAGCATCCGATGACGCAGGAAATACGACCACTAAGGATTGTGTAATCACGGTGACTGCAAAGCCATTGGAACTAAAGCTTGGCACACTTACCGCAGCTGCAGGAAGCAAGGACAGCTTCAATCTGAAAGCGGTTCTGGCACATACCGGTGGGGATACAATCAAAGGAAACCGGCTTTGTATGGGGCGTGATGCCTGCTCCAACGGTGGAGTTTCATAACGGAAGTATCAAAACCGCACAGGTCATTACAACAAAAATGGAAATCTGACTGCAAAAGCTACAGGTCTGAATGCTGGCGTGGAATACTATGCGCAGGCGTATGCGAAGGTTACGGCTGACGGCAAAGAAGGTGTATTACAGTGAAGCGGGAAAATTCGGCTTCGGGATTCCGCAGTATGGTACATTCTCTGTGAGCAGTGTATTAGGTAGTAATGGCAAAGCAACCTTTACAATCACAAGAAGTAATGGAACGGATAAATATCAGGTGGTATATTACCGCACGGTAAATGGCTCAGCGGTGGGTGGCACGCATTTTACCCATACGACAGGGGCTGTCTTCTTTGCGGAGGGAGAAACGTCAAAGACCGTGACAGTGACGGAGCTTGGCGTGACAGAGCCTTATCAGAGTAAGGCGGGAACAAAGTATTCAATGCCGACAGAACGTATTCGCTGGAACTCTACCGTGTGGGGGTGGGCGGCGGAACGATTGACCAGGCGCACCGCTCGATGCTGCGGACAATGCCGAAAGACAATAGCTATACCGTGGACCGGTCGGTTTACACAACAGAAAAAACAATCACGGATTTCCCTGAGACGACCGGGAAAAACGGAAAACGGATTGCGGATACAAACCAAAGTCAGGGTGGAAAAAAGAACCAATGTGAGTTTTCTTAAAAACCGCTACAACGATACAAACTATAATACCAGCAGTTCTTTTTCCAGCTATTATACGGATGCACGGCAGCAGGAGTATCTAAAGTCCACAGCCGGCGGATGGTATTACCGGTATGTGCTGAAGGCATATGAAGATATTGACGGCTATGAACACGCCTATTTGGGAATCGAACCATTAGAAGACAAAAATTATGGTATAAGTAGTGAAAGTGCAGCTGTCGCAGGAGTAAAAAGGGCAACTTTGGGCATGTAATTTTCTGCAGCCGGCAAAGGTAATGCCGGAACCTATTCTTTTCCTGATAAAAAACGGGTGGAGGGAAGGATCATATTATCCCAAAACAGCCACGGTACGGCGTATATTTACAATGATAAAATCTGGGTGAAGCTTGGAGTGGATCAGACCTGCTACGCTTATTTTGGTGCGACCGGTGCGGATAGCGATGTATGGTACGTGGACGGTCTGCAAAGCTTTGTGATGGTCAATGACGAGAAGGAGCCGGCGCTCCTTGGGGTTGCACCGATGGCAAAAGGCACCTATCTTCCGGGAGATCCGATCACGGTAGCACTCGTCTTTGATGAGATTGTCGACAGTCAGAATAGCAGCTTAAGCAGCAACCTTACGATTTCTACGAATGTGGGAACTCTGTCCTATGCCGGTGGTGCGGACACGAATGTGCTCTATTTTACAGGAAAGTATCCTCCTCTGTCAGCTTAAATAGTACTGACGCACTCAAGGTCAACAGCATCAGTAGTATTGGCAGCATTAAGGATATGTGCAATCTATCCGGTACGAGCCAGACCTTTACAGGAGGCAATACCAATATCAATGTGGATGCCACGAAACCGGTACTGACCGTCAGGGCGGATACCAGTGGCAGTCTGCCTCGTCATAAGGCAACGATCACAGCCACAGGAGCAGCCTCCATTCAGTATGCATGGACGAAGGATACTAAACTGCCAGGCTATGGCTGGCAGACCACTACAAGTGGTACGCAGCTCACAGAGAGCAGAGGAACCGCAGGACAGACACAGACCTGGTATCTGCATGTGCTTGCGACTGCAGCATCGGGGGCATCGACACATGAGTGTCTGGCATTTTCCTTTATGAATCCAGCAGTCACGGATGTGTCAGTGAGGGCTGGCAGCGCAGCAGCTTCAGCGGATGCAGCCGATGTGGAAGCCAGGCAAATATATCGTGGTGCAGTATGCAGGCGCCCAAAGCATAGGGACTAAGCTTACCTTTGACGGACCAAAGAAGGAAGTGAAAAGTATTACATCCTCAGTGGTTCAGCCAATCTGTATGTCACGGAAAATGGAAGCTATACCGTCACGCTGGCGGATACCTATGGAAATGTGATATCAAAAACTATTGAGGTTAAAAAATAGATAGTAAAAACCGACCGTGACGCTTCGCAGCGGCAGCAGTACCGGAGCGGACACGGTATACAATGAGCTGACCATTGCCGTACTGCCGGAGGACACCGGTGGCAGTGGTCTGGCAAAGGTGGAGTATGCATGGACAAATATGGCAGGGACACCTTCTGCATGGACGCCACTGTCTGCGGCTGCAGATGGCAGCTATCAGGCGGAGTATGCCGCAACAGAGACATCAAAGACCGCAAAGTATCTTCATGTAAGGGTGACAGACAATGCAGGCAATGTATCGGAAACCGTGAAGTCGGGACCTTATTATGTGATAAAGAAAGCAGTGGGAGCAGCCCTTCCTTCTATTACAGTAACGGGAAATCCGTCTTCGTGGACAAAAAGTGCCACACTTACATGGAAAGCTGCACCGGGAAGCGGCACAGGTGCGGGAGCACTTGCGTTTGTCTACACGCCGAAGGGTATCGTGACGGAGAATATGACCGGCGGAAGCTGTACTGTGACGAAAAACGGTGTCTATGAATTTATGGTAACGGATAAATTCGGGAACTCTGCGGCAAAAGAGGTGCTTGTGACCAGAATCGACAATGAGGCACCGAAACTGGAAGCTCTTACAGCTGCAGGCAGCAAGCCGGGAACAATACGGCTGACAGGTGTTACAGATGACAATACGGCTGTTTATGATGGGAAGGAAACATTACAGGATATAGTGGCAGCGGCATCAAGACCAGAGAGTACAGGATGCATGGAGATAGCAGATGGACAACCTTCACCGGAGACAGCTTGACCGTAACGAAAAACGGAAGCTATGTGGTAAGGCTTACGGACAATGCGGGAAATGTCAGTGAAGAATACCGTGTGGAAATCACAGGTATGGATACGACCGCACCAACAGTCAGCTGTACAGTCAATGGAACACTTAATGGAACAAGTGGATGGTATCTGGATCCCAATGTTTCGGTAAAGCTTACATTTTCGGATATGGCAGGGACCGAGGGAGGCACACCCAGCGGCGTTCAAAGTGCAGCGTATCAATGGGTGACAGATAATTCCAAAAAACCGGTCACAGGAATGGTCAATCTTAACGCAGCTGCGGTTGCAGCGGGTGAATATACGATTTCTTTGTCAGACTATTATGGAACCTGTTATTTATATTATAAGGTGACAGACCGGAAGGGAAATGTAAGGGATGGTTTTCCAAGCAGATAAAAAGGATGATGTCCATCGTCTGGGATTTACCGGGCCAGACAAGGCACAGCCCTTGTCCGCAGGACTGCCGATGAATGTTTCTCTTACCTATGGACCATCAGGAGGAAAGCTCACCGGAACGGTGCAGACGGAAGGTATTGGCAGAGCTACCGTCCTATCAGGAATCTACCGTTTATCAGGGCTGAAAAAGAAACAAGCGGTCTACACGGTAAAAAGCACCGGCACAAAAGCAGATCCAATATTATAAGAAGGCATACAGTGACAGCACCGCCTGTGAGCAAAAGACCTTTTATGTCAGACAGATTACCTTTGACAGTCAGGGTGGAAGCAGCGTGGAGCCGCAGCTGATATGGACGACCTACAATGGTCTTATTCCGGGGGCGGCTGTGCAGTGTGCGGTCACGAAGCCGCAGGAACCTGTCCGTGGGGTATACCTTTGGCGGATGGTATGAGGATGCGGAATGTACAGACAGCCGGAGATTTGATTTTGATACCCAGTCGCAGGTTATGACGGACACAACCCTTTTTGCAAAGTGGATACCGAATTCCTATCGTGTAAATTATAAGCTGTCCCTGCCGGATGGCAGCGTTTATGAGCCGGAAGACAGTTATAAAACCTATGTCCATGGACAGAAGCTGGCTATGCCGGTTCCATCACAGGAAGGATATGAGTTCTGTGGATGGTATGACAATGCCGGTTATACAGGAACAGCTTATACAAAGATCGGGGCAACGGAATATGGAGACAAAACCTGCTATGGTTATTTTAAGGATGTACAAAAGCCAGAGCTTGCTGCGGCAGTAGAGAGTAATGTCAGCCCGAATACAAAGGGCTGGTATAGTACGGATCAGATCCGCATTGTTCTGTCATATTCCGATAACAAAGGAGTCAAAAGCCTGTATGGTAAGGTGGATGATGGTGAGTATGAAGAGATTAATGGTGTTATTGCAGGAGGGGGGACAACCCTAACAAAAGGATTATGCCTGTGTCGAGGATGGCACACCTACACCTTCAAGGCTGTGGATGCAGCAGGAAATGAAACGGTGACAGAAGCACTGACCGTAAAGCTTGATACGATAAAGCCGGTGATGGGTGAAGCAGCCTTCAATGAGGGATATAAAAATCTCTGGAACTGGCTGATCCGAAAAGACAGTCTTGAAATTACGGTACCTGTCGAAGAGGCGGGAGGTGGAATAGAGAGTGTAGATTACGAGCTGATACCGGAAGATGGCAGTACTACAGCAGGCCGGGCATCGGTAAAAAGGCTTCAGGGGAAAAAGTGCCGGTTATACGGCAGCGATCTATATTAACCCGGACTTTAAGGGAAAAATCAAGATCGCTGCAAAGGATCATGCAGGAAATATTTCGGATACGAAGATGATAGGTACGGACGGCAGCGGCATCCATGGTATTATCGTGGAGGACCATGCACCGGAGATCACATTTTTCGGTAAATGGCAGTGAAAGTCCGGCAGAAGAATATGAGAAAGCCCCGACAGTCGTTGTGACGGTAAAGGATGATAAGGAGAATGTTATTTCCGCTGGACTGGCTTCGGTAGCTTATCAGATCGGAAACAGTGCAGAACATGTATTACAGGAGGATTTTACCATAGGCATTAGAACAGAGGTCAAATTCAGCATACCCAAAGAGAAGCTTCCGGCAGCCGGTGCGGACATTACCGTGAAAGCTGTGGATAATGCCGGAAACCGGGCAGAAAAGAAAATCACGGTAAGGATACATACTCACAGAGCAGTTCTGGTGAAGGCTGTAGAGCCAACCTGTCTTGCAGAGGGAAACATAGCCTATTATGTCTGTGCCTGTGGAAGACGGTATGCAGACAGCAGTTGTACGACAGAAATTACATCGCAGGATGTGGTACTGCCGGCAAAAGGCCATACAGAAGCCATAGATCCGGCCAAAGAAGCTACCTGTACGCAGACAGGACGAACACAAGGCAGTCATTGCAGTGTCTGTGGGGGGTGATCAAGGCTCAGACAGTGACACCAGCGCTGGGACATCATTATAGTGGGGATTACGCTTACGATGCAGACGGACATTGGAGAGTATGCAGCCGATGTGCTGCATTGGAAGAAAAGCATAGCCATGCATATGACGATGATAAGGATGCCATCTGCAATGTCTGTGGCTTTGAACGGACGATAAAGAATCGGAACCGGAGAAACCGGGAGGTGGTGGAACAGAAACACCATTACCAACAGTACAGCCGGAAAAACCGGAAAATACCCGGAGAACAAACCGGAAAATACCTGAAAACAAGCCGGAGAACACCTGAGAACAAAACCGGAGAACACTCCGGAGAACAAACCAGAGAACAAACCGGAAAACAAGCCGGAAAACAAACCGGGAACACTCTGGAGAACAAGCCGGAGAACAAACCGGAGAACAAACCGGAAAACAAACCGGAGAACAAGCCGGAGAACAAACCGGAAAACAAACCGGAGAACAAGCCGGAAAACAAACCGGAGAACAAAGCCGGATGAACAACCGGACATAAGAGATGGCGTAGATGTACCAGAGATGACAGAGGATGGCAAGGCAAACACATCGGGTGAAGCTGTGCCAACGGGAAATGTGCAAGGCATGGCGGACGCAAGTACGGCCTTGGATTATGGAGATGGTACAGTCATTGTAACGGTTGTCTGTGAGGAACAGGAGTATACGGCAGGAGTGTCTGATACTGCTGCGGTGGTGAATGCAGTACTGACACCGGCACAGCTAAAAGTGTAGCTGCTGGAGAAAACATAGAAATCGGGTAGAGGTGAAGGATATTTCCGGCAATGTACCAAGGAAGGATAAGAGTGTGATTGAGAACGGTATAAAAAAGAGTACCGTAAGGAGATACCTGATCTGACACTTGGAATGTATGTCGATATCTCTCTGTTCGTTAAAATGGGAGAAGCTGACTGGAATGCCGTTACAGGAACGGTAGAACCGGTCGAGGTAGTGATCGGTATTCCGCAGAAGATGCAAAGCATTGACAGAGAGTTTTTCATTATCCGTTCCCACGAAGGGGAACATACCCTTTAACGGATATGGATGATGCACCGGATACAGTAACGATCCATACAGACAGATTCTCTGCTTATGCCATTGCGTACAAGCAGGTGAGCCGGACACCACAAGCCGGTAAATGCAGTCTATGCCACATTTGTCCGACTTTCCTTGGCATCTGTTATTTTGTGTGGCTGATACTTATTATGGCAGTGCTTTTGATTGTCTTTAGAGTGATACGAAGAAACAGAAATGTGAGAGAAAACCAGAAGCCGTAATAGAAAATGGATTGTGGAAGTATACATTGGTTGTATGTGTAGTGCTGCAATAAAGTAGAAAATAAGTGACTTTATTGCAGCACATTTGATGATATCCTATGAAAGGGCTTAAAAGTGAAATTACTATTGAAAAAAAGAGCTTGTTGTGGTACACTCTATAAGTTGTATTGGGCTCATTTTTTCAGAAAGGAGCTCAATATGGGAAAAGATTTAAAAAGGTAGGGAGCTAGGCACTGGCCTTGCTCAAAAAAAAAAGATGGTCGGTATACCGCTCGCTTTGTTACCCGAACGGGGTATAGAAAGCAATCTTACTTTGACACGCTTACGCAAGCACGTAACTGGCTACAAGACGCGCAATATAATGACAAGCGCAAAAGCATTGTAGCACCGTTCGATATGGTTGCAAAAGATATCGTAAGTAGCAATGCTGAATTGGCTGCATTAAATGATATGACGGTGGATGGGTTCTTTGAGTTTTGGATGAATCATCTTATTCCTGATTTACGTAGCAACACAAAGCGAAATTATCGGGATCGTTACATCCATAATATTCAGCCTGTCGTTGGAAAGTTGAAAGTTGGAGATGTGCGTCCTTTTCATTGCAAAAAAGGTTTTGCTTGATATGGAAGAGGATTATTCACCTTCTACTGTCGTTCAAACGTATATTGCGATGGGAACTTTGTTTAAGGCGGCGCGTGAAAATGGTGTAATTAATAAGCATCCTATGGATGGTGTGAAATGCCCAACAGCGCGCAAGAGTATGTCGGATATCAAGGTTCTTACTGTTGAGGAACAGACCAAGCTTTTAGAAGTGGTAAAGAGGTCTCATAATTATGACCAATATGTTTTGCTTCTGCAGACAGGTTTACGAACAATAGAGCGCCAGATACCACCCAAAACGCTGCAGCGTCTTCTTGGTCACGCTTCATTGCAGGTTACGATGGACACTTATGTTCATGTAACTGAGAATACGAAAATTGAAGCTATTAAGCAGTTTGAGAAAAATGAACCTGAATCATTAAAAATGGTGTAATGGTGTAAAACATTTCATCAGAATGGTGTAAAAATGGTGTAAAACCTCGCTGCATTACACTAAAAAATCCCATAAATACGGGCAAGGAGGATATATTATGAAACTAGGCATTGTCGGCCTGCCGAACGTAGGTAAAAGTACATTATTCAACTCTCTGACAAAAGCCGGCGCGGAATCCGCCAACTATCCGTTCTGTACCATCGACCCCAACGTGGGCGTGGTTCCGGTTCCGGACTTCCGCTTGAAGCTCTTATCCGATCTTTACAATTCCGAGAAGATCACTCCGGCTGTGATCGAATTCGTTGATATCGCTGGTCTGGTAAAGGGCGCTTCCAAGGGCGAGGTCTTGGAAACCAGTTCCTGGCAAATATTCGTGAGGTAGACGCTATCGTTCACGTTGTCCGCTGCTTCGAGGACCCGGAACGTGATTCATGTAGACGGAAGCGTTGATCCGCTTCGCGACATCGAAACCATCAACTTAGAGCTGATCTTCTCCGATATCGAGGTCATCGACCGCCGGATCGCGAAGATGGGCAAGGGCGCAGCTTCCAACAAGGCACTTGCGAAAGAATTAAATATCTTAAAGGCTGTGAAGGAACACCTCGAGAACGGCAATCTTGCAAAGAGCTTTGAGTGTGAGGACGATGAGGAGCAGGCCTTTGTTGCTTCTTTAGATCTTCTTACCTGGAAACCGGTGATCTTCGCTGCGAATGTTGGTGAGGATGATCTTGCCGATGACGGCGCTTCCAATCCACATGTACAGGCTGTCCGCAAGTTCGCTTCTGAGAACGACAGCGAAGTGTTTGTTGTGTGCGCGCAGATCGAGGAGGAGATCTCCGAGTTAGATGACGATGAGAAAAAGATGTTCTTAGATGACCTTGGTTTAAAGGAGTCCGGACTTGACAAGCTGATCGCGGCAAGCTACCGTCTCCTCGGTCTTATGAGCTTCCTTACAGCAGGAGAGGATGAGACCCGTGCGTGGACCATCAAGGTCGGCACAAAAGCACCGCAGGCAGCAGGAAAGATCCACACCGATTTCGAGCGCGGATTTATCAAGGCAGAGGTTGTAAACTACAAAGGATCTCTTAGACTGCGGTTCCTACAACGGAGCGAAGGAAAAAGGACTTGTCCGCATGGAAGGTAAGGACTACGTGATGAAGGACGGAGATGTCGTTCTTTTCCGGTTCAATGTATAATTTCTCCTGAAGATCTGATAGAATAAGGAATATAAAAGTCATGGAGTGTATCAGTTAAACACCATTCCATGGCTTTTCTTTTTGTTTTAGGACAGCTTCCTGACGGTTCCTGTTTGCGCAAGACGTGAACGGCAGTTCATGTCGAATCAACACGAGGACTGTCAAGCGAATCTGTTTGCTTTTTGCCGCTTTTCGGAGTAAAATAAAATTCACCAAAGAAAAAAGGAGAACAGAATCAATGTCAGGAGCAGATGTAAGCTTCGTTCACCTGGGGATCTCGATTCCCCACATGGTGAAGAGCTTTTCAATCGGAGGAATATCCTTTGCGTACTACGGACTGATCATCGGGATCGGCATGATCTTAGGACTCTGTGTTGCCCAGTCCGATGCGAAGCGCAGGGGACAGAATCCGGATATTTACCTTGATTTCGCACTTTACGGAATTATCTTTTCCATCATCGGAGCGCGGATCTACTATGTTTTCTTCCAGTGGGCCTACTACAAGGACCACCTGATGGAGATCGTGAACTTGAGGAAAGGCGGACTTGCGATCTACGGCGGAGTGATCGCCGGAATCCTGACGCTGCTTGTCTTTACAAAGAAACGCCACCTTTCCTTTTTGTCCATGGCAGACAGCGCATGCCTTGGACTTATAACCGGACAAATGATCGGACGATGGGGTAACTTTATCAACTGCGAGGCCTTCGGCCGCTACACAGACTGCCTGTTTGCCATGCGGATCAGACGCAGCATTGTGAATGAGAGCATGATCTCACAAAATCTCCTTTGACCATCTGATCCTGGACAATGGAATCGAGTACATTCAGGTCCATCCGACGTTCCTCTACGAGTCCCTCTGGAACTTCGGTCTCCTGATGTTCATGTTCTGGTTCCGCAAGCGGAAAACGTTCACAGGGGAAATGCTTTGTATCTATCTGGCCGGGTATGGAATCGGAAGAGCGTGGATCGAAGGATTGAGAACGGATTCTCTCCTGATACCGGGTACCCAGATCGCGGTATCCCAGGCATTGTCTGTTGTGCTGGCGACCGTCTCTCTTGTGATCCTTATTTACAACAGGAGAAAGGCTTTCGTCCAGGGAAAGGAAGCAAACTGATATGGAGAGCAGGGAAGAATTGGTAAATCAGATCGAGGAGGCGAGAAAACGATTGAACGGAAGTATTGATGGAAAGGAGTCCTACGATCTGATCTACCGATACAGTGTGGAACTTGACCGGCTGATCGAACAGTATATGGACGCGGGATACTAAGGGGGCCACAGTACATAAAAATCGAATAAACTCCAGATAAAATGCGGAAAAGCTGCCTGAAAGGTGGCTTTTTCGTGTTTTATAGGAAGATTTCCATAAAATGGCACCTTGTTTGTTACTGTACACGGGTAGGAATTTTCTGAACTGAAAATTCCGTACAATACAGTGGTGGTAGTGGATTTTGCCGATTCGGAATGCGAAGCATCGGCATAATCAGTTACTGTTTGCGCAAGGCGTGAACAGTGACCCTTGTTTTGTACATGAAAAAATGAAAAAATCCTTGCTATTTTAAAGTAAATGTACTAAGTTACATTAGAAGTGGTGGAAAGTGGATAAAAGTGGTTTAAAATGGTGGATCAGTGGATCACGATGGACCACATAATCACAGGAGTGAGTAATGTTCATTGGAGAGTACAGTCACACAATCGATGCCAAGGGCCGTTTGATCGTACCATCCAGGTTCCGGGAACAGCTGGGCGATGAGTTCGTTGTGACCAAGGGACTGGACGGGTGTCTTTTTGTGTACGAAAATTCCGAATGGAGATCCTTTGAAGAAAAAGCTCCACGCACTTCCTCTTACAAATGCCAATGCCAGAAAATTTACAAGGTTTTTCCTGGCCGGCGCCAGCGCCTGCGAGGTGGACAGGCAGGGAAGGATCCTGATCCCTTCTGTTTTAAGAGAATTTGCGAAGCTGGAAAAGGATGTGGTCCTGGTGGGAGTCGGAAGCCGGATCGAGATCTGGAACAAGGCGCTCTGGACAGAGAAGAACGTGTATGATGATATGGAAGAAATCGCAGAAAATATGGAAGGTCTTGGCATATGATTTTTTGAACATAAATCAGTCCTGCTGATGGAAACCGTCGACAGCCTGAATATAAAGCCAGGTGGCATTTACGTAGACGGCACCTTAGGCGGCGGCGGACATGCATACGAAGTATCCCGGCGACTCGGCGAAAAGGGCCGCCTGATCGGAATCGATCAGGACGCGGACGCGATCGCGGCGGCGACAGAACGTCTTCTCCCATTTAAAGATAAAGTAACGATCGTGAGAAGCAACTACAAGAATATCCGGGAAGTGCTCTTTAACCTTGGAATTGAAAAAGGTGGATGGCATTTATCTGGATCTTGGTGTGTCTTCATACCAGCTGGATACGGCGGACCGTGGATTCTCTTACAGAGAGGATGCCCCGCTGGATATGAGAATGGATCAGAGAAACGACAAGACCGCGGCGGATATCGTAAACGGCTACAGCGAGATGGAGCTGTATAGAATTATCCGCGATTACGGCGAGGATCGTTTCGCAAAGAATATCGCGAAGCACATCGTCAGAGAGAGGGAGATCCACCCAATCGAGACGACACTGCAGCTCGCAGAGATCATCCGCGGCGCGATCCCGGCAAAGATCCGTGCTGAGGGCGGACATCCGGCAAAACGGACATTTCAGGCTATCCGTATTGAATTAAACCACGAGCTGGATGTGTTAAACGATTCCATCGACACAATGATTGACCTCTTTTAAATCCGGGTGGACGTTTATCGATCATTACGTTCCACTCTCTGGAGGACCGCATCGTGAAGACGAGATTCCGCACAAATGAAAATCCGTGTATCTGCCCTCCGGATTTCCCGGTATGCGTATGCGGAAGAAAGAGCAAAGGCCGCGTTGTGACGAGAAAACCGATCGTTCCATCAGATGAGGAACTGGAAGAGAACAGAAGATCAAAGAGTTCGAAACTGAGGGTGTTCGAGAGAAGCTGAGAGCCCCCAAGTACAGAAAAGCAGAAAGTTTATGGTAAATGTTCAGCAGATCTGCATGTTCCTGAAATCGACAACAGGGGAACATGAGCAGAACGGCACTGGACTGTTGCATATATATTAGAAAGGAAGTGATGGTATGGCAGCAAGGAGACGGAAAAAGAGCCCCGCAGACCGAAGAATATGTAGAGGGAAATACTGTCCGTAAAGTCGAGCGTGTTCCCCGGTACGAGGAGCAGGAAAGAGGACATCAGCAGAAGCGGAATGTATCCCATACCGTTACAGTTCGAGAAATCAGAAAAAAAGCGCTTCAGATGAATCTTTTTCCGTATTGTTGCTGACAGTGGCGGTGATCTGCACACTGTATATCTGTGTGAGCTATTTAAAGCTTCAGTCTTCCGTCACAGCGAGACTCAATCATATTGAGAGTCTGGAGGAGAGTATTGAAAACTGAAGGGGATAACGACGCTCTTCTCACAAGGATCAACACGTCGGTGGACCTGGATTATGTCTATAAGGTAGCGACTGAGGAACTGGGAATGGTTTATGCAATAAGGACCAGGTAAGGATGTATAACAAGACAGAAAGCGAGTATGTTAGACAGTATGAAGACATCCCGGAACGGTAGTCAGAACAAGCACAAAAAAATATTCTCAAGATACATGCAGGAAAAGCTGGCGGTTACGGTCCTCGTAATTACGCTGGCTTTGTTTGGTCTTGCGGTGAAGCTCTATATGCTGGTGGATGAGAAGAACGAGGAGTATACGGAGATCGTCTTAAACCAGCAGTCCTCCTACAACAGCCGTACCCTGCCCTACCGGCGGGGGGACATTGTGGACCGGAACGGCACCTACCTGGCCACCAGCGAAAAGGTCTACAATCTGATCCTGGATCCCAACCAGATCAATAAGGATTCAGCCAATTATCTGGAGACCACAGTGACGGCCCTGGTGGACGTATTCGGATACGACCGGGAGGAGATCCTTTCAGCCATCAATGAAAACCCGAATTCCTATTATGTGAAGTTCCGGAGACAGCTTTCGGCAGAGGAAAAGGAGGCCTTCGAGGCAAAGGCCAAAGAGGTGAACAAGCAGTATATAGACTCCAGGAGCAGGAAGCGGGTCCAGGGCGTATGGTTTGAGGACGAGTATAAGCGGGTCTATCCCTACGGCTCCGTGGCCTGCAATGTGGTGGGCTTTTCCTTTGACAACGGAAAGCAGGGAAGCGGCGGCATCGAGCAGTTTTACAACGATCAGCTCATCGGCACCAACGGCCGGGAGTATGGCTATCTGGATGCCGAATCCAATATGGAGAAGGTCATCAAATCAGCGGAAAACGGAAACACCATCGTTTCCACCATTGACACCAATATCCAGAAGATCGTGGAAAAGTACATCGACGAGTGGATGAACGGCATCGGGAGCAAGACGGCGGCGGTGCTGGTGATGAACCCCAACAATGGCGAGATCCTGGCCATGGCCTCCAACCGGCGGTATGACCTCAACGATCCGAGAAATCTGGGTGCCATGTACACCCAGGAGCAGATCAACGCCATGACTGAGGAGCAGAAGTCGGAGGCCTGGAACCAGATGTGGAGGAACTTCTGTGTCAGCGACAGCTTCGAGCCAGGCTCCCCGGCCAAGCCCTTAACGGTGGCGGCTGCCCTGGAGGAGGGGGTGATCGGCCCCCAGGAGACCTTTGTCTGCGACGGCGCCCAGGAGGTGGGCGGCCACCGGATCAAGTGCGTCAGCATTTACGGCCACGGCGTCCTTTCGGTGGAGCAGACCCTGATGAAATCCTGCAACGACGCGATGATGCAGATCGCAGCCCGTATGGGTGTGGAACGGTTTGCCAGATACCAGGAGATCTTCGGCTTTGGCCAGAAGACGGGGATCGATCTTCCCGGCGAGGCCGATACGGCCGGACTGATTCCTATTATGAGCCTCATGTGGTGAAGCAGATCTTAAACGACCAGGGGTTCCGTGGTGAAGAAGGTGGAGCCGAATCTGGTGCGGGAGACCGTATCCCAGGCCACCAGTGACTTTATCAGACACGCCCTGTTTATGACGGTCGACGATGAGGAGGGAACCGGTAAGGCGGGACGTGTTGCCGGGTATAAGGTCGGCGGAAAGACGGGAACGGCGGAGAAGCCGCGTTCCGCGCAAACAACTATCTCGTATCCTTCTGTGGATTTGCGCCGGGCAGATGACCCGCAGCTTCTTGTGTACGTGGTCATCGATACCCCTGGAATCTTCCGGGCAAAGAGCAGGCGCACAGCACTTTCGCCACAGAGGTTTTCCAGAAGATCATGGCGGAAGCGCTTCCATACTTAAATGTATTCCCGGATACGGATACGACGACGGAGGACGCAAGTCTTGCGGATCAGAATGAGGGATCACGAATAACAACGAGGGCGGACTGGAGCCTGGAACCGGAGAGACCGAGGCGGAGACTGAGGCACCGACGATGCGGGAAGGAAATGTGATCCAGACGGAGCCTGCGCCGGAGGAAGAAGTGATCCCGTATGATGACGGTCTTGACTTCCGGATGATATGCCGTCTGACGGATCGGAATCTGCGGCGGGGAGTGCGGGCGAAGCCCAGAGCATGGAATCAGTCCAGGAGACTGAGACCATGGAAAATGGAGCAGAGGAGACAACGCAGGCCGCGCAGTAATTTGCTGACGGTTGAGCCATGTGGTAATTTATATTTGTGCAGAAAATGTGCTGCAAGCTTGCTTGCATAAGCGTTTTCCTGCACAAATTAGTATAGGGTAACTTGTTGCCATGCATCTGGAAAAAAAACTGCCGGTGGCAGGTTCTGCAGGTGAGGGTGCTGAACAATTACATATGGGAAATAATAGGAGAAGATCATGAACAGAGAGATGGATATGGCGGAGGTTTCCGACGGAAAACTCTATGGCCTGGATGATATGGTGAAGGCGGACTGCGCAGGGTGTGAGGGCTGCCATGCCTGCTGTACCGGGATGGGAACCTCCGTGGTTCTCGATCCTTTTTGACGCGTACCGCATGACGGCGGGGACAGGGAAGACCTTTGAGGCGCTTCTCACGGGACCTCTGGAACTTAATGTGGTGGATGGGATCATTCTCCCGAACCTCAAGATGGCGGGGGGGGAGGAGGAGGCCTGTTCCTTTTTAGACCAGAATGACGCTGCAGGATTCATGCGTACCGCCCAGGGATCTGCCGGC
>VOFH01000940.1_pt1 | contig 50704 bp, 83 predicted proteins | sample 5384091 | NCBI WGS metagenome assembly VOFH01 (sample SAMN12384727, study PRJNA508395) | human gut metagenome | isolation source: healthy gut G | host: Homo sapiens
TTTTTGCCTGTTTTTTTGTACCCTAAAAAGGGGAATATTCAGAAAATACATATATAAACGATAAAATTCTGAATTAAGTACACCGGAAAGGGAGCAAAAAGACCAGGTAGTTGGTTCTAATGAGGTAAAAGAGAATGAACAGAATTGAAGATGTAACAAATTACATTACTGAATGTGATGAAGAAGTAGGGAAAGCGCTGCAGTTAGAACTTGGCCGTCAGCGTAGAAACCTTGAACTGATCGCATCAGAGAATATCGTAAGCCCGGCAGTGATGCTGGCAATGGGAACCGTACCGACAAACAAGTATGCAGAAGGTTATCCGGGAAAACGTTATTATGGCGGATGCGAGGATGTAGATATTCTTGAAAATCTTGCAATTGAACGTGCAAAGAAATTATTCGGATGTGACCATGTATGTGTACAGCCGCATTCAGGAGCAAATGCGAATACAGCTGTATATCAGGCGCTGATCAAACCAGGTGATACAGTTATGGGACTGAACCTGGCACACGGCGGACATCTTACACATGGTTCACCGGTAAACCTTTCCGGTATCCTTTACAATTTCGTACCTTACAATGTCAATGATGACGGTGTTCTGGATTACGATGCAATCAGAAAGCTTGCACGTGAATGCAAACCAAAAGATGATTGTTGCAGGAGCTTCCGCTTATCCAAGAGAGATCCGATTCGATATCTTTGCAGATATTGCAAAAGAAGTTGGAGCTTATCTTTTCGTAGATATGGCACACATTGCAGGTCTTGTTGCAAACAGGACTTCACCAGAGCCCGGTTCCTTATGCTGATGTAGTTACAACAACAACACATAAGACACTCAGAGGACCTCGTGGTGGAATGATCATGTGCAAAGAAGAATATGCAAAAGCGATCAACAAAGCAATCTTCCGGGAACACAGGGCGGTCCTCTGATGCACATTATCGCGCAAAAGCTGTATGCTTCGGAGAAGCATTAAAACCGGAATTTAAAACCTATCAGGAACAGGTTGTCAAGAATGCAAAAGCACTTGCAGAAGCCATGCTTGAAGAAGGATTCAACCTTGTCAGCGGTGGAACAGACAACCATCTGATTCTGGTAGATCTTCAGAACATGAACATTACCGGAAAAGAACTTCAGAACCGACTGGACGAGGTTTACATCACAGTCAATAAGAACTCAGTACCAAATGATCCTGCAAGCCCGTTTGTGACCAGTGGAGTTCGTATCGGAACACCGGCTGTTACAACAAGAGGTCTGAAAGAAGAGGATATGAAGATAATCGCAAAACTGATCAAGATGACAGTGACAGACTTTGAGACCAAGGCAGATGAAATCAGAGATGAAGTCACAAAAATCTGCGAGAAATATCCATTATATGAATAACAGGAGGAAAAAATAATGGAATTAAAAACACCCCTTTATGACGCTCATGTAAAAGCAGGTGGAAAGATCGTGCCGTTTGCCGGATACCTTCTTCCGGTTCAGTATGAGACAGGCGTGATCAAAGAGCATATGGCAGTACGTACACAGGCAGGACTTTTTGATGTATCTCATATGGGCGAAACTTTGTGAAGGGAAAAGATGCTCTTGTCAATCTGCAAAGACATCCTTACAAACGATTTTACAAATATGGTAGACGGACAGGCAAGATACAGCCCGATGTGTAACGAGAACGGTGGAACTGTAGATGACCTGATCGTATACAAAAGATCAGATGATCACTATTTTATCGTAGTAAATGCAAACAAACAAGGATAAGGATTATCAGTGGATGCTCGCACATCAGTCAGGAGAGGTTACATTTACAGATGTATCCGACCAGTATGGACAGATCGCTCTTCAGGGACCGAAGGCGATGGAAATCTTAAGAAAACTTACAACAGAAGAAAATATTCCAAAGAAATATTATCATGCAGTATTTGGCGCAGAAGTTGCCGGAATGCCTTGCATCGTATCCAAGACAGGATATACCGGTGAAGATGGTGTAGAAATCTACCTGGCAAGTGATCTGGCAGAAAAGATGTGGGAGACACTTCTTGAAGCATGAAAAGAAGAGGGACTGATCCCTTGTGGACTTGGTGCTCGTGATACACTTCGTATGGAAGCCGCAATGCCTCTTTACGGACATGAGATGGATGATGAAGTATCACCTCTTGAAACAGGTCTGAACTTCGGTGTTAAGATGAAGAAAGACGAATTCATCGGAAAGAAAGCCATAGAAGACAGAGGAACACCAAAGATCGAAAGAATTGGTCTTAAAGTAACAGGACGAGGAATCATCCGTGAACATCAGGATCTGTATGCTGGCGATCAGAAGATCGGACATACAACATCCGGAACGCATTGCCCTTATCTTGGATATCCGATCGCCATGGCACTTGTTGATGCCGGAAGCGTAGCAATTGGCGACAAGGTAGAAGCAGATGTACGTGGAAGAAGAGTGGAAGCAGAAGTTGTGCAGCTTCCGTTCTATAAGAGAGCAAAATAAAAGAAAATAATAACGAAAATAGATTAACAGTCCGGTCGCAGAAAAAAGCGATAGAGAGTGTTTGGAAAAGGCGGCCGGCAGTTGAAAAGAAAAGGAGATTAAAATCATGGAAGTAAGAGCAGAATTAAAATATACAAAATCACACGAATGGGTAAAAGAAGAAGGTGGAGTCTGGACAATTGGACTTACGGATTATGCACAGTCAGCACTCGGTGATCTCGTATTCGTAAATCTTCCGGAAGCTGGAGACAGTGTAGAAGCCGGAGAAGTATTTGGAGATGTTGAATCTGTAAAAGCGGTATCAGATGTATACTCACCGGTAACAGGAGAAGTTGAAGAAATCAACGAAGAACTTCTTGACGCACCAGAAAAGATCAATGGCGCTCCGTATGATGCATGGTTCATCAAAGTAAAAGATGTATCGGGAACAGAGGAACTTCTTTCAGCAGAAGAATATGAGGCATTTGTAGCAAGCGAAGAATAATCAGGGAAAGGCGGTGGACCATTTATGGGAAGCTATGTACCGAATACAAAAGAACAGCGTCAGGAAATGCTGAAAGAAATCGGGTTTCAGACAATTGACGATCTGTTCGCACACATTCCGGCAGAAGTAAAGGTTCAGGGCGGTCTTAATATTCCGGAAGGAAAAACAGAATTAGAAGTACGTCGTGATATGGAAAATATTGCTGCAAAGAATCAGGTATTTAAGACGATTTTCCGTGGCGCAGGCGCTTACCGGCATTTTATTCCGGCAACAGTAAAGAGCGTGATTTCAAAAGAAAATTTATTAACTGCATATACTCCTTATCAGGCAGAGATCAGCCAGGGCATCCTCCAGTCCATCTTTGAATATCAGACCATGATCTGTGATCTGACAGGAATGGATATTTCCAATGCCTGCGTATATGATGGTGCAGAAGCATCCGCAGAAGGTGTGGCAATGTGCCGTGACAGAAAACGCAACAGAAAGCACTTGTTTCAGGCGCCGTGAATCCATATGTTCTTGAAACAATCAAAACATACTGCTTCGGTAATGAAATGAAAATAGAAGTAATTCCGGAAAAAAAGACGGACTTACAGATATGGAATATCTGAAAGAACATGTAGATGCACAGACAGCATGTGTACTGATCCAACATCCGAACTATTACGGTAATCTGGAAGAAGCAGTCGAGATTGGTGAGATCACACATGGAGCCGGTGCGAAATATGTGATGAATGTCAATCCGATTTCTCTCGGTGTAGTAAAGACACCGGCAGAATATGGAGCTGATGTGGCAGTTGGCGAAGGACAGCCACTTGGACTTTCTATTGCATTCGGCGGACCATATCTTGGATTTATGGCTGCAACACAGAAGATGATGAGAAATCTTCCGGGACGTATTGTTGGACAGACAGAAGACCACAATGGAAAGAAAGGTTATGTACTTACGCCTCAGGCAAGAGAACAGCATATCCGTCGTGAAAAAGCATCCAGCAATATCTGCTCAAACCAGGCACTCTGCGCACTTGCAGTAGGCGTTTATCTGGCAACAATGGGCAATGAAGGGATTAAGAAAGCAAAGAACACTTTCAACTTCAAAAGCACATTATCTTTCAGCAGAACTTGCAAAAGTTGGATATCAGACCGAGAACAAAGGAGAATTTTTCCATGAATTCGTAACTGTATCCGATGTTCCGGTCGCAAAAGCACTTAAAAGACTTGAGGAAAAAGGAATCCTTGGAGGATTTCCGCTTGACGAACACAGAATTCTGTGGTGCTGTACAGAAGTGAATACCAAAGAAGAGATGGACGCAGTTGTTCAGATTCTGAAGGAGGTGCAGTAATGTTAATATTTGAAAAAAGCAGACCTGGAAGAGGTTGCGATTTACTGCCAGAATGCGATGTAGAAGTAACACTTCCACAGGAAAAAAGATAAAAAGAGAAAAAACTTCATCTGCCAGAGCTTTCTGAGATTGAACTGAGCAGACATTATACAGAGCTTGCAAAAGAAATCACATGGTGTGAATGATGGTTTCTATCCACTCGGATCTTGTACAATGAAATACAATCCGAAGATCAATGAAGATATGGCAGCACTTCCGGGATTCACAGAGATCCATCCACTGCAGCCGGCACATACGGTACAGGGATGCCTGGAAGTCATCAAAGAATCTGAAAATCTGCTCTGCGAGATCACGGGTATGGATCGTATGACATTCCAGCCGGCAGCCGGTGCTCACGGAGAATTTACAGGACTTCTTCTGATCAAAGCATATCATAAGAGCCGTGGAGACGAAAAAGAGAAAGAAAATTATCGTTCCGGATTCTGCACATGGAACCAATCCGGCAAGTGCGGCAATGGCAGGATTCCAGGTAGTCAGCATTGAATCTGCACCGGATGGTGGTGTTGATCTTGAAAAATTACAGGAAGTATGCGGAGAGGATACAGCAGGACTTATGCTTACCAATCCAAATACGGTAGGACTTTTTGATAAGAATATTCTGAAGATCACGGAGATCGTTCATAACTGTGGCGGACTTTGCTACTATGACGGAGCAAACTTAAATGCAGTTATGGGAACTGTTCGCCCTGGAGATATGGGATTTGATGTGATCCATCTGAATCTTCACAAAACATTCTCAACTCCGCACGGTGGCGGTGGCCCGGGAAGCGGACCTGTTGGATGCAAGAGCATGCTGGTTCCGTTCCTTCCGTCTTATGTAGTAGATGGGGAAGAAGAACTGAAATTTGTAAAAGAACCACAGAGCATCGGTGAGATGAAGAGCTTCTATGGAAACTTTACAGTCATCGTAAAAGCACTTACTTATGTGAAGACACTGGGACGCGAAGGTATTCCGGAAGCGAGCCAGAATGCAGTTCTGAATGCAAATTACATGATGAACAAACTGAAAGACCTGTATACAATGGCGTATGACGAGGTATGTATGCATGAATTCGTAATGAGTCTTGCAGATTTGAAAAAGAAAACAGGAATTTCTGCAATGGATATTGCAAAAGGACTTCTTGATAACGGTATCCATCCACCGACAATGTACTTCCCGCTGATCGTTGAGGAAGCACTGATGGTAGAGCCGACAGAGACAGAGTCCAAAGAAACTCTGGATGAAGCAGTAGAAGTATTACGCAAACTGTATGAAATCGCAGAAACAGATGCCGAACAGCTTCATCAGGCTCCTGTTACAACACCGGTTACAAGAATGGATGAGGTTGAGCAGCAAGACATCCATATCTGCGATACGAATGGCAGGACTAATAAGTTATAGCTTAAAGCGAGGGAAAAACTATGATTGAAAAGATTACTTATATTGAAAGCAATCAGTTCAGTCCATATAGAAATCTTGCAGTGGAGGAGTATTTGCTCCTCCACTGCGAGGATAAAGAATGTATTCTTTATCTGTGGCAGAATCAGAATACAGTTGTTATCGGACGGAATCAAAATGCTTGGAAAGAATGTAGAACAACAAAGCTTGAAGAAGAAGGTGGTCATCTTGCCAGACGCCTGTCAGGTGGCGGAGCTGTGTACCATGATCTGGGAAATATGAACTTCACATTTCTGATCAATAAAGAAGAATATGATCTGACCGGCAGCTTCAGGTAATCATAGGAGCGATGGAGATCCTTGGATTGAAGGCTGAAAATCCGGGCGTAACGATATCCTGATCGATGGAAAGAAATTCTCGGGAAATGCGTTTTATGAGCAGGAAAAGCATTGCTATCATCATGGCACGATCATGGTAGGAGTAAATATGGAAACCTTATCCAGATATCTGACTGTATCAAAGGATAAACTGAAATCAAAGGGGGTTGATTCAGTAAAATCCAGAGTGACAAATTTAAGAGATTATCTTCCGGAGCTTACAATGGAAGAACTGAAGGTGGCACTTAAACAGTCATTTGAAAAGGTATACGGATTAAAGGTACGTGATAAAAAAATAGAAGACCTTGATACCGGAGTAATTGCAGAAAGAGAGAAATTTTTCTCTTCATGGAACTGGCTTTATGGAAGAAAAATTGATTCTCAGTATGAGCTTTCCCACCGTTATGGATGGGGAGGGATTACACTTCAGTTTGCAGTAGAATCAGGAAAGATCAAGGATGCAATTGCATGGTCGGATGCACTGAATCCGGATTTCATACATACACTTCCGAAGTATCTGAAAGGATTGAAGTACAGAAAGGAAAGTATCTGTACGGAATTGGGGCTTTTCTGGTCAGATGATCCACAGGAAGAAGGGATGATGAAAGACATTATCGAATGGATTCGGAGCGAGGAACTGTAGGAGGATGAAATAAAATGAGTGAGAAGTTTGATGTAGTAGTAATTGGAGCCGGTCCGGGAGGATATGTGGCAGCAATCAAATCTGCGAAGCTTGGAATGAAGACCGCAGTGATCGAAGAGAGAGAAGTCGGCGGAACGTGCCTGAACAGGGATGTATTCCGGCAAAAGCAATGATTCATGCATCGACATTATATCGTGAAATCAAAGAAGCGGATCGTTTCGGAATTTCAGCATCAGATGTTACTTATGATTTTGAAAAAATACTGGAATATAAGGAGCAGACAACCGGACAGCTTGTTCAGGGAGTAGAACAGCTTCTGCAGGCAAACGGCGTAACAAGATATTATGGGAAAGGCACACTTTTGAGGGGAAAAAAGTTAAGATTACAGGAAATGAAGAACAGTTTGTCGAAGCAGAGAATGTCATTCTGGCTTCTGGTTCCAAACCACTGATTCTTCCAATCCGGGGAATGGATCTTCCGAGAGTTCTGACAAGTGATGAACTTTTTAAGCTGAGTGAAGTTCCAAAGAGTCTGGTTATCATCGGTGGTGGTGTGATCAGTGTAGAATTTGCAACCGTATATTCCGCACTTGGATCTAAGGTTACCATTCTTGAAGCAATGCCGCCTGGTTCCAAATATGGATAAAGAGATCGCACAAAACCTGAAACTGATCCTGAAGAAACGTGGCGTAGAAAGCCATACATTAGCAAAGCAGTACAGGGTGTGCATATGGAAGGGGATACTTGTGTATGTACTTTCGTTGAAAAAGAAAAAGAACAGACTGTAGAAGCAGAATATGTTCTGTGTGCAGTCGGAAGATGCCCGAATACCGACGGATTATTTGCAGAAGGTGCTGCTCCGGATATGGAAAGAGGACGCGTTCTTGTAAATGACAAATTCGAAAGCAGTATTCCGGGAGTCTATGCGATCGGTGATCTGATCTTTGGTGCACAGCTTGCCCATGCAGCAAGTGCACAGGGAATCGTTGTTGCAGAACAGCTGGCGGGAAAAGAACCTTCTGTGAATCTGGATGTGGTTCCGGGATGTGTTTATACAGATCCGGAAATCGCATCAGCAGGTATTACCGAAGATGCAGCCAAAGATCAGGGAATCAAAGTGAAGACTGGTAAATTTATCATGAGTGCCAATGGTAAATCGCTTATTACAAAAGAAGAAAGAGGATTTATCAAGATTGTGGCAGATGAAGAGACAGATGTGATTCTCGGAGCACAGATGATGTGTGCAAGAGCCACAGACATGGTTGGTGAATTTGTAACTGCGATCGCAAACAAAATGACGGTTGCACAGCTTTTTGAAGGGAATGCGTGCACATCCGACGTATAATGAAGGAATCGGAGAAGCCCTGGAAGAAGCAGAGGGTGGAGCGATCCACGTTGTACCAAAGAAAAAGAAATAGAACTGTACAGCAGTAAGGGAATATGATAAAATATTCAGATATCAGCATATGCTGAAAAGTACAAAAAGGAAAATTAAATCATGTTATACGAAGAAGCAAGGGTATATTTGGATCATGTATCGAAATACGGAAGTGTACTTGGCTTAGATAGTATAAAGAGCTTATTGGGTGAGCTTGGAAATCCGCAGAAAGATTTGAAATTTATACATATAGCCGGGACTAATGGAAAAGGATCGATTCTCGCCGGACTCTCCGGTATCCTGCAGCAGGCTGGATACCGAACCGGAAGATACTGTTCTCCGACCGTGATGGGATATATGGAACGATTTCAGGTTGATGGCCAATGGATGGCGGAGGACGAGCTCGCCCCTTTTGTATCTCAGGTGAAAGAGGCAACAGAAAAAGTAGAAGAAAAACGGATCTCACCGTAACTGTTTTCGAGATAGAAACAGCGATCGCATTTCTCTATTTCAGAGAAAAACAGTGTGATTATGTCGTTCTGGAAGCCGGGATGGGTGGGCTTTTGATGCGACAAATGTAATAGATACAACTGTTTTGAGTATTTTTGCATCGATCAGTATGGATCATATCGGAGTGTTGGGAAACACATTAGAAGAGATAGCAGAAAATAAAGCCGGAATTATAAAACCATCATGTCTGGCAGTTGTCACGTCGCCACAGCAGATGTCTGTGACCGATATCCTCCAGAAAAAGGCCGGAGAGTGTGGATGCCGGTTTGTGGTTTCGCATCCGGAAAAGGCTGTGATTTCTGAAGAAACGATGGATGGACAGATTTTTTCTTATGGGGAATATAAAGATATCCGTCTTCGCCTGGCTGGCAGATATCAGATTGACAATGCGGCGACAGTATTGGAAGCTGTGGATGCGTTAAGAAGGAGCGGTGTTCCGATTCCGGAAGACGCTGTAAGAAAGGGATTTGTGAAAGTGACATGGCCTGGACGGTTTCAGGTACTTGAAAAAAGAACCGACCGTGATCGCCGACGGAGCGCATAACAGGGATGCCGCAAGAAGACTTGCGGAAAATGTGAGAACCTATCTGACGGACAGAAAGATTGTCGGTGTGATGGGGGTTTTAAAGATAAAGAATATGAACAAATCGCAGAGATCATGGCTCCGTATCTTTCAAAGGTGTATACGATCGATCTTCCAAATGGGGAGAGGAATCTGGGAAAAGAGAGATTATGTGAAGTATTAAAGGCCAAGAACGTACAGTCAGAACCGACAGAGAACATTGCAGATGCGCTTGAAAAAGCAAAAGCAGAATGTGGGAAAGAAGATGTTGTTCTGGTGTTTGGTTCCTTATCTTATCTGGGAGAAGTGATAAGACTTGAACGGGAAACAAACGTGTTTGAAAGAAAAAAAAGGAAGAGAGAACATTATGGTAGATCATAAAAAAGTAGAACAGGCAATCCGTCTTTTGCTGGAAGGAATCGGTGAAGATCCGGATAGGGAAGGACTTGCTGAGACACCGGACCGGATTGCAAGAATGTATGAAGAAATCTGTGGCGGAATGAATGAGGATGCAGCGGAACACCTTAAAAAGACATTTACAGCAGAAAACAATGAGATGGTTGTGGAAAAAGATATTACGTTTTATTCCATGTGTGAACATCATATCTGCCATTTACGGAAAGGTTCATATTGCCTATATTCCGGATGGAAAGGTAGTGGGACTTAGCAAGCTTGCACGGACTGTGGAAGTGTTTGCCAGAAGACTTCAGCTGCAGGAGCAGATGACAGCACAGATCGCGGATGCCCTGATGGAGAATCTTCATCCAAAGGGAGTAATGGTACTTGCTGAGGCAGAGCATATGTGTATGACCATGCGTGGGATCAAGAAGCCGGGAAGCAAGACGGTCAGTGTTGTTACAAGAGGTGCATTTGAAGAAAATGAAAAGCGCAGAACATGTTTTTCCGTATGATAGGTTAGTGCGATGGAAATAAAACGAAAACTGGAAGAGCAGAGGAGGATGCAGAGAATCTGGAAAAAATATGAGAATCCTCTTTTTATAGAAGGACTGGTAAAGAATAAAGAGGCGGAAAAGGAAAGAATATTCTGCCATCATGATATGAACCATTTTCTGGACGTGGCACGTCTGATGTATATTTTTTCGATGGAGCGTGGATATGCCTTTGAAAAGAAGAGATTTATGCGACGGCATTACTTCATGACATCGGGAAATGGCAGCAATATAAGGCGGGAGTTCCCCATGAGATAGCGAGTGCTGAAATTGTAAAAAGGATTCTGGAAGAGACTGGATTTACAAAGGAGGAGTCGGACAGGATTCTTTTGCAATTTTAAGTCACCGGGGCAATGCAGAAGAGACAGAAAATGCAGGGCAGGATAAGTGGCAGCTTGCAGAATTTCTTTATGATGCAGATAAGATTTCCCGTGCGTGTTATACGTGTCCGGCTGAGAAGGACTGTAACTGGAGCGGAGAAAAGAAGAATCAGAAAATCATCTGGTAGAAAACGAGGAAACAAAATGAAAATTGGGAATAAAGAATTTGACACAGCAAAACATACTTATATTATGGGAATACTGAATGTGACACCGGATTCTTTTTCGGACGGGGGAAAGTGGAACGGTTATGAAGCGGCAATGCGTCATGCAGAAGAGCTTTTAGAAGGCGGAACCGATATCCTGGATATCGGAGGAGAGTCCACAAGACCAGGACACCAGCAGATTACGTCAGAAGAAGAAATTACAAGAACTGCGCCGGTTATCGAGGCTGTCAAAAGAATTTTGATGTGCCGGTTTCGATTGATACTTATAAGAGTGATGTGGCAGAGGCAAAAAGCACTTCAGGCAGGGGCAGATCTGGTAAATGATATCTGGGGATTCCAGTACGATGAAAAAAGATGGCAGGTCTTGTGAAAAATATGATGCGGCATGCTGTCTGATGCATAATAAAAAATGAGGCGGTGTACAAGGATTTCCTGAAGGATATGTATGCAGAATTGCAGAAGTGTGTAGATACAGCGAAAGCGGCTGGGATTGAAGATGACCGGATCATGCTGGATCCGGGGTTGGATTTGGAAAGACCTACGAGATGAACCTGGATGTGATGAAGCATCTGGATCTTTTAACGGACTTGGATATCCGATGCTTCTTGGAACTTCCAGAAAATCCATGATCGGTCTGACACTGGATCTGCCGGTAACAGAAAGAGAAGAAGGAACTCTTGTCACAACCGTGATGGCAGTACAGAGTCATTATGGATTTGTGCGCGTTCATGATGCTGAGAAAAATCGCAGAGCGATCAAGATGACAGAAGTGATTCTGGCAAGAGAGTAAGCAGGAGAAAAAAGATGGATCAGATAAAAATTGAAAACCTGGAAATATTTGCAAATCATGGGGTGTATCCGGAAGAAAACAGACTGGGACAGAAGTTTCTGGTTTCCTGTATTTTTATATGTGGATACACGCAAGGCGGGAAAAACGGATGATTTGGAAGCGTCTGTGAATTAGGAACAATTTCCCATCTGATAAAAGAAAAGATGGAAGAGAAGAATTACAGGCTGATTGAAGCAGTAGCAGAGCAGCTTGCAGAAGAGATCTTATTATTTGATGAGAAGATCAGGAAAGTCATGGTGGAAGTAAAGAAACCATGGGCACCGGTAGGACTGCCGCTTGAGACGGTTTCCGTGAAGATTGAACGTTGCTGGAATGAAGCGTTTATCGCACTCGGATCGAATATGGGTGATAAGAAAAAATACATTGAGAATGCGGTAGAAGAGCTGAAAAATGAAAAACTTTGCAGAGTCCTGAAGGTATCGAAACTGATCGGAACCGAGCCATATGGCGTGACGGATCAGGATGAATTCCTGAACGGGGCACTGAAAATGGAAACACTGCTTACCCCGCATGAGCTTCTGGAGCTGTTACACCGAATTGAGCAGGAAGCCGGAAGAAAGCGGATCCGCAGATGGGGACCGAGAACACTGGATCTGGACATCATTTTCTATGGGGATCAGATCATTGAAGAGGATGATTTATGTATACCACATATCGATATGCAGAACAGGGAATTTGTGCTTGGACCAATGTGTGAGATCGCACCGCATAAACGGCATCCGGTTTTGAAGGAAACGATGACGGAAATGCTTGTAAAGTTAAAGGGTAATAATTGACTTCTTATCGGGAGAGGATTATACTAAAAATATTGTGGGGAATCCCAACTGAATTGAAGAGAGGTATAGAAATGGAAGAAAAAAGAATCTCTGGAGCTCTTATGATGAAGCTGCCAAAAAAGAACTTCATGAAATCAATGAAAAGTACAAAGCCTGCCTGGATGCCGGAAAGACAGAGCGTGAATGCGTAAAGCTTGCGGTTGAGATGGCGAAAGAAGCAGGATATCAGGATATCAAAGATGTTCTGAAAGAAGGAAAGAGCCTGAAAGCAGGAGATAAAGTATATGCGGTATGCATGGAAAAAATGCTTGCCATGTTCCGTATGGGCGAAGAACCGCTTTCAAACGGTATGAATATCCTTGAGCTCATATCGATTCACCACGTATTGATGTGAAACAGAATCCATTATATGAAAGTGAAGGAATGGCTTATCTGGATACACATTACTATGGTGGAATCAAAAAATACCAGTGGGTAACAGGACCGATGGCACTTCATGGTGTTGTTGCGAAAAAGATGGAAGCGTAGAAGAGATCAGCATTGGGGAAAAAGAGTCTGATCCGGTATTTGTTATTACAGACCTTCTTGTTCATCTTGCAAAGAAACCAGATGTCAAAGAAAGCAAGTGAAGTGATTGAAGGAGAAAAGCTGGATCTTCTGATTGGAAACAGTCCACTTGATAAAGCGGAGGGACTTGATGAAGAAGAAAAAGAAACGATCAAGGCTAACGTACTTCATATTTTAAAAGAGAACTATGGAATCGAAGAAGAGGATTTTGCATCGGCTGAGCTGGAAATTGTTCCGGCCGGAAAGGCAAGAGATTGTGGATTTGACCGCAGCATGATCCTTTCTTATGGACAGGATGACAGAGTCTGCGCATTTACTTCTCTGTTCGCTATGCTGGATGTGGAAAATGCAAAGCGTACAGGATGCTGTCTGTTAGTGGATAAAGAAGAGATCGGAAGCGTCGGTGCAACAGGAATGCATTCTCGTTTCTTTGAAAATACAGTTGCAGAGCTGGTGGCACTTACAGAAGGTGAGTCAGAACTGAAGGTACGCCGTGCACTTGCTAATTCAAGAATGCTTTCTTCTGACGTAAGTGCTGCTTATGATCCGATGTTTGCAGAAGCATTTGAAAAGAGAAGTGCCGCTTTCTTTACAAAGGGACTTGCATTCAACAAGTTTACAGGAAGCCGCTTGGAAAGAGCGGATCCAATGATGCAAATGCAGAATATCTTGCAAGACTGCGCAAGGTGATGGACGATGCAGGCGTTACTTACCAGTTCGCAGAACTTGGTAAAGTCGATGTAGGCGGCGGCGGAACCATCGCATATATTATGGCAAATTATGGTATGGAAGTGATCGACAGCGGTGTTGCTGTACTTTCCATGCATGCACCTTATGAAGTCAGCAAGCAAAGCTGATGTGTATGAAGCAGTAAAGGGATACAGAGCATTCCTTCTGAATATGTAAGAGATGAAAAGAACTCAGGCAAAACAATGGATACAGTCCGGTTTTGCCTGAGTTTTTTCTGATAATAACAAAATTTATAGTATATATAAAAGAAACAGATCATGGAAGCTATCACCAAAATGGAAGGAGTTACCGGAAAGAAATTCGGTGACAAAGAAAATCCTCTGCTTGTTTCCGTTCGTTCTGGTGCGAGAGCTTCCATGCCAGGTATGATGGATACTATCCTGAACCTTGGATTAAATGAAGAAGTAGTTGAGACACTTGCTGAAGAATCCGGCAATGCACGTTGGGCTTGGGACTGCTACAGAAGATTCATCCAGATGTACTCTGATGTAGTTATGGAAGTAGGTAAAAAATACTTCGAAGAACTGATCGACAAGATGAAAGCTGACAGAAAGAGGCGTAACGCAGGATGTAGAGCTGACTGCAGAAGACCTTTGCATGAGTTAGCAGAACAGTTCAAAGCTGAATATAAAGCAAAAATCGGTGCTGACTTCCCAACTGATCCTAAGGAACAGTTAATGGAAGCAATAAAAGCTGTATTCCGTTCATGGGACAACCCGAGAGCAAATGTATATCGTCGTGACAACGATATCCCGTATTCCTGGGGTACAGCAGTTAACGTACAGATGATGGCATTCGGTAATATGGGTGATGACTGTGGTACCGGTGTTGCCTTCACACGTGACCCTGCTACAGGAGCTAACGGTCTGTTTGGTGAGTTCCTTACCAATGCTCAGGGTGAAGACGTAGTTGCTGGTGTTCGTACACCTATGCATATCTCCGAGATGGAACAGAAGTTCCCGGAAGCATTCGTACAGTTCAAACAGGTTTGTGAAACTCTGGAAGATCATTACAGAGATATGCAGGATATGGAGTTCACTGTTGAGCACGGTAAACTGTATATGCTGCAGACACGTAACGGTAAGAGAACCGCACAGGCTGCTTTAAAGATTGCTTGTGACCTGGTAGATGAGGGCATGAGAACCGAGGAAGAGGCTGTTGCAATGATCGATCCTCGTAACCTGGATTCTCTTCTTCATCCGCAGTTCGATGCTAAAGCTCTTAAAGAGGCTACTCCAATGGGTAAAGGCCTGGGCGCTTCTCCGGGAGCTGCTTGCGGTAAGATCGTCTTCACAGCTGATGACGCTGTTGAGTGGGCTGCAAGAGGAGAAAAAGTTGTTCTTGTACGTCTTGAGACATCTCCAGAAGATATCGACGGTATGAAAGCCGCACAGGGTATCCTGACAGTTCGTGGTGGTATGACATCTCACGCAGCAGTAGTTGCCCGTGGTATGGGAACCTGCTGTGTATCCGGTTGCGGAGATATCGCAATGGACGAAGCAAATAAGAGATTTACACTTGGCTGGTAAAGAGTACCATGAAGGAGATCCAATCTCTTTCGATGGTTCCACAGGTAATATCTACGATGGTATCATTCCTACAGTTGACGCAACAATCGCCGGTGAATTCGGCAGAATCATGGCTTGGGCAGATAAATACAGAACAATGGGAGTTCGTACAAACGCAGATACTCCAGCTGATGCTAAAAAAGCCCGCGAGCTTGGCGCAGAAGGTATTGGTCTTTGCCGTACAGAGCATATGTTCTTCGAAGGAAACAGAATTGATGCATTCCGTGAAATGATTTGTTCTGAGACAGAAGAAGAAAGAGAAGCTGCACTTGCTAAAATTCTTCCAGAGCAGCAGGGAGACTTCGAGAAACTGTATGAAGCTCTTGAAGGTAATCCGGTTACTATTCGTTTCCTGGACCCGCCGCTTCATGAGTTCGTTCCAACAGAGGAAGCTGACATCAAGAAACTGGCAGATGCTCAGGGCAAAACTGTAGAGCAGATCAAGACTATCATCGATTCTCTGCATGAGTTCAACCCGATGATGGGTCATCGTGGATGCCGTCTGGCTGTTACTTATCCTGAAATCGCTAAGATGCAGACAACGCAGTTATCCGCGCTGCAATCGAAGTTAAGAAAGCTCATCCGGACTGGAATGTTAAACCTGAGATCATGATCCCATTGGTTGGTGATATCAAAAAAGAATTAAATATGTTAAGAAATTTGTTGTTGAAACAGCAGATGCAGAAATCGCTGCTTCTGGTGTAAACCTTGAGTACGAGGTTGGTACTATGATCGATATTCCTCGTGCTGCTCTTACAGCTGATGAGATTGCAAAAGAATCTGACTTCTTCTGCTTCGCTACAAACGACTTGACACAGTTGACATTTGGTTTCTCACGTGACGATGCTGGTAAGTTATCATTTTTGCAAAGAGTAAATTGATTGCAAATTATTACAAGCTGAAACAAATCAAGACAGTCTAATTAAATAGGTTGATTATAATTCAGACAAAAAAAATGAAAATAAATCAAGATAATTTCAGAAATAGATTGATTGCATACCGGAAAAATGAAAATAAATCAAGAAGATGATGTAAATAAATTGATTGTATTCTAAAAAACTCAAAGAAAATCAAAAAGATTACAGAAATGAGTTGATTGTAATTGACAAAACTCGAAATAAATCAAGAAGATTATAGGAATGAGTTGATTATAATTTTCAAAATTCGAAACAAATCAAGAAAATTCTCGAAATGAATTGATTAGGATTTGAAAAATAGAAAAGCAAAGGAGAAATGTATATATATATGTATGAATTAGAAAACATGCTTCTTCAGATGCAGGAACATTTGGAGAAAGTTGTTACGCAAGCTAAAGCTGATTTGAATACAACAGTACCAGAAGGACACCTCAGAATTTCAATAGATAAAAATAAGCCGCGCTATTATCAATGTATAGATGATAACAAAGGAGTCTACATTCCAAGAGATAATAAAGAATTGCCAAAGCGCCTGGCGCAAAAAGGTTATAATAAGGCAGTGGTAAAAAGGGAGAAGCAAGGCTTAAACAAATAAAGAGAATAACAAAAAATTATTCGGATGATGAAATTGAAAAAATTTATACGTCTATGAATAAAGCGAGACAATTACTGGTAACTCCGATCGAACCAACATGGGATCAGCTGCTTACAAAATGGTATGAAGAAGAATATCAGGGGAAAGAGTTTAAGGAGGGAACACCATTAATTTTACTGAGAAGGGAGAACGTGTCAGATCAAAGTCAGAGAAGATATTAGCAGATTATTTTTATAGAAAAAACATCCTTTACAAATATGAAAAACCACTTCATCTGAAAGGATACGGTACAGTGTATCCAGATTTTACATTTTTATCAAAAAAGACTTATCAAGAAATATACTGGGAACATGAGGGAATGATGGATAAACAGGATTATGCAAGAGCAGCTGTGCGAAAAATAGAATTGTATCAAATAAATCATATATATCCTGGCGATCGGTTGATTATAACTTTTGAGACAGAACAAAATGTATTGAATTCAAAGATAATAGAGAATCTGATAGAAAAATATTTGATATAAAAGGACTTATGATATAATTAGCTTGTTGGGGAGAAGGATACTCTGATGGAGAGATAGAGCTGTTTGGAAAAATCTTACACCGCGATGAACATTTGCTATACAAGTATGCAGAGAATGAAATGTTTAAAAAGAATAAAGTCTAGGACGGAGGAGAACTACATGGAATTAGTAAACGGAAGACCAACAGACACACAAGGCAGATTGGATAAGGAAATCCGCGTATATGATTTCCTGGATTCGCTAGGAGTCACCTACCAGAGAATCGACCATGAAGCCGCAATGACAATGGAGGCATGCGAGGAAATCGACCGGACGCTGGAGGCGACGATCTGCAAGAATCTGCTTTTATGCAACCGACAGGGAGACACAGTTTTATTTACTGATGCTTCCGGGGATAAGGTGTTTAAAACAAAGGATCTGTCAGCGCAGATTGGTTCGTCCAGACTTTCTTTTGCAAAAGCGGAGTATATGGAACAATATCTGGACATCACGCCGGGATCTTTAAGGGTGCTTGGACTGATGAATGATAAGGACAGGATGGTACGGCTTCTTATCGATGAAGATGTGCTTACAGGAGAATATATAGGATGTCATCCATGCATCAATACATCGAGTCTCAGACTTCGGACAAAAGATCTGGTGGAGAAGATTATTCCGGCAATGGAACATGAGCCGACCATCGTGAAGCTGTAAATCCGCCAGAAAATGAAAAGGGTAGCAGAAACAGCAATATAGAAACAGAAAGATTTTTGACAGTGCAAATATAAAAACTGGATAATGAAAAATATTACAAAATCTATATAAAAAAGAAAATAAATTCATGCAAAATTCATATAAAAAAAGAAAGAAACACCTTGACGAAAAGAGAGATTTCTCTTAAAATATGAAAGGTTGTGCAAAGAAGGACAACTGTCGTGCATAATCATCTGGACACAGACGGATATACGGCAGTTTTATTATGTGACATATTAGGATTGCGGGAATTGCTTAGCAATGGAGCAATCTGATTACGCCAGTGAGGGTCAAAAGGTATTTTGACCCCTTTGATACCAGATTGCTACGTGCTTTGCACTCTCGCAATCCTCAAAAACATTCGTAATCCGCTCATTTTTCTTTGAAAAATGGCTACTTACTCATGTTTTTGGCGGGTCAAGAGGTCAAAATCCTCTTGCAAGCAAACTTGCATCGGCTTTCTGACCTTTTGACCCTGGTATCATCATTTTATCATGCAAATAAAAGGAGAGATATACGGATGAAGTATGATGTAATTATTATCGGTGCCGGACCAGGCGGAATTTTTGCTGCTTATGAGTTGATGAAAAAGAAACCAGACTGCAAGATCGCAGTATTTGAAGAAGGTTATCCGCTGGAAAAGAGAAAATGTCCGATTGATGGCGAAAAGTAAAGAGCTGTATCAACTGCAAACGCTGCTCGATCATGTGCGGATTTGGCGGAGCCGGAGCATTTTCAGATGGAAAATACAATATCACCAATGATTTCGGCGGAACTTTATTTGAGTATATCGGTAAAAAAACAGGCTGTTGAGCTGATGAAGTACGTCGATGAGATCAATATGGAAAATGGTGGAGAAGGGACAAAACTGTACTCCACAGCCGGAACAAAATTTAAAAAGCTTTGTCTTCAGAACAAGCTGAATCTTCTGGATGCATCTGTACGTCATCTGGGGAACAGATATCAATTACGTCGTTCTTCAGAATCTTTATGATCAAATGAAGGATAAAATGGACTTCTTCTTTGATGCACCGGTTGAGACAATCGAGATCACTGATGGCGGATACCGCATTATATGTGAAAATGGCGCTTATGAATGTAAGAAATGTGTTGTTTCTGTCGGACGCATCGGCAGCAAATGGATGGAGAGCATCTGTAAGGATCTTGAGATCCCGACAAATTCAAACCGTGTGGATATTGGTGTCCGTGTAGAGCTTCCGGCAGTGATCTTCGCACACCTGACAGATGAGCTTTACGAGAGCAAGATCGTATATCGCACTGAAAAATTCGAGGATAACGTGCGTACCTTCTGCATGAATCCATATGGAATTGTTGTAAATGAGAATACAAACGGTATCATCACAGTAAACGGACACAGCTATGAAGGAAATGAAAAAAAGACGGACAACACCAACTTTGCCCTGCTTGTAGCGAAGCACTTTTCCGAACCTTTCAAGGACAGCAACGGCTACGGTGAAAGTATTGCCCGTCTCTCTAACATGCTGGGCGGCGGTGTTATCGTACAGCGTTTTGGTGATCTGGTACGTGGAAGAAGAAGTACAGAAAAGCGTATTGAAGAAGGTCTGGTAACACCAACCTTATCAGCAACGCCTGGTGATCTGAGTCTGGTTCTTCCAAAGCGAATCATGGATGGAATCATTGAGATGATCTATGCTCTGGATAAGGTAGCACCTGGTACAGCAAATGACGATACCCTTCTCTATGGTGTGGAAGTAAAATTCTACAATATGGAAGTAGAGATCGATAAGAATCTGGAAAGCTGCCATAAGGGACTGTATGTGATCGGTGACGGAAGTGGTGTTACACATTCTCTGTCCCATGCATCTGCAAGTGGTGTTTATGTTGCGAGACATATTATCAGCGAAGAAGAATAGTCTGCAAATAAAAAGTCGGACTGGGATGGAAAAGTAAAATAAAGAAGATTAAAAACCGTAAATCCGGAGATTTGCAGTATTGTAAAGAGCAAATCCGGATTTACGGTTTTTGTTGTATCGAAAAAGTAGTAGAACTTTTTGATGCAGATATGCCTATTTTTTTATGGTTGCCCGCCGGTAAGTCATATAGGCGATCACAGCAGTTGCAAATTCGGTAATTCCGAATGCGTACCAGATCCCGGAAGCCCCGAAGATCCGGCTTAAGATAAATGCGGCCGGAATAATGATGATCGTATATCTGCACAGTGAGATGATCAGCGACGGTGTTCCATTTCCAAGTCATTCGACTGAACCGGAGCTGGTGATGGACACGGAAGAAACTAAAAATCCCAGGCTGATGATCCGAAGTGCAATTCCTCCTGCCTGAATAGTTTCCGGATTGGAACTGAACAGTGCGATCAGTGAATCCGGGAAAAGCTGGCAGAAGATTGTGCCAAAGAGCATGATTCCAAGACTCAGATAAAGGGTATCGGCAAACAGCTTATGGACACGCTTTGTCTCACCGGCACCGTAGTTGTATCCGATCAACGGACGCATTCCCTGGATGATTCCATTTGCCGGAAGGTAGAGGAAGGTCTGCAGCTTGTAATAGATTCCGAGCACCACCACGTAAACCTGGGAGTAGGCGGAGAGAATCCCATTTAGTGCGGTGATAAGCAGGGATGGAAGTGCCATATTCAAAGTGGCAGGGATTCCAACCGCGTAAAGCCGTCCGACCATGGCACGGTCTACGTGGCAGCTTTTATGAATCTTCACCGGAAGCGGTCTGGTAAAATAAAAGGCAAGGTACAGTACCAGTGTGACAACCTGACCAAGACCGGTTGCAAGTGCGGCTCCTTTCGATTCCCATCTTCGGAAATGGTCCAAGTCCGAAGATCAGGACTGGATCCAGTACGATATTGAATATACATCCGCTCATCATGCAGATCATGGACACGCGCATCCGTCCGACTGCCTGAAAAATTTTTTCCCAGGTAATTTCAAGAGAGATTACAATGGAAAATCCAAATGCGATCCGGGAGTAGGCATTTCCCATCTGAATAACGGTCACGTCTTTTGTAAAAATCTGTAAAAAAATAGCGGCATTACGGCAATTGTGACTACGGTAAGAACAATACCGTGGATGACAGAGAGAAAAAGTCCCCTGTGTGGCAGCTGCATCCGCTTTTTTCTGATCCTGGGCGCCAAGGAAAAAGGCAATGGCAAAGATTGATCCCGATTCCAAAGCCGACACCGACTGAGGTGATAAAATTTTGGATCGGGTAGACTAAGGACAGAGCAGTCATTGCTTCTTCACTGATCCGTGCAACGAAATAGCTGTCAACAATATTATAAAGAGAGTTGACCATCATTGAGATCACCATTGGCAGAGCCATGGAAAGCAGAAGCGGCAGAATCGGTTTTTCTTTCATGTAAGTCTGGTTCATAAACATTCCTCCTGATAAATATAAAGCATAAGGTACAAAATCTGTAAAAAAGGGCAGAAGCCCGATACATAAAAAAAGCCACATAACTGCCGCTGTCTGCAACAAGTTATGTGGCGAAAAGTAGACATCTATTTTGATATCCAGAAAAATCCACAAAGATTTTGGTATAAAATTACACAGATAGTTATTTTAAAAAATTTTCTTTCCATTTGTCAATATCTTTTTGAAAAAATAACAATTAAAATATTGACAAAAAAGTAAGTCTAATCTAACATGAGTGTATGAAACATAACATTACTACGATGCGAGTAACTAAAGGAAGGAGTAGAGGAATGTTTTTAGAGATTAAGGGGATCAAAAATCGTTTGGAACAGGCGACAGCCGGGTAAATGTTCTGAAAGGATTTGATCTGGAAATTGAAAGAGGAGAGTTTTGTGTGCTTCTGGGACCATCCGGTTCCGGAAAATCAACTCTTCTGAATATTATAGGCGGCATTGATGGGGCAGATGAAGGAAGTATTACGATTGACGGAGAACAGCTGGAGGATATGACAGAGAAGAAGCTGTCACTGTACCGGAGAAAGCATTTGGGTTACATTTTCCAGATGTACAATCTGATTCCGAACCTGACCCTCAGGGAAAATATTGAGGTTGGTGCTTATTTGAGTGACCGTCCGCTGGATGTGGATGAACTGATGCACACACTGGGAATTTATGAGCATCAGAACAAGCCGCCAAACCAACTTTCCGGAGGACAGCAAAGAGAGGACAGCAATCGGGCGTGCAATCGTGAAAAATCCGGATATTCTGCTCTGTGATGAACCGACAGGTGCGCTGGATTATAATACTTCTAAGGAAATCCTGAAGCTGATCGAGACCGTTAACCAGAAATATGGAAATACGATCGTGATGGTTACACATAATGATGCGATCAAGGATATGGCAGACCGGGTAGTAAAGTCTGCGTGACGGTATGATTCGCAAGAATTATTGTAATGAACACAAGCTATCAGCAAGTGAGCTGGAATGGTAAGGAGGACGCGGGTTATGAAGAGTCCTTTAAGAAAAAGACTTCCACGAGAATTGAAAAGTGAGATTGGAAAGTATCTGGTGGTGCTGATTCTTATGATCGCAATGATCGGATTTGTATCTGGTTTTCTTGTAGCAGATGGAAGTATGCTGAAAGCATATAATGAAGGCTTTGAAAAGTACAAAATCGAAGATGGAAATTTCCGGATAAAGAAGAAAATCACGAAGTCGCAGAGGGAGAACATTGAGAAAAATGGTGTAACGCTGTATGAAAACTTTTATCTGGAAGAGGCCTGGACAATGGAAGTACCATGCGTATTTTCAAAAACAGGGAAAAGATCAACCTGGTGTGCCTGATGGAAGGAAAGCTGCCTGAAAAAGCAGGAGAAATGGCAATTGACCGTATGTATGCGGACAATAATAAGATTTCTGTCGGAGATACACTGAAAAGTGGTTCACAAAAGTGGAAAGTCACAGGATTTGTAGCACTTTCTGATTATAGCGGTCTGTTTCAGAACAACAATGACAGTATGTTTGATGCAGTCAAATTGGGGTATCGGTTGTAACACCGGAAGAGTTTGAATCTCTGAATCAGGATAAGATTCAGTACAGTTATTCCTGGGTGTATGACAAAGAACCGAACAATGAAAAACAGGAAAAAAAGATGTCGGAAGATCTGATGGAAGCACTAGGGGAAGAAATCACTCTGGAGTCTTTTGTGCCACAGTATCTGAACCAGGCAATTACATTTACCGGTGATGATATGGGGAGTGACCGTGCAATGATCACAATGCTCCTCTATATGATCATTGTGATCATGGCCTTTGTATTCGGAATTACCATCAGCAATACGATACGGAAAGAAGCAGGCGTGATCGGAACTCTGCGGGCTTCCGGGTATACAAGAAAAGAACTGATCGGACATTACATGGAACTTCCGGTGATCGTCACGCTGATCGGTGCGGTGATCGGAAATATTCTGGGTTATACAGCACTGAAAAAAGTATGTGCGGGGATGTATTATGGAAGCTATAGTCTTCCGACTTATGGGACCGTATGGAATGCAGAGGCTTTCTGGATGACAACGGTGGTTCCGGTGCTGATCATGCTGGTAGTCAACTATGGAATCCTTCGTTACAAGCTGAGGCTTTCACCGCTGAAATTCCTGAGAAGAGATCTTTCTGGAAGCAGGCGGAAAAGAGCAGTCCGGCTAAGTCCGAAGCTTGGAATTTTCCATCGATTCCGGCTCCGTGTGATCTTCCAGAATATGAGCAATTACATTGTACTTTTTATTGGAATCATATTTGCGAATCTGCTTTTATTCTTTGGACTTTTTGCTCGCCGTCAGTACTTTCGCACTATCAGCAGGATATCCAGAGCAATATGCTTGCAAAATACCAGTATATGCTGGAGGTTCCGGTAAGCGCCATGAGCGGAAACAAACTGGACAGTATGCTGGAGCTTTTACAGTTCTCTTATGGAACAAAGACGGAGAATGAAGACGCGGAAGCATTCAGTGCGTATTCGCTGGAAACACTGCCGAGCAAATATAAGACAGATGAAGTGATCCTGTACGGAATCAAACCGGACAGTAAATATATCGATGCAGATCTGGAGGACGGTGACGGTGTCTATATTTCCAGTGCCTATGCAGAGAAGTTTTTGTTGAAGCCGGGAGACTCGATCACGTTGAAAGAAAAATATGAAAAGACAAAGTATACATTCAAGGTTAAAGGAATCTACAAATACAGCGGTGGAATCTGTGTCTTTATGCCACAGGAGCAGTTAAATGATACCTTTGATCTGGGAAACGATTATTTCAGTGGATATTTTTCCAATTCGAAGATTAAGGATATTGACGGGAAATACATCGGTTCGGTGCTTGATCTGGAAGCACTGACAAAGATTTCGAGACAGCTGGATGTATCTATGGGAAATATGATGGGGATGGTCAACGCATTTGCAATCGGTATTTATATGGTTGTGATCTATCTGTTATCCAAGATCATTATTGAGAAAAATGCACAGGCTATTTCCATGACGAAGATCCTGGGATATACCAATGGAGAGATCAGCAGGCTTTATATCTGGTCGACAACTATCGTGGTGATCATCTGTCTGCTTCTCAGCCTGCCGATTGAGAAAGCAGTTATGAATGTGCTGTTCCGGGAAATGATGCTGACCAGTATTTCCGGCTGGATCGCACTTTGGATCGATCCGAAGATCTATGTGGAAATGTTCCTGATCGGAATCGGAACCTATGCAGTTGTGGCAATGTTAGAATATCGAAGGATTAAACATGTGCCGATGGATGAGGCACTGAAAAATGTAGAGTAAGAGGCAGAAAATAAGAGAATTAAGGTACGGATCAGGGCAGACTAAGCTGCCCTGTAGATTGCCGGAACGATCTCGCGAAGGAGAGCAAGAAGCGCCTGAAACTGTGCATGATGATAAATGTTTTTCCGGTAGACGGCACAGATATCCCTGGTGTCATGAAAGTGATCCGGGATAAAGAAATGAATGTCCGGAAAGGAAGTAGTCCGTGCATAAATTTCAGGAAGAAAGGCAATCCCCATCCCTCGTCTTGCAAGAGAAAAGGCAGTATTACTGCTGGTGCAGATGCAGCGGATATTTGGATGGAAGGCGGCAGTATCGCAGATCTTCCGGCTGATCTTTCCGAGATCGTGATCTTCTGAAAGCAGAATAAATGGAACTGCAGATAACGCAGGTAAATGAATTTGAGGAGTGGCAGAGATGCCCTCCTTTTTGGTGATGGATCGGAAAAAGGACACAGAGAGTCAGGAATTGCCAGGACAAAACTTTCCTTTACCAGAAGCTCACTCTCATAATTGATAGTGTCCGGGCTGGAAATATCGAGAATCAGATCCAGCTTGTCCTCTTCCAGCATCTGCCGCAGGATATAAGTCGGCTGCTCAATGATCTGGATATCACAGTTCTCATACATGGAATAAAAGCGTTCCAGAACCGGTGCCAGAAGCCGTTCACTTCGGTGGGGACTGAGGCCCAGCCGGATCAGTGTCCGGGAGCCGGAAACGATATCACCAAGCTTCCATTCTAACTGAGTATGAGAGTGGAGGGTGGAAACTGCCCATTCATAGAAAAGGGAGCCTGCATAGGTAAGCTTCATCTCGCCACGGTTCCGTTCAAAAAAGAGGGATTCCGGTTTCTTTCCAGAGCCTGAATGCTTAAGGAAAGGGAAGGCTGGGAAATATAAAGCTTCTGCGCCGCTTTTGGTGATACTTTTTCTTCGGCAATGGTGATAACATATTGCAGCTGATTCCAGTTCATAAAAAATCCTCCATAGGTTTAAACTATATTTTTTATAATAAAACATATATTTTACTAATGTCAATAGAGATGATAAAGTAAAAGAAACAGGAGGAAGAAGAGATGCGTAAAGAGAGAATCAAAAATGGACTGATGCTGTTTGCATTTTTCTTTAAGATAGGATGTTTTACATTTGGAGGCGGATGGAGTATTCTGGCGCAGATGGAGCAGGAGTTGGTAGATAAACGGAAGCTGATCACAAAAGAGGAACTGCTGGATATGGTTGCAGTTGGAAAGTCAGTTCCCGGAATTATGATCACCAATATCAGTATGCTGTTTGGCTATTATGTAGGTGGCTGGTTCGGAGGTGTCTGTGCAGTACTCGGAATGACCTGTCCGGCGGTTCTGATCCTGTCGTTTGTTACTGCATTTTATAAGGTGCTGAATAGTAATGTCTGGTGCTATGCGGCACTTCGCGGAATCCGCTGTGCGGTAGTTCCGATTATGGGAAGTGCGGCACTTTCACTGGGGAAAGAAGCGTTCCGCAGAAAATCAGCAATCCCGATCTGTGCGTTAGCACTGGCGCTCTGTGTATTTACGGATATCAGTAATGTGGTGATGATCGTAGCGGGAGTGATACTGGCGCTTTCTATAAGAGCGGTGAAAAAAGACAAGAGGAGGACAGACGGCATGATCTATCTCAGACTTTTTACAGCGTTTATGAAAATCGGATTTACCAGCTTTGGCGGAATGTCGATGATCCCGGTTATTATGCAGGAGATGAAGGTCAATCATTGGATGACGGCGGAGGATCTGACTAACTTGATCGCTATCGCAGAAATGACACCGGGACCGCTTGGGATTAACTGTGCGACTTTTGCCGGGATGCAGACGGCAGATGTTCTGGGTGGGATTGCAGCGGTTATGGGCGTGCTGATGCCAGCTTATACGCTGGCGCTTGGCGTAGCGGTGTGCTTCGCAAAGTTCCGTGGCAATGATATTATGAGCTGTATGTTAAATGTGATCAAGCCGATCTGCATCGCAATGATCCTTGCGGTGATTCTGGATCTGATGCAGGAAAATTATTTTCCGGATGCGAGGATTGACTGGTTTGGGTGCGGGATCGGAGTGGTGATGTTTTATCTGATATTGCAGAAGAACTGGTCAGTACCGAAGGTGATCACTCTTGCGCGGTGTTTGGAATAGTTGGATATGGTGTGCTTGAGATTGGATAGATTTATAGATAGAACAGGAGCGCCACTGGCACTCAGCAACGCGCTCGGCGCGAGAATGTGCCGAGGCACAATCTTTCTTAATGTGATTTTACATAACTATGATCATGGGAAAGAAAAATGATAGAAGAAAGAAAATTTAACCTAAACTTAACATAGATTTGATTGGAATTGCATAGACCACAGATAAAATGGAAAATGAGCTGAAAGGAAGACATCATTGTAAAAAGTAAGTTTAAAAGATATTAACAAACACAGGGTAAATTGAGAGAGGAATTAACATGAACGAGAAAATTCAGATCATTTTTGGACTGCTTGGCGGTCTGGCAGTTTTTATCTATGGAATGAATATGATGAGTGAATGTCTGCAAAAGGCGGCGGGCGATAAAATGAAAAGCATTCTTGCACTTCTGACGAAGAATCCGCTTCTGGGTGTGCTTGCCGGTGCGCTCACAACCGCGGTACTCCAGAGCAAAGCAGTGCGACGACAGTTATGGCGATCGGTTTCGTAAGTGCGGGACTGATGAACCTGCCACAGGCAATTTCCATCATTTTTGGTGCAAATATTGGTACAACCATGACAGCACAGATTATTGCGTTTAAGATCAGTGACTATATTTATGTGATTATTTTTATAGGATTTCTGATTTCATTTGTAACAAAATCAGAGAAAGTAAAAAAGTATCGGCCAGACGATTTTTGCCTTTGGTCTTTTGTTCCTTGGAATTGAAACAATGGGAGATGTCATGAAACCATTGGCATCCAGTCCGGTATTCACAGACTTGATTGGACGGGTTGCACATATTCCGGTACTTGGTGTGGCAGTTGGTACATTTATGACGCTGGTTGTACAGAGCAGTAGTGCAACGATCGCAGTCTTGCAGAACTTCGCTTCCCAGCCGGGACCGGACGGGGTTACGAGTATACTTGGGTTTGCAGGAGCAATCCCGATTCTTTTAGGTGATAATATCGGTACAACGATCACAGCACTCCTTGCCAGTATCGGACAGTCAAAAGATGCGAAGAGAACCGCTGTGGCGCATTGTATTTTTAATATTTCCGGCTGCTTTTTGTTTATCTGGTTCGTAAAACCATTTGCGGACTGATCCAGAACATTTCGCCGAAAGGTCCCGGAGATTGAAGCGATTTCCAGACAGATTGCAAATGCACATACTGTATTTAACATCACAATGACACTGATCTGGGTATGCCTGATTAAACTGATGGTGAAGATTGTCATGACACTGATCCCGGATGGCAAAAAGGTGTTGAAGATCCAGGCGCCCGATTTATCTGGATGAAAATATCATCAGTCAGCCGGCAGCGGCCGCTGCAGCTTGTGGCAAAAGAGATTTTCCGTATGAGTGACCAGGTAAGAGATATTCTGAAGAAAACGATTGAGCTTGTGAAAAATGAAGAAGTGAAATCCATTGACGGTCTGAAAGAAAACGGAGAACAGGTTGAACGTCTTGGAAAGTGTATTACCGAATATCTTGCAGCTTTGTTTTCTTCGGGTTCATTGACCGAGCAGCAGGCAGCGCAGACGGCGAGCCTCATGTGTGTACTCAGCGATGTGGAACGTATGGGAACCTTAAGTGTGGAAATGGCAGAATGTATGTTGGAAAGATCAGACCGGAAGTATAAATATACACCGGAAGCGATGGATGAGCTGCAGAAGAGTTTGAAGGTACTGAATAAGATGTTCTGTGATTCGCTGAAGGCACTGCAGGGAGATGATGGTATCGAACCAGGCAAGATGATGAAGCGAAAGGATAAGCTTCTGGATCTGGATATCAAGATGCGGAAAGCGCATATTGAGCGTGTTAATAAAGGAAAATGTAAGGCAAGCCTTACTGCTCCGTTTACCAATATCCTGCATCTGATCGACCGTATGGGAAACAGTTGTATCAATCTTGCGGATGTGGCGGAAAGCGGAACAAGTATGAAATACTTTATGCTGGAAGAAAAATAAGAAGATGGAAAAATCCACGGACTTTAGAAGATTCAAAGTCCGTGGATTTTTTAATCATGATATACGATTTTCCCACCACAGATCGTATACTTCACTTTGCCATACATAGGCGTTCCGGTAAATGGTGAGTTGGATGAAAGGGATGCATACTCGGTTGGAGTCCAACATTCGTTTTCATCGAAGATCACAAGGTCAGCTGCCTTTCCTTCGGCGAGCTGTCCGTATGGAAGGTGGTAAAGCTTTGCCGGATTGACAGTCATTTTTCCAGAAGCTGAATAAGAGATAAATGTCCCGGTCTTACAAGGCTTGTGATGCCAAGGGCAAGGGAAGTCTCCAGACCGATGATTCCGCTTGGAGCTTCGGTGATTGGTTTTGCTTTTTCTTCTTTGCTGTGCGGTGCATGGTCGGTGGCAATCAAGTCGATGGTTCCATCTGCAAGTCCCTGAATAATCGCCTGACGGTCCTTTTCGGTACGGAGCGGCGGATTCATTTTCGCAAGTGTTCCATGCTCAAGGACTGCGTCTTCCGTCAGAGTAAAATGATGCGGTGTTGCTTCTGCGTGAAGTTTTGCACCCATTTTCTTATAAGTACGAACCAGATCGACAGAGATACCGGAGCTGATATGCTGGATCACAACATCGGCGCCGGATTTCAGTGCCAGCATGCAGTCTCTTGCAACCAGAGATTCTTCTGCAATGGAAGGAGAACCGTAGATGCCAAGCGCATCGGATACCTTTCCGTGGCTGATTCCGTTGTTGCGGATGAAAGAAGGATCTTCTTCGTGAAGGCTGACCGGTACGTTAAGCTTTGCCGCCTTTTCCATTGCGTGGAAGCAGAATTCTGCGTTTAGAAGCGGGATTCCGTCATCGGTAAATCCACATGCGCCTGCTTCTTTTAAGGCGTCCATATCGGTTTCTTCCTGCCCTTTCAGGTTGCAGGAAATCGAAGCAGCCTGGAAGATACGGATCTTTTCTTTGGAAGCAGGCGAAAGGTTGTCTTTGAGAACCGGAACAGAGTCCACAGTCGGGGAAGTATTTGCCATGCAGATCACGGAAGTAAAACCGCCTTTGCAGAGGCAAGTGCGCCGGTGTGGATGGTTTCTTTATAAGTAAATCCCGGATCACGGAAATGAACGTGGGTGTCAATCAGTCCCGGTGCAACCACAAGCCCGGCCGCGTCAAGGACTTCCTCTCCTTCTTTTGTAATCAGGGATGCCATTTCTTTGATGATGCCATCTTCAATCAGAAGATCCATTTTTTTGGAAAGTCCGGAAGCAGGATCGATGACAAGTCCGTTTTTGATAATCATAGTAGTTAAGCCTCCTTGCAGGATATTAGTCTGCTTCTAGTATACGGGATGGAGAAAAAGGTTTGTCAATGCGACAGGAGAAGTTGAGAAAATAAGACTGGCTACAGAATCCAAAAAAGATTTCAGTTTTGATGTATCCGATCTGGTATGTATCAAAACTGAAATCTTTTTTTCTTTTATGCATGTCTCATATTCTTTTCAAGAGCAACTCTCTTTTTCCCAGTTGCACGGTAGAATTCCACGTGTTTTCCAAGAAAACTCTGGATGGCGGAAACGGTTTTTCCAGGCAGGAATGCACAGAAGACAGTGCCGATTCCGATGCCGTAGAATCCGTGGAGGATTGCAAGGGAAAGAACCACAGTAGTCGTCAGACAGGTGAGATCGAAGGTTGTCTTAACGATTTTATAGTTCTTTTTACAATACCGGACAGATCGCGAGGGAAGATATCTGTCGGGATGATTGGAAGCATACAGTTGTTGGCAAGGCAGATACCGAAGCACACCAGTAAGAATCCTGCCAGGAAATAAATCGTGTGAAGAGGCAGGGAGTTCGGCAGAGCCTGGATCCATGCGTTGTGTACGTCGATCATTTTTCCAAATCCGATCCCGACTACGAAAGAGAAAAGGTAGCCGGGGGCAGAATGAACGCTTGAGGATCATCAGTGTAATGACAAGCAGTGTCTGGAAAATATAATTCCATGTTCCGAAACTGAACACCGGGAAGGCAATGTTAAATACAAGCGGCACTGAGGAGATCGTTGAGATCCCGAATCCGCTTTTTTGACATCAGATCCACGCCGAGTGAATTGATCAGCAGGACGATGAGCAGAGCGACTTCTCCGGCCAGATGAAATTTTTTCTTATTCATAGGTACAAATCCTTCTTTCCTGATAGATAATAATTTACAAAAATTTTATATTTAAGCTGTTTCTCATTATAATGAAGAAAACTGATAAAAACAAATGATTATTTTGAATGAACTGATTCTAAAATAGAATGAAATATGCTAAGATAATGGCGAGTAAAGAGTTGATTTTGAAAAATAAGATGACTGCGGAAGATAAAAGAGGGAATATATGAATATCGAATATTTAAAATATTTTTCAGAGCTGGCAAAAATCCAGCATTACGGAAAGGCGGCAAAGGCACTGAATATTTCACAGCCGGGACTCAGTCATGCGATCAAGTCGCTGGAAGAAGAGTACGGAGTTCCGCTGTTTCAAAAAAAGAAGGGCGAAATGTGAGCCTGAGTCATTACGGCAAAGAGCTGATGAAGGATGTGGATGAAATTCTGGGAGCGTATCTTCGTCTGGAAGAGCGGGCGGTAGGACTTCGGACGGAAGAGAAAACGGTGCGGATCGGCAGTGTGTATCCTCTGGCACCGGGGACGATTCCACATATGCTGAAAGAGTTTGGGGCGACATTTCCATTTATCATCTACAATCGGATGACACCGGAGATTGCAGAAGGACTTTTGGATGGAAAATATGATATCGGCTTTTGCTCGGATCTTTTGAAATCGGATGAGATCGAATATTATCCGATTCGGGATTCATATATCGCAGTAGTGGTTCCGAAGGGACATCCGCTTGAAAATAGAGAACGGATCAGTCTGAAAGAGACAGCCGGATACCCACAGATCATGTTTTCCAAGACCAGCGGTTTCCGTACTCTGCAGGAGCAGATTTTTGCAGAAGAAGGAATTAAGGTAAAGCCGGTATGTGCTGCGGAAGAGATTGAAGTTATCACAGGACTTGTGGAGAATGGGTTCGGGATTTCCGTATTGCCGTATATGGATATCGTGCGGCTGCATAATGTGGTGACGATTCCGGTGAAGACTTCAGGGTGGAATTCCAAATTCTACATTGCGAGAAGAAAGTATGGAATCCGCTCAGAGCAGGAGGAGGCATTTTTTCAGTACTGGAAGAAAAACATCATTAAAATTCATTAAGAATCCTTGCACTTACAGAGGAAAAAAGTCTATAATTTGTTTTATGAAATATCGTTGTGAAAATCAAATGGGAGGTTACACAGGATGATAGAACAGATTGTAGAGTATAATAAGAAATTCGTGGAAAATAAAGGCTATGAGCCGTACCTGACCAGCAAGTACCCGAACAAAAAGCTTGCCGTACTGACCTGTATGGATACCCGTCTGACAGAGCTTCTTCCGGCGGCGCTGGGACTGAAAAACGGAGATGCAAAGATCATCAAGAATGCAGGTGGAGTCATTACACATCCTTACGGCAGTGTGGTTCGAAGCCTTCTGGTTGGCATTCTGGAACTGGGAGTCGAAGAGGTTATGGTCATTGGACATACCGACTGCGGCGTGCAGGGTATGGATGGAAATGAACTGTTAGGAGAACTGGTAGAGCGCGGAATCGACAAAGAACATATTGATATTGTAAGACACAGCGGAATTGATCTGGAAAAATGGCTGGGTGGATTTGAATCTGTGGAGAAGTCGGTAGAAGAGACTGTGCATGCACTGAAGACACATCCATTGATGCCGAAGAATATTGAGATCAAGGGATTCATTATGGATTCGGAGACAGGGGAGCTTACGGAAGTGTAAGGATAAGAAATAAAGAAAAGAGAGATCCTCACAGCAAGGTGGTGCTGTGAGGAGTTTTATGGAGGAAGAGTAAGTCTTGCGCTTTTGAAATAAAAAAGTCTATAATCTGTTTAGTGAGATCAAAGGAGGATGAGGATAAAAATGGATGATTTAAAATCGTTTACCTATGTTTTAGCGGTTGCAGAATGCAAAAGTATTTCAAAAGCCGCTGAACTTTTATATATTTCACAACCATCACTCAGCAGATTTATATCCAGTCTGGAACAGGAACTTGGAATTTTACTTTTCGAGCGGAAATCGAATGGAATCAGTCTGACAGAGGCTGGCGAAATTTATGTTGAGTATGGAAAAGAAATCAAACGTTTAAACAGCACAATGGAGCATGAATTAAAGGAACTTCAATTATCTGAAGAACAGGAAATACATGTATGCATGTCTCTAAGCGCCAGTCTTTTTGTTGGCAATGGAAGTTCAGGAGAAGATCAGTAAAAATACATCGGGTGTAAAGCAACATTTTCAAATGTCATGGCTAAAGAAATCCTGCCAGGCTTAAAAAAAACAGGACCTATGACTTGGCAATAGGACCGGATCTGAGTGAAAAGGATTCTTCTATCGTATTTGATCTTATTGTAGAAGATTATATGTTACTTGCAGTTCCAAAGAAGTATATGATGCTTCAGAAAGCAGAAAAAGAGAAGGTGAAAAATATCCATGGATGGATATTTCGATGATGCCGAATGAGTTTATTATCCAGGACAATTCCTGTTATGTCAGACAAGAGATCGATCAGATATTTGAAGAATATGGAAAAAAATTGAAGCCAAAGATGATCGTAAACAGTTCGATGCTTGCAATGCAGACCTTGGAGCGAGGAATGGGATTCTGTTTTATATCAGAAGTATTCCTTCCATATATAACAAATACAAAAGATATTGATTTTTTTTGCATTGGAAAAACAAGGTAAAAAAGACAAAAACAGGTATTATATATTTGAAAAATAAAATCCTTTCCAGACAGGAAAAGTACTGTATATCTGTTTTGAAAGAGAAAATAATAAATGGAGAAATAGGGGCATAGCATGAAGCTATACCCCTATTTTCTTTTGGCATTGGTGAAAACAGTAACAGACAATTATAATAAGATTAACGTGATGAGCCGGTAAACATCATATAAGAGAAGAATGAGAGTTTTTGGAAAAGCGCACTCCGAAAAAGCTTATTGTATATGGATACGGAGGAAAAGAAAGATGAGTATGGCTACAATAGGAGCGATTCTGACATTAATAGTTTTCGTTGCAGTTCTTGCAACGCCAAAATTACCAAACTGGTTTTGTTTTTTGATTATGGCACCGATCGTTGTATTTACAGGAACAATGGATGCAGACGGAGTATATGCCGTGTTAAGCAGTTCAAGTTTTCATCTGATGGCAATTATATGTATGTTTTCAGGAATGATTGCTGCAACGGGGCTTGATATCGTAATGGGAAATGCTTTAGATAAATTAACCGGTAATGTAAGTGGAAAGAAAAAAGAAATGTTAATTTTTGCAATTCTTTATCTTGCATCAGGACTGGTATCATTTGTTCTGCAGAACAGTTATGTTGCAATGGCATTTTTGCCGGTGATTTTCAGTATTGCTAAGAAAAATAAGATCAGTCATTCAAAAAATGATTTTGTTTGTAATTTATGCAAGTACTTTAGGGGGTGCTTGTACCCTGATTGGAACACCGACAAATATTTATGCAAATACAGCGCTTGAAGAAGCTGGACTTAAGCTTTTTGGCATGTTTGATTTTGCCTGGGTAGGTATTCCGATTTTTATTCTGGGTGGAATTTATATGATCGTGATGAACCGCTGGTGCCCGTCTTATGAGGAAACAGTGCCAAGCAATTCAGAGATAGAGGCAGCTACAGAAATTACACCTGAAATGAAAAAAGAAACAGATGGTTGTAGGAATCAGTTTCCTTCTGTTCGTACTTGCTCTGATTCTGGATTCGCTTACAGATATTACAGTGAACCCGAATTTTATCGGATATGCACTAATCGCGGTTTCGGTTCTTACAACTGTTGTAAAACCAAAAGAAGTAATCACTTCATTCGGTGTTGATATGGTACTTTTCTGTGCAGGTATCAATTTGATCATTGCAGTTATGAAGAACAGTGGACTTGGGGAAGTGTTTGGAGCTGTTGTGCTGAGTATTCTTGGAGATACGAAAAATCTGTATCTGATCACAGCAGTATTGTTCCTTGATCGGCAATTGCAACACAGTTTATGAACAATATGGCAACCGCAGGAGTACTTGCCCCGATTGGGATCTCTATTGCAGAATCAATGGGAGCAAACCCACAGGCAATTGTTCTTGCAATTGCAATTGAGCAGGATGCTCTTTCCTGACACCGATCGCATCAGGAACAAATCAGACATTAATGATCTTTACAAACTTAAAATTTACTGACTTTGCAAAATTTGGATGGCCATTGGTTATTATCAGCTTTATATGCTGTGTAGGAATTCTTCCATTGGTATTCCCGTTCTTTTAAAAGACAGAAAAGAGTTATGTATAACAAAGGGGGCAAAATTTTGTCCCCCGTTTCCAGTTTAAAATAAAGTTAGATGAGGTGGCAAAGCATGAACAAAAGAATTAACCTATTCAACTCCGGAAGAGGAAGGCGTATCATCAGAATATATTATTAATTTTCCTGAACGAGATGGAAAAAGAGAAGCAGAGATCCATGGAATCATGATCTTGAGAAACAATAGAGTTATATTTGAAGCATATAATGAACCGTATCGGAAGGAAATCCCACATATTGTCCATTCTTTTACAAAATGTTTTACAAATACAGCGGCATGGGAATTGCATATACAAAAGGACTCATAAAGCTGGAGGATAAGGTACTTGATTATTTTCCGGAATATCGTGAGGCAGCAAATGAGTATCTTCAAAAGCTTACGATACGGAATTTACTTACGATGCGCAGTGGACAGGAAAGAAGTATAGGTGGAAATGAATGGAGACCATTAAAAACCAGCTGGCTGGATGCATATTTTAAAGTACCGTTTGTAAAAGAGCCGGGAAGTGAATTTATGTATTCAAGTGGGAATTCTTATATTACGTCAGCGATCGTACAGCGTATTACAGGAAAAACATGCCATCAATTGATTGAAGAAGAACTGGCACCGTACATTGGTCTGGAGAAGTTTAGCTGGGGAGAAAGTCCGGAAGGAATCTGTTCAGGTGGAAATGGTGTGAGCATTACGGTAGAAGGAATGGCCAGACTTGGGTTACTTTATCTGAATCAGGGAAAATGGGAGAAAAACAATTATTAAGTGCTGATTGGGTGAATCTTGCACTCGGTAAAAAAGGATCCACAACCAAGGAAAGCAGGAGAAAAAGACTATAATTTTCACTGGACACATACGGGTGATATCTGGTGTGCAGATGGAATGTTTGGGCAGACCTGTGCGATTATTCCGGAACAAAATATGGTAATTGCTATCACTACGGCAGACAGTAATTACTTGGAGACGGAACTGATTCAAAAAAAGAGGTTTTGGATCCGATGAAAGAAGAAAGAAATTTCGCTGAAAAGATGTGGAATGTATTAAAAAATAAAGGTCTCAGAATGTCTCTGGAAAATAAAAACAGATCTGTCAGTAACAAAATAATTTCAGGAAATCGGAAAATAGAAATGGTCCCTTTTGAGAATGAAGATAAAATTGAAAAAAGCAGGTCTGGAATTTTCAGAAGATAAAGTAATATTCTGGATGAAAGACAACAGAGGGACACATTTTGTAGAAGCAGGACTTGACTGTTGGATTCATGGGAAAACCTCTATGACAGGTGGATATCTGCACCATCAGTATGAGATGGATGAAATGAAAATTGCCGCATGTGCTTACTGGAAATCAGAAAATGTGTTGATGATGGAATGGCGCTATCCGGAGATGGCTTTTTTTTGATCATGTGTCTTTTGAATGGAAAGAAGACAGGGTATATATGAAACGCTGGGTAAATATGAATTCACAGGCACTGGAAAGACCAGTTGTAACAGCAAAAATATGCGAATCTTAACAATTATTAAGAAAACCATAGGTGTTCCTGTAAGGTAAGAGCCCTATGATAAACACAACGAAGCAAATACTAATGCAAATGGATGTTAAGGAGGAAGCACGAATGGAAATCAAGAAACCTGCAATTGCAGGAACATTAGAATCCAGTGACTGCCAGGTAACAGTAGAAGCCGGAGAAGGAAAAGTTGATTTTTCACTGGAAAGCGCAGTGATCAATCAGTATGGAAACCAGATTAAGAAAGTAGCTTATGAAACACTGGAAAATCTGGGAATCGATAATGTAAAGCTTACAATCATAGATAAAGGAGCTCTTGACTGTACGATCAAAGCAAGAATCGAAGCAGCTGTTTACCGTTCGGTAGGACAGATCGAAGATTTACCGTGGGGAGGTGCGATCAGATAATGAATCCGAATAAAAAAAAGACTTAGAAGAACTATGATGTTTTTAAATGCACAGAAACCAGGACTTATCAAAGATCCATATATTTACAAACCGGATTCCATCATGCTGGATATGGAAGATGCAGTAGCAGAAAATCAGAAAGATGCAGCACGTTTTTCACTCTATCATGCACTTAAGACGATTAATTATAGAGGATGTGAACGTGTTGTCAGAATTAACGGACTGGACACTCCTTACTGGAAAGAAGATATCCGCTGCGCAGTAGCAGGCGGCTGTGATGCGATCCGTATTCCAAAGACAGAATCCGCACAGGACGTAAAAGTAGTAGAAGCTGAAGTTGTTCAGGCTGAAAAAGATTTCGGACGTGAAGAGGGAAGTGTTCTGATCATGGCGGCTATTGAATCCGCACGAGGCGTGATGCGTGCACTTGATATCTGCGAATCTTCCGAAAGACTTTTTCGGAATTGCCCTTTCCGGTGGAGATTACACCAAAGACCTTCAGACACACATTACCGGAACTGGAATCGAGCTCATGGGAGCAAGACAGAACATGGTGATCGCAGCACGAGCGCTGGTGTACAGTGCTTTGATACTGTATACACAGATCTGGATGATATGGATGGTTTCCGTCAGGATGTTGAGAATATCCACCTGATGGGGTTTGATGGAAAATCCATCATCAACCCAAGACAGATCAACATTGTACATGAAATCTTTACACCAAAACAGAAAGATATCATTTTCGCAGAAAAAGTTGTCCGCGAAATTGATACAAAGAAAGCACAGGGAATCGGTGTATTTACAGTAGATGGTAAGATGATCGATATCGCTTTCTATGACGGAGCAAAGAGAACAATCGAGCTTGCAAAAGCTTCAGGTGTGTATAAGGGGGATTTATAAAATGATTAACGCAGTAGGTAGAGATATCCCGGAAGAGATTTTAAAAGCAACTGGTAAAGAAGTATTTCAGGGTGTACATCATTTTGACGGACATGTCTATAAAAAACACGGACCGGAAGTCGAATGTGTGATCAATTCCAACGGAAGCAAGATGGTAGACAGCATCCATGATGTCCTTGTAAAATGTGGAATCAAAGACGGTATGACAGTCAGCTTCCATCACCATTTCCGTGAAGGTGATTACGTTGTAAATATGGTAATGAAAGAGATCCATGATATGGGGATCAAGGACATTACTATCTGTGCAAGCTCTCTTGGAAAAGCACATGATCCTCTGGTAGAGTATATTGAAGACGGAACCATTACAAATATCCAGTCATCCGGTGTGCGTGGAAAGATCGGAGAAGCTATTTCCAATGGTAGATTAAAAGGTCTTGCGATCATGCGTTCCCACGGCGGACGTGTACGTGCCCTGGTAACAGGTGAGACACAGATCGATATCGCATTTATCGGAACTCCTACCTGTGATGAGTACGGTAACTGCCGTGGTATCGGTGGAAAATCTGACTGTGGTGTACTTTCCTACGCAATGTCAGATGCTTTCCATGCAAACAAAGTCGTAGCAATCACAGACTGCATGGTTCCGTTCCCGAACTTTCCGGCACATATTTCAATGACAAAGGTAGACTATGTTGTAGAAGTAGACCAGATCGGTGATCCGAAGAAGATCGCAACAGGTGCAGCAAAACCGACCACAGATATGAGAAAGCTGATGATGGCTGATTACTGTACACAGTTCGTTGTAAATACACCGTATTTCAAAGATGGATTCTCTTATCAGACAGGTGTCGGCGGAGCTTCTATCGCATCTACTATTTCACTTGCAAAGGTAATGAAAGAAAGAAATATCCGCATGCGTTTTGGTGTGGGTGGTCTTACAAAGCCGATGTGTGACCTTCTGATCAACGGTCAGGTAGATGCACTTCTGGATACACAGGACTTTGACCTTGCAGCCGTAGAATCTGTAAAAGATCTGCATCATTTCCGGATCAGTGCAGGTGAGTATGCGAACCCGTTCAACAAGGGTGCAGTTGTCAATAAATTGGACTTCGTAATTCTTGCAGCTCTGGAAGTTGACGTACACTTCAACTGTAACGTTGTTGTAGATTCTAATGGTATGATCACAGGAGCGCAGGGTGGACATCCGGATACAGCAGCCGGAGCAAAATGTGCCATCGTTATCGCACCGCTTCTTCAGGGAAGAACACCGGCAATCTGTACAGACGTAACAACCGTCACAACACCGGGAGAAAGTGTAGACGTTGTCATCACAGATTATGGTATTGCAATCAATCCGAAGAGACAGGATCTGATCGAAGCAATGAAAGATGTAGACCTTCCGTTTAAGACCATCGAAGAATTACGTGATATCGCTTACTCTATCGCGGGGGAACCACAGAAGGTACAGTTTGGAGATCGTGTTGTCGGTGTCATTGAAAGCCGTGACGGTACCATCATGGATGTTGTCCGTCAGATCAAGCCGTTTGAATTTGATGATTAAATTCTGATCGGAAAACTTACAGGTTATTGGCAATTGGATATAAAAAGGAGAACTGTATGGGAAAGAACCAGGCAGTAGAGAAAGCAGAATACTTTGCAGAATCGATTGGCCGGATGGCGTATCAGGCGCGCTTGAGGAAGTCTATACGGTTCCCAAACCGGGGCTTGTAGATCCGTATTCCTGTGGTGCCCACACTGATATGGATGTGCAGACCTTTGAAAGAAGTGCAGAGGCGTTGTATCCGTGGTTTGTTAGAATGGCATACCAGGGATATCAGCTGACCTGTACGCCGGAAGATCTTTTTCCGTGAAATCCGTAAGACCGGAATGCTTGCGGAGGAAGCCATGTATCGGGCAACCGGACATGTGAATACACATAAAGGGATGATCTTTACCCTTGGAATATTCAGTGCGGCAGCGGGAAGATGTATCCAGGAAGACGGAACGGTTATCTTTACAATCCATCCTTCGGATGGAGCAGAAGATGACTGCCAGGATCTTAAGAGCCGAAATTGAGATGTTGGGAAAGGAACCTGCGAAAAGTAACGGTGAGAAAAATCTCGTACAATACGGGACTACAGGGATTCGCGGGGAAGCGCTTGCCGGATACCCATCTGTTTTTCATATTGCGCTTCCGGTACTGGAGGATGGACTTTGCGGGGAATGAAGTGGAACCGGATCAAATTACAGATCCTTTTTGCACTGATGAGCCGGGTGCAGGATTCCAACATTTTATCGAGAAAGAATCCGTCAGTACTCTATCAGGTACAGATGGAAGCGATGCAGTTTCTGGAGGAAGGCGGAGCCTACTCAGAAGATGCGTTAGACAAACTGATCCGCATGGATGCGGATTATATAAAGCGTGGTATCAGCGCGGGTGGGTGTGCCGATCTACTTGCCACCTCACTGTTTCTTGCGATGCTGTGCAATAAAATTCCAAACGAGAACGGGGCAATCCTGAACCTCTTTCCAGTTGTAAAATAGAGCGTATAATAACTGAGAACGGGAATCAAATTTTCTGCCATGAATATGGACTGCACCAGACTGGTGAGGAATAAAAAGATGACTTTTCACAAATGAGCGGGTGAAAAGTCATCTTTTTCATTAGAGAAGATTCCGGATGGAGCCTCTTCTTGATGAAAAGGTCGTTTACGGAACAAAACGGTATCCCAGTCCGCGGATTGTCAGGATATACGCCGGATTCTGTCTGTCGTCCTCGATCTTACCACGAAGCCTGTTGATGTAGACCATGATCGCATTGTCATCAACGGCAACCGTATTGCCCCAGACATGCTCATAGATCATATCCTTGGTGAAAACCTCTTTGCGGATTCTTCATAAAAAGCAGAAGAAGTGCAGACTCCTTGGAAGAAAGGATAAGTTCTTCGCCATTTTTGTAAAAACGCATGGTTGTGGTATCATAGCTGAATGGACCGCATTCCAGAGTATCGGAATTGTCGAGTACCAGATTCTTGTTGCGGCGGATCAGTGCTTTTACTTTGGCACCAAGTACAAGCGGTCGGAACGGCTTGGTGATATAATCATCCGCTCCAAGTGAAAGCCCGTACAGAGAATCATAGTCTTCATTACGTCCGCTGACGATCATAACCGGAGTACTGATCCCCTGGTTGCGAAGCCGTTTGATGACCTCAAATCCTCCATATCTCCCAGCATGATATCCATAAGGATCAGGTCAAATGTATGATTTTTCAGGATGGACAGAGCATCCATGCCACAGTTTACTGTTGTTGTTTCCAGCTCATTGCTGTGCATTACCTTTTCCAGCAGCTTACAGATTGCCGGATCATCATCTACGATCAGTATTTTGTCAGCCATTGAGGCAACCTCCCAAAAGTAAAAATTTCAATAAAATTCTATACAACTTATAAAAAACATTATAATATTAGAAAGAAAACAAGTCAATTGATAACAAACCGGGGACGAGAATATATGAAGAAAAACAAAAGACACTGATTCTTTGCGATTCCACTTTTTTAATCGTAATTCTTGTATTTGCAGGATTTGGTGTCTGGAAAAAGTACAGAGATACTTTGATGCAGAACCAGGAGGAACAGATGCTCCTGACAACCAGAATCCTGAGTGAAAATATGGCGATGTCCGCAGAGGAATATGAGGAAAGTTTAAGCTTTCTTGCGAAAACAGCAGAGAACAGACCGCAGGATGAGGCAAAACAACTATATCGGGAATTTATAGACACACAGACCAGTTTTATCACGAATCTGTACCTGGAAGACGAACAGGGGAAGCTTTCCGAGAGTGTCAAGGATGTACAGATTGTAAGTTCACAGTCTGCTCACTCAAAGCTCGGCAAAGAATAGCATTTATATGGAAAAAGATACAGATGGGAAAATCTATAATGTATATAAGCGTGTTTTGAAGGATGGGAGAAAAATCTGTCTGATGATCGATGCGGAAAAATATTATCAGAAACTGATTTCGGGAATTCACATTGGAACGAATGGATACATTGTAGTCAAAGATGCAGAAGGAACGATCATCATGCATCCGAAGAAAGAACAGTGGGGAATTCCGGTTATTGCAGGAAGGAAGAAAATGTATCCGGATCTGGATTACTCCAGTCTGGAGAAGATGATTGAGGATCAGAAGAAGAGAAAAGAAGGTATTTCTCATTATTATTCGTATTGGTGGACAAATGAAGAACGTCCGAGAGTACAGAGAATCAGTGCATATTCTCCGGTTCAGATCGGAGACAGCGTCTGGGTAGTCAGTGCGGTGATCGACTACGATGATCTGTACGAACCGATAGCTGAAGGTTTCTTGAAAATGGTATGTATTTTTGTTGGTATTTTGTTGGCTGCCGGTATTGCGGTTGTCTTATTTGGCAGAGTGATGCGTGATATGAGAAGAGCTGTGCGGGAGATCAATGATCTGAAAGAACTGAATGAGCAGTTGGAAAAAATGCATCGGAGTGAGCAAAGTATCGCACATCAGCAAAGACTTCAGATCATGGGAACTATGACAGGTGGTATCGCACATGAATTCAATAATTTTCTGACTCCGATCATGGGATATGCAGAGCTTCTGATGATGGAACTTCCGGAAGGATCAGAAGAACAGGACAGTGCAAAAGAAATTTATGAGGCTTCGGAAAAAGCAAAGGATGTAGTGCGCCAGATTTCGTCCCTGAGTCGAAAGAATGTAGAGACCGTTTATAAAAATATTTCGATAAAGAAATTCATGACGCGTGCAGAAAGGATGATGGAATCTGTCTGTACGCCTCTAATCCATATGGAAAGTGAGTTTCGGGTAGATGATGAAATGATCCTTGGAAATGCGACACAACTGAACCAGGTGCTTTTAAATGTCTGCGTTAATGCGGTGCATGCGATTGGAAAAATCAAGGAAATATCAAAATATCCTGCCATTCAGAAGAAAAAAAAAACTGGCTCAGGGAGTGATTGAAAAGCTTTCGGATGTATGGAAAAAGTATATCCATATCCAGGTGAAAGATAATGGGTGTGGAATGGATAAAGAGACGCTGCGTCAGATTTTTGATCCATTTTTCACAACGAAAAAAGGGGAGAGGGTACCGGTCTTGGACTGGCACTTGCGGAGCAGATTATTACTTCACATAAGGGATATATTTATGCAGAGAGCAAAAAAGGAAAAGGAAGTACCTTTCATATCTACCTTCCGGTACTGGATACAGAGCATATGCCACAGATTGTGCAGAATATTCCCAGAAAGGATTATCGGATCGTGGTGGCAGATGACAATGCAAAGGTATTGCAGCTGCTGAAAAAGAATTTTGAGAAGATCGGGATCCAGATTCAGACCTGTATGAAAAGAGAAGAACTGCAAAATGTCTGGAACAGCAAAGGCAGGCAGATGTGCTGGTAGTAGACGAGACGATGGAGGATTGCAGTGGAGTGGATTTCTGTATGTCGCTTGCAGGCAGATATCCGGACATGCTGAAGCTTATTATTATTGATGGAGTCAGCCGTGAGATGGCAGAGGCCCGGCAGAAAGGAATCATTGACGGATATGTAGAAAAACCGGTATCGGATACCGCGATTCTTGAGGCAATTCGGAATTGTGCCAGCCGGCCGGTATAAGAAAAAAAAAGACGCAGATATCTGTAAGGTGTAAGATAAGACAAACCCAACCTTAATACTTTTAAAGATTTACCTTAACAAAATGTAAGGAGGAATCTGTAAGAGAGTAAGGTTGGGTTTTATAATGGAATCATCAAATAAATGGTACGAAAAAGTACCCGTACAAAAGGAAGGAGAAAATGCCATGAGTGAAGCAATGCTTGCCTTATTGGGATTTGCAACCATCATTATTGTGATTGCGTTGCTCTTAAGAAATGTAACGGTACCGGCTCTTGCATTTGTCAGTGTATCAACTGTAACAGGTGCGATCCTTGTAGCAACCGGAACATTTACGATTGAAGAAATGGGGGAATTTGTAACAGCCGGTGTAGCAGGAGTACATGGTACTGCAGCGCTGTTTATCTTCTCTGTACTTTTCTTTGGAATTATGACAGATGTAGGAATGTTCGACAAGATCATCAATGCATTGATGAAGAAAGTCGGAAGTAATGTAGTCGGTGTTGCCATGATGACCTGTATCATTGCTATGATCGGACATCTGGATGGAGGCGGTGCCTCTACATTCCTGATCACAATTCCGGCAATGCTCCCGGTTTACAAACGTCTGAATATGAGACCGACAACTCTGATGCTCATCTGTGTATCTGCAATGGGTGTAATGAACCTTCTGCCATGGGGCGGACGACAATGCGTGCGGCTACTGTCCTTGGAATTGAACCAAATGCACTGTGGAAACAGATCATTCCAATGCAGGTTGTAGGTATTTTTACTGCACTTGGAACAGCATTTATCTGGGGACATATCGAAAAGAAGAGAGGTGCGGGCACTTCTTCAGCAGAAAAGATCGAGTATGGCGGAATTGAAGATGAAGCCGTAACAGATGATGAAAAGAATGAGCTTGCAAGACCGAAACTCTTTGTATTCAATGTAATCGTAACACTGGTAGTGATCGTAAACCTGGTTCTTGCAAAGGTACCGTCTTACTATATCTTTATGGTAGGATGTGCAGTAGCACTTTTTGTAAACTACCCGGGTGCAAAAAATGCAGGGTAAGATTATTAAATCCCATGCAGGTCCGGCACTTACCATGGCATCTACGATTCTTTGTGCAGGTGTATTCCTTGGAGTGATGCAGCAAACAGAGATCATGACTCATATGGCTAACGTACTTGCAAACGTAGTTCCACAGTCTATGGGAAGATTTTTACCGCTTATCGTAGGTCTGGTATCTGTACCGCTTACACTGATGTTTGATACCGATTCCTTCTTCTTCGGAATGCTTCCGGTACTGATCGGAATCGGAAACGAATTCGGTGTAAATCCGGCACATATTGCCATTGCAATGGTTGTTTGCCGTAACTGTGCAACTTTCATCAGCCCGGTTGTTCCTGCTACTTTCCTTGGAACCGGACTTGCCGGTGTGGAGATCAAAGATCACATCAAGAACAGTTTCTTCTGGATCTGGGGTGTAAGTATTATCTGTCTGATCTCAGGTATAATTCTTGGAGTTATCAAATTCTAGTTAGATAAATAAAAAGATCCTGTATTTCATGTGATTTGTACATGGAGTACGGGATTTTTTTGGATATGCATATAAAATGGTCTGATGATTGAAATGTAACGAAAGTGCTCGAAAATGTTATGCAGGGTATAAGATTTCAGGAAAATGTGATAGAGTTATTTTACTTCGATTTAGTTCTAAAATCGAAAAAGTATCTAATTAACCATAATCAGAAGGTATCTCATTTTCGGTGCTCAATTTTCGAGTAAACTCCCGACAATGAACAAAGCAAAAGAAAATATAGAAGTATGGGAGTTTGCCTTTACAAAGGATGACAGTATGTTAAAATATTTATAGTAGAAAAGTCAGATTTTCCTTTCTATATTTTTACAATGCAGAAAGGGAATCATATGAGAAACAATTAACAGAAAATCAGGATAGCTTTATAATGCATCCAACGGTAGATTTCTGCTTCAAAGAATTAATGGAGAATGCAAAAGTAAGACAGGGATTGATTGCGGCAATTCTAAAGAAAGATCCAGAAGAAATTCAGAAAACAAAGTTGATGCCAACAATTTTAAGAAAAGAATATCCGGAAGATAAATACGGGATTCTGGATGTAAGAGTTCTCTTGAAAAATGGAGAGCAGATGGATTTGGAAATGCAGGTGGTGCCATTTGAATTCTGGTTTCAGAGGAGCTTTTATTATCTGTCAAAGATGGTAACGGATCAAAATGAAAACAGGGGATACTTATGATAGAATTAAACCGTGCATTCATGTTGGAATTTTGGACTTTAATTTCTTTTGAAAATGATACCAGATGTTATCATGCGGGAATGTTCTGTGATAAAGAGACTGGAGAAGTGCTGACGGACTTGCTGCAGATTCATATTCTGGAATTGAAAAAGTTGCCACCGGAAAGTCAGAATGAAACTGGGATCATCCAGTGGATGCGATTTATGAGCGGAAAGAACAGAAAGGATTTTGCAAAGATGGCAGAGCAAAATGAATATATTAAAGTTATGAATGTCTGGAGAAGATGAGTGCAGATGAAAGAAAAAAGAAGAGAATACGAAGAAAGAAAAAAATTTTGTGGGATCATAATTCGTTTATGAAAAGTGCAAAAATAATTGGGATACGAGAAGGTCGTGAAGAAGGACGTAAAGAAGGTCGTGAAGAAGGACGTAAAGAAGGACGTAAAGAAGGGCGTAAAGAAGGGCGTAAAGAAGGGTACAGGGAAGCATTAGTTTCAATTGTTATAAAAAATTGCAAAAAGGGATGTCAGCAGAGGAAATTGCAGATTTTCTGGAAGAGGATGTCTTGACGATACAGAGAATCTATGATATTGCCAATACCTATGCACCGGAATATGATATAGAAAAAATAGTACAAAAGTTGGAAAACACATCAGGAATGAAACAAAAGTAAGAAAAGAGTAAGTCAAATCAGATAGATGAGTGATTTGACTTACTCTTTTTTTCGCATGTAATTAGTTGTTGTTCACTTATAAAGCAAAACACCATATGAGGATGCCCTAAGGCATATGCCTTAGTATGAGGAATATTTTACTTCAAAATCTTTCGCAGGATACAGGTAATGATTCCAACGACACAGAATGGAAAAGTATGTCGGATAAAGGGAACCAAATACCAGGATACCGCCTCTGATACCGGTCAGTAACTGAACATCAGCAGGAATTGCATTTGCGGCTAGACTGAAGAGGTAGGACAGAACATATACCAGGACAAAATAAGTAAGTCCGCGTCCGGTTCCGTGTCGGATGCCACTTAATGTGAAAAAGAACGTAGACAGCATCCAGATCAGCATAACCGCTCCGACAGCCAGATAAGCAATCAGAGTAAGATCTGGATTGGATGTCAGTGTATTGATATCTCCATAATCAGACAGCTGATTCCAGAATGAAAAAAGGTAATCGCCAGGATGATGGCGGACATCAGAACCGGTGCCGGGCGAAGGATGAAAGTGGTCAGTTTCTCAGCGGCAGTACTTCCGGTGCGGGCAATATTCCGGATTGGAGCAGCCAGTTCTTCGGAAGAGGAATCGGGACGTCTGCGGAATTTCTCCGTTCTGTCCGTCTGGCTGGTCTTTGGCGGTCATAATAAGAATCCTCTTCTTCATAATCATCGTCATAATCAGGAGCAAGCCTGTCTGTTTCATCGTAGTAGTCGTCAGTTTCATAATCGTTAAGGTAGTCTGTGTCGTCATACCGGTCGTCATAATCATCCTGCCCCACAGGGATCGACGGGAGATCGCCTGTATAAGTTACTTCAAAGTTGTCATCAAAATAGTCGTCTATATTTTTTTTATTATTCATAAAACAAATACACCCTCCTTGTGCATAAGTGTATGGTAACTGTTTTGACAGTCTGTGTCAAATAAATAATGAGATAATTGTGAAATCTGAGAAATTGAAAAATGGGTTAATGTAGCAAAGATGGAAAGAGAAAGAGTGGTAGGGGACATCATTCTATGGTAGAATAAATCTGTATGAAAAAATAAATGAGGACAGAAAAATATGGCGATCAATATAGCAACAAAAGCAATCCTGAAAATCCTGTCTTTTGGAGGGATTGATGTAGAAGTATCAAGGCAGCTTGCGGATCTGAAAAGACTGGATCCGATGAAAATTTTTTATAAAAAAATGGATCTGCAGGTATATAACGGCGATTATGAAGTTCCGATCCGGGTATTTTTCCCGGACGAGGAATCTTATTTGGAAAAGGATCAGATCAAGGGAAGAAAGATCATGCTTTTCCTTCATGGAGGAGGATGGGCGACTGAGCATGTGGAAAATTATGAGAGAGTATGTTCCCGGATGGCACAGGCGACAGGGGCAGACTGTAGCAAAGCAGTAGAATACCGCCTGGCGCCGGAACACAAGTTCCCGACCGGGCTTATGGACTGCTATGCCGTGGCAAGAGCATTGTATACGCATCCGGATACAAAGCCGGAGGATATTACTCTGATTGGAGACAGTGCAGGTGGCAATCTGGCGGCAGCATTGTCCATTATGGCACGGGACCGTGGCGAATTTATGCCAAAGAGACAGATTCTGATCTATCCGGCAGTCAACAATGATTATTCAGAGAAGAGTCTGTTCTCTTCCGTAAGGGAGAATGGGCAGGATTATCTTCTGACGGCAGGCAAATTAAAAGATTATATCAATCTTTATGCAGGTTCGGAAGAGGATAAGTTAAATCCATATTTTGCACCGATTCTGGAGAAAGATCTGTCAGGGCAGCCGGATACCCTGATCCTGACGTCAGAATTTGATCCGCTCCGGGATGAGGGAGAAGCGTATGGAAGACGTCTTGCAGAGGCAGGTAACCGGGTGGAAGTACACCGGATCAAGGATGCACTTCACGGATATTTTGCACTGGGAATCCGGAGTCTGCATGTACAGGAAAGTTTTGAATATATCAATCATTTTCTGGGGGGGAATAGAAAATGCCGCAGACAAATGTAAAGCACTGGAGAAGGCTGGACAATGCAGCGAAGCTTTTTCCGGCGGCGAGCAGTAAAAGAGATACCCGTGTATTCCGGTTCTACTGTGAATTGAAAGAGGATATACAGCAGGAGATCCTGCAGAAGGCGGTAGACAGGACACTGGAAAAATATCCGATCTTTCTGTCCGTGCTGCGAAAGGGACTGTTCTGGCATTATCTGGAACAGAGTAATAAAAGACCGGTTGTAAGAGAAGAGTATAAGGAGCCGTGCAGCAGAAATCCTTTATATCCGTGATAAGAGAGATCTGCTTTTTGAAGTGACTTATTACAAAAAGAGAATCAATTTTGAGGTCTTTCATGTGCTGACGGACGGAACCGGTGCCAGTGAATTTGTACGGGAGCTGGTGAAAAATTATCTGTATCTGGCACATCATGAGGATGGACTGGAGGATGTGGTTCTGTCAGAGTATTCGGAGAGCCTTTTCCGATCAGGAAGCGGATGGATTTGAAAGATATTATTCCCGCCAGGCAGACCGCAGAAAGGAGAAAAAACCGGCAGCGCATCCGCTTCGCGGACGCCGGCGCGAGCTGGGAAGCCTGCAGACGACAGAGGCAGAAATTCCGGTCGAAGAACTGAGGCATCAGGCAAAGACTTATGGTGTATCGATGACGGTATTTCTGACTGCGGTATATCTGTGTGCGATTCACCGGACAATGACAAGACGGCAGGAAAGCAAGCCGGTTGTACTGATGGTTCCGGTAAATCTGCGTAATTTCTTTCCGACCAATACAATGCTCAATTTCTTCAACTGGATCGAACCGGGATATCATTTTCAGGGTGGAAAAGAAGAGTTCACAGATGTTGTGCAAAAAAGTAAATGTATGCTTTAAAGAAGAACTGACAGCGGAAAAGATGGAGAAGCGGATGAACGATTACTTCGCCTTGCAGGTGCATCCAATTCTGAAATTTGCGCCGCTGGAACTGAAAAATGTCTGTATCAATATCGGGGCGAGGACGGCAGAAAGTGATGTGACCGCTATTTTTTCTAACATGGGAATCATCCGGATGCCGGAAAGCTATGAGACGTATATCAGGTATTTTGGTGTTTATACAAGTACGCCGAAAGTAGAGCTTTGTATGTGTTCCTTCCGGGATAAGATTTATCTGGGATTTACGTCCAGATATGACTGTGACGCAATCAAAGAGAATTTTTCCAGATTCTGAAAGAACAGGAAGTGAAAACGGAGATCCTTAAGGTGGAATATCCGGAAAGCGTCATGACAGAAGCGAAGGGATGCAGATATTCAAAATATTTACATTCCTTTGCATGATCGCTATCGTAACGGCACTTGGCGTGGATTATAGTATTGATAAGACATTTTATTTATCGCTATTCGTTTGTGGAGGTGCATTCAGCATGTGGCTTGCGCTTGCGGTTGGATTTTTTAAACGTTATAATCTGCTGAAAAATGCCATGTGGCAGCCCCTGATCATTGTAACAGTAGGCTGTATCATCTGGGACTGGCTGACCAGGTGGCATGGCTGGTCGATCGACTTTTTGTTCTTCCGGGAGTAAGTGGTCTGATTATGATTTCGATGCTGATCATATCGAGGGTGTATTATCGCCAGGCGAAGGATTATCTGGTATATTTTGTGATGGCAGCACTTTATGGAATGATCCTACCGTTTTTTCTTTCTGGTGACAGGAAAGGTAAAGATTGTATTTCCGTCTGTAATTTCGATTGGGATGGGAGTGCTGATGCTGATCGGACTGAAGTCCTTTTTAAAGGGAAAAGAAATGCGGCAGGAGATAGAGAAGAATCTGCATGTATAAAAAGAGAATGACAGTGTAAGATAACCGGATAAGAGATTACAGGAACATAACATAAAAACAGTAACAATGCCGGTTTTCAAACAG